>JACKQG010000263.1_pt1 | contig 76549 bp, 62 predicted proteins | sample 8237621 | NCBI WGS metagenome assembly JACKQG01 (sample SAMN15677084, study PRJNA649215) | marine metagenome | biome: marine; feature: Black Sea; material: saline water; isolation source: suspended particulate matter (SPM) from the Black Sea western gyre | collected 2013-06-09/2013-06-10 | depth...
TCTGATATATCTACTTTTGTTTTATTTACCAAATCATTCAGGAAAGGAGCAATTGAATTCGCTCGAATCATGGGTGTATTGAGAATTTGATTGTGGTAGCAAATCAACTCAAATTGATATGTTTTTCTATTCTGTTTTCTATCCATAAGGCAAGAGATTCCCAATTTAAGTAATGAAAATTGGTTTTCATTTTCAGTATGTCTTATAGTTTTAAATATATGCCAGCAAAATAAAAACTGAAAAGGTGATTTTAACGTGGCAAGTTCCAATAAATATTCAGAAATATATTCCTGATTAGCAACTTGAATTAAATAATTAAGATATTCAAAAGCTTTCGATTTATTATTAGAATTGACAAACTCTCCTAATTTTGATATTTCAATTACTTCAGGGGCTTCACGCTTTATATTTTTAAAATCCTCCTCATTTACTAAGGAAAATTCTTTCACGTACCCTTCCAACCATTTCAATAAGTTTTTAGGGGGAATATTAGGATTGATCCCAATTAATGATTTTCCAGCTTGAACAACCGGTAAAAGATGTTTTTGGCTAAATGGAATCTGGGAAGCAAAATTGAATAGGGCATCCAGATGAACTTTTAGTTTATTTTTTTTTGAACTAGGTTCAACCACCATATGTCCAACCAGTTTTTCTTAATTCTAAAGGCTTGGAATCATAATTAATTTCCGCATTAATCACCTCAGCTAAAAACAACGGATGATCTCCGTCTTCTAAAACCTTGATTACTTTACATTGAAGGAAGGCTGGAATTTCCTTAAGTAATGGCAACTCATTATATAAACTAAATTCATGTCCATTTAATTTTTCTTCTTCTAACACCGTTGATTTAAAAAATGAAGAAGCTAAATCCTTTTGACTTTCTCCTAATAGATGAAGAATAAATTCCCCTCTCTTTTTGACAATTTCATAGGAGGCACTTCCCCGTTTAATGCAGACTGAAATCATAGGCGGTTCAAAAGATGCCTGACTCACCCAGGTAACAGTTGAGGCACAATATTCACCCTTATTTATAGAGGAGAGAACATACACTCCATAAGAGAACATCCGTAAGGATTGTTTTTTGTATTTTTCATTCATGATTTGTTTCTGCATATTTTTTCATATTATTTAGGTAACCAAATTTACTCTTTAATTTTCAACCCTGAAAAATGATTTCATTCAAATAACCAATGAATATGTAAATTGATATGTGCAGCTAATTGATGAATTTATAAATTAATATGCCCCAAGCTGGATTACACGCCGCTGTTGGTAATCAGTTTCAACGATTTATCCCTTATAATATGAGGCTCTTTCCAGCAATTATATTTGGTGCAATTTTACCTGACTTAGATGTAATTACCGTTGCAATCGGTTCACTATTTTACCCTATCCAACAGGCAGAACATATTTTTCACCGGACTTTTTCCCATAGTTTTTTCACCCTGATTTTAATATATCTTCTTTTTTCAATTTTGGGCGAATGGAAAAAGAACACCACACTGAAATCAGTCGGAAAGGGATTGGTTCTGGGAATGCTTACCCATATTGTATTAGACACCTTTTTCTGGTTTCGTGAAATCCACTTTCTATGGCCTCTACCCATCGAACCATTCAATTTGTGGAGAATTTGGTCACCACCTGAATGGTTTCATAGAAGCATGCTAGTGTTGGAATTCTTCTGTTTCCGTTGGTATGCCTGGTTTCTAATCAACAAGCACTTGCAAGCTCCAAATAAATTATCGTGGATCACTTCCTATTTAATTAGCTGGAAAAATATTGAATCTGTTTTATTCCTGCTTTTTATTTTATTGGGATTTTGGAATCCCCAATTTTTCAAAATTCTTTTTGGAGTAGCTTATATCCCATCTCTCATCATGGCACTATGGTCAACCTATATGAGTAGGGATGCATTGGAAAATAATTTTAATGTTAAATTCTAACATGTAATTATTGAATTTATAATATTTTTCTGTTTTAAATTGAAATACCGTAACCCTTAATAATTAACGAATTATAGATTAAATGGAAACAATTTCTACATTTGTATTTTCTATTGGGCTGATTATTTTTGTAGCTCATTTTTTCACCGCTCTTTTTGAACGCACAAGGGTGCCAGATGTGCTGCCCCTGATTTTTATCGGAATTCTAATAGGCCCCGTGTTTGGTATACTCGCTCCTGATGATTTTGGTTATGTGGGTCCATTGCTCAGCGCTGTTGCATTGGCTCTTATGCTATTTGAAGGCGGAAGCCACTTAACTTTAGATATATTGAAAACATCACTGAAAGACTGTGTGATCCTCACATTAGCTACTTTTATTTTCACAGTACTTATAACCACCTGTATAGCACATTACTTAATGGACATGGACATCATGCCAGCTTTGTTTATTGGTGTAGTTTTAGGGAGCATATCCCCTGCAGTAGTGGTTCCCATCGTTCGCATGTTAGGTCTTTCCGAAAACACAAAATCAACCTTAGTGGTAGAATCTGCCATAACGGATGTTCTCAGTATTATCATTGCCTTAGGCGTTCTAAAAACATTTCAGGCTGGACATAAAACCATCATGGAGTTTATCGGTACAAATCTAATTGCTACAATGGCAATGTCACTATTGGTTGGTTTTGGAGGAGCAGTTATCTGGTCCACAATTTTAGAGAAAATCCGCAAGTTCCCCAATACCATCTTCACCTCATTAGCATTTATATTTCTTCTGTATGGATTATCTGAAATTCTGGGTTACAGTGGTCCCATTTCAGTACTGATCTTTGGTGTGGTATTGGCAAATTCAAAAAAGATACCCCTCAATATTGTACAGAAGTTCGGTGCCGACCATTTAACGGAATTTACAAGTATTGAAAAGACACTCTTTTCAGAGGTAATATTTCTGGTTAAAACCTTCTTTTTCATTTTTCTAGGGATGTCCATTCAATTTGGTAATTTCAAGATACTATTTATGGGAATCTTGCTGACACTTCTCATCTATGGAGGACGATTGTTCCTAAGCCGCTTGCTCATTTCTAAAGAGACATCTAACAGTGAAGCTGCAATGATATCGTTTATCATACCAAAGGGATTGGCAGCAGCAGTACTGGCAGAAGTACCCATGCACTTGAGCCTGCCTACAGGGATCGAAGAAACATTTATTGAAATTCGAGCGGTAGTTTATATGGTGATTTTATTCAGTATTCTGCTCACCTCCATTCTGATTTACAGTCAGGGAAATGGATTCACCCAAAGATTTTACGAAAGATATTTTTCAAAATCCGCCTAAAACAGTAGGGATTAGAAAAATCACTGCCAGCTAACAGTTTGCAGGCTGGGAATCCCTGCTAGCTTATTATATTTAATTAGTTACTACTTTACTTTTACCCATACTCCTCTTTTTTCCTTCCAGCCATAACGTTCAGCACCCTCTTCTTTATGAACAGAAATTTCCGTCACAGACAGGTCATCGGTCGATTTGCCACTCATGAAAATATCAAGGTCGTAGACCTTCCCATTTGAAGCCTGAAAATCAGCACATGCAAAATAGGTATCATTTCCTAATCCCGTAAGACGATCCATGTGAATTTTAAGAAGATCCAACTGCAATACTTCCTTAGCAGATCCATCATAAACCATGAATTTACCGCCTTTTAATTTTGCATCGCTTGCAATAAATTCAGCTACAGCCTTACCAACGGCCTGTGCAGAAACTTCCGCAGTCTTTTTACTTGGATGCTCTGGGTGTTCAGGATGCTCCGGATGTTCAGGATGTTCTCCCATAAAAGACAATGATACCATTAAAATACTATAATAAAAAATCGAAAAATACTTCATATTTTACTCCATTTTATACCTTGATTGACCCCGTAGTTTACTCAATGATCAAAACTAAAAAAAATAAAAATCAATTTTATTTTCATCAGAAAAATTGTAAGGTCAATGCAATCAGGATACATTAACTTTCCCATCTTAATTTTTATTCTTATTTAATAACTTATCAAGAATTCAATGCCAACGACAAATTATTCCAGCGGGAATCCGATAGCTAAGTCAGATTTTTATGTAGAATTTACATCAGCTAATTCAGGTGGAATGGAAATTAAGATAAATTCTAAAACCGAGGTTCTTCATTTTTCCAAATTAGAAAGTACAGCTCAAAATACACTTAATGATCTGAAAATAAAATATGGAAACCTTTCTATAATTGATAATGGTGGACAATATTTTGTTTTGCAGGCTCGTATTGAAGCAGTAATAAAAGCTGCACACCTTGGTAACACAAACGAATCCCTTCCCCTCTTCAAAGATCATTCTCAATATAAATCTTCACGAGACCGCTTTCGCAGAAGCCGTTTATACCTTCCGGGTAATCAGGCAAAACTAATGCTAAATGCAGGAATACACCAACCCGATGCAATAATCCTTGATTTAGAGGATTCTGTTGCTCCATCTGAAAAAGACGCAGCACGGCTCATAGTTAGGAATGCCCTCCGGCATCTTGATTTTTTTGGCGCAGAACGCATGGTGAGAATCAATCAAGGTGAATTGGGATTGAAGGATTTGGAGGCTATAGTACCTCATAATGTACATCTTATATTAATTCCCAAAGTAGAAGATGCGAGTCAGCTAAAAACGGTGGATGATAAAATTCGGCAAATCAAAGAAGAATGTGGTCGCAAAGAACCCGTTTATCTCATGCCTATTTTGGAAAGCGCTAAAGGAATATTAAATAGTATTGAGATAGCACAAGCCATTAAAAACAATGTGGCAATTGCCATTGGCTTAGAAGACTATACAGCTGATATTGGTGTACAGCGAACAAATCAGGGCAGAGAATCTTTATTTGCCCGCAGTCAGGTTGTAAATGCTGCCCGATCAGTAGGTATCCAGGCTATTGATACCGTATTTAGCGATGTTGGCGATGAAGAGGGATTGAGATTATCCATACAAGAAGCAAAAGAGTTGGGATTTGATGGAAAAGGCTGTATTCACCCTCGGCAAATTAATCCTATTCATGAAGAATTTGCTCCATCTGAATCTGAAATTGAAAAAGCTAAAAAGATTGTTCTGGCATTTGATGATGCTGAAAGAAAAGGTCTTGGTGTGGTTGCCCTTGGGAGTAAAATGATTGATCCGCCGGTAGTGAAACGAGCGCTGCATACGGTTAATTTGGCAATTGCAAATAAATTACTCAAGAAAAGATGGAAGAAAAATTGAACCACGGAAATACTGAGACTCTGAAATTTTTTATTAATTCTTTCTCTCCGTGTTCTCTGTGGTCTCAGTGGTAAAAATATCAATGGGACAAAAACTAAAATTAATTAAAAATAAAGCCGGGCGATTGGTGCCAGAAATTGTGAATGGAATTAAATCCATTCCTTTTAAAGGCATTGGTAAGCACTCTCCTGTTGGAAATAAAACTTCTCTACCAATCCGCTCATGCCAAGACTTCCCCTTTTCAGGCAATAAAGTTGTTTCTTCTTTAAAGGGAGCTTTAGAAAAATGTAACATTAAAAATGGTATGACCATCTCTAATCATCACCATTTCCGAAATGGTGATTTGGTTATGAATGGGGTATTTGACATTTTGGCTAAAATGGGCAAAAAGAATTTGCGCTGGTTTCCTTCTGCCTCTTTCCCCTGTCACGAACCCATGATTAAACATATGGAAAGTGGTGTAATCAGTCACATTGAAGGATCAATGAACGGTCCACTTGGGAAATATGCCTCCGATGGCAATATGAATGGATTAGCAGTCCTTCGCTCTCATGGTGGTAGATGGCAGGCTGTACAGGATGGAGAAGTCCATATAGACGTTGCTATCATTGCCGCCCCCACTGCAGACCCTTTTGGCAACTGCACCGGTGATCGAGGACCTTCAGCGTGTGGACTTCTGGGCTTTGGACTGGTAGATTCTCTTTACGCAGACAAGGTGATAGTGGTTACGGATAATTTAGTGGACTTCCCGTGTATCCCCTGGCAGATTCAAGGCAATAATGTGGACTATGTGGTAGTAATGGATAAGGTAGGCGACCCTGAGAAAATTGTGTCAGGAACTACCAAACTTACCAAATCCCCTGACCGCCTCTATATTGCTGAACTCACCGCTAAATTTGTTAAAGCTGCTGGAATTATGAAAGAGGGATTCAGCTTTCAGGCTGGTGCCGGTGGCACTGCTCTGGCCTTTGCTATATACCTGAAAGAAATGATGATTGAAGCCGGTATTAAGGCACGGTTTATAAGAGGAGGATCAACCAAATATTTGGTTGAAATGTTGGAAGAAGGATTAACGGATTATATTTTAGATGGACAAACGTTTGACTTGGAAGGTGTTCGCTCCATGCGGGAAAATGCCGGACATGTAAATACCTCCCCCTTTACCAGCTACAACTGGCATGGCAAGGGCAATTTTGCCTCCATGCTGGATGCGGTAGTATTGGGTGCAACAGAAGTAGATGTAAATTTTAATGCCAATGTAGTGACCCATTCAGACGGACAAATGCTACACGGTATTGGCGGCTGGCAAAATTGTCTTTCCAGTAAATGCACTATTTTGCCTATTCCATCTTTTAGAAACCGAATTCCAATTATTGTGGATGAGGTAACAACCTTGGTGGGTCCTGGAGAACTAATTGATGTCATAGTAACAGAAAGGGGTATTGCTATAAATCCATTAAGGAAAGATCTCATAAAAGCTACAAAAAGAAATGGGTTACCCATCCGTAAGATAGAAGAAATAAAAGACGAAGTGGATTCTATGATTGGAAGTCCTGTAGAAAAACCACAATTTACAGATGAAGCGGTGGGTGTGGTCAAATGGGTAGATGGAACTGTACTGGATTCCATATTTAAGGTAAACCGGTAATTTTGTGAAATACAGGGAAATAATGGAATGTTTTTAAAAGAGTTAACATTTAAACTAATTAGTGAATTTCGTGAAATTCGCGATTAAGAAAGGAGATTATGAAAGATAAAGTATTGGAAATTTGGCCTGAAATCAATTGGATTAAAGATGAGGGCTTACGAACAAAAACACTTGACGCATGGGTGTATGCCATTGAAAACAGTCCATTGGAACCGAAAGATTTGGAAGAAATTCCATTCTCTCTACTCATCAAGGACTGCAGTGTTTCATTTATGAACCATAAACGGACCTGCGTTCAGTTAGCGGTTGATATTGCCAAAACCATGGTAGATAATTTCGGCAAGGAAATAAAGGTGGACATGGATATAATGATTTCTGGTGCGATTCTTATTGATGTGGGTAAATTATTAGAATACGAAATTGTAGATGGAAAACTGGGTACAAGTGACTACGGCAAGGTAGTTCGTCATCCCTTCAGTGGTGTTGCAATTGCTGCAAGGTTTGGGCTACCACCTGAAGTTCAACATATTATTGGTACTCATTCTAAAGAAGGCGATTTAGGCAAACGAACTGTTGAATCAATAATCGTACATCATGCGGACTTTGTATCATTCGAACCCTTTAAAGCATAAACTGGGGACTGGGTTCTTGGCTCTGGGCTCTAATATAAAAAATTGAGGTTTATTTTATGAGTTACAAGAAATTTGAAATTTGGCAACATTCCCGAGAACTGGTGATAGAAATTCACAAAATGACTTTAAATGATCTGCCAAAATTTGAGCTGTATGAAGAAGGCAGTCAAATTAGACGATCTAGTAAATCTGTAAAATCAAATATTATTGAAGGATATGGACGGCGGAAATACATTAATGATTATATTCGATTTTTGCATTTCTCTATAGCCTCTAATGATGAAACAATAGATCATTTAGAAAATTTATTTGAAACCAATTCATTGGAAAATAAACAACAATATGATGATCTCCATTTGAAATTGACCATATTAGGGAAAAAACTAAATCTATTTATTCAATCTGTTGAAAAAAGAAAATATAATGAAAATTAATCAAACAAGAACCCAGAACCAAGAACCCAGAACCCAGACTCTTATTGAAAAAATAGTACAGAAACATGCATTTGATTTAGATCAGGGACATGTGGTGAAATCCGGTGATTTTATTTCCATCCAGCCGGCTCATGTAATGACACATGATAATACCGGTGCAGTAATGGGAAAATTCAAAGCAATTGGTGCCAGTAAAATGGCAAATCCACGGCAACCAGTTTTTACTTTAGACCACAATGTTCAGGATACATCCGAAACCAATTTGAAGAAATACGCTGGTATTGAAGCATTCGGTAAGGAAATGGGTGTTGACTTCTATCCTGCTGGCAGAGGAATCGGTCACCAAATAATGTGTGAGGAAGGCTATGCTTGGCCAGGGACGATGGTGGTTGCTTCTGATAGCCATTCCAATATGTACGGCGGTCTGGGATGCTTAGGCACACCCGTAGTAAGGACTGATGCAGCCGCCTTATGGGCCACCGGACGCACCTGGTGGCAGGTACCCCCAATTACAAAAGTGGAGTTAACGGGAAACCTGCAAAAAGGGGTTACGGGCAAAGATGTCATCATTACTCTCTGTGGCCTGTTTAATAATGATGAAGTATTAAATCATGTGCTTGAGTTTACCGGAGAGGGTGTTTCCAATTTAACCGTAGATGAACGACTTTCAATCGCAAATATGACCACCGAATGGGGTGCGCTGGCAGGTGTATTTCCCATTGATGAAATCACTATAAATTGGCTGGCAAATAGAGCTCATTTTATTAGTAAACGTGGATTAGAAGGGGTGCCTTCAGATAAAGATGGTGAAAATGGTATCCATCCTAGAGTAAATATGGAAACCCTTAATACCTTAACATCCAGTACACTTAAAGCTGATATAGATGCTTTTTACACCAAGGAAATTCAACTAAACCTTTCTACTGTGTCTCCACACATTTCCGGTCCCCATAATGTTAAAACCATGACCAGTGTGAACGATGCATTTACTAAAAATATTAAAATAGATAAAGCATATTTAGTTAGTTGTGTAAATAGTCGAGTTGAGGATTTGGCTGAAGCAGCCAAAGCAATAAAAGGGAAAAAGGTTGCATCTCATGTTGAGTTTTATATTGCAGCGGCATCCAGCGAAGTACAGGCTGAAAGCAATTCGAGGGGTGATTGGCAAGCGCTGGTCGACGCTGGTGCAACTCCCCTTCCACCTGGTTGTGGACCTTGTATCGGTCTAGGTGTGGGATTGCTGGGACCTGGAGAAGTGGGTATTTCTGCTACCAATCGGAATTTTAAAGGTAGAATGGGCGATCCTTCTGCTGAGGCATATCTGGCTTCGCCATCCGTTGTAGCAGCATCTGCCATTGCGGGGAAAATAGTGCCTCCCTTTGATTGGGATAGTGTTGCACCAGATGGACATATTACGGTAAATGATAAACCTAAAACCGGAGAAAGCAACGTTTCCTTGCTGGATGGCTTCCCTGAAAAATTAGAGGGTGAAATTATTTTCTGCCATCAGGATAATCTCAACACTGATGGAATTTATCCCGGTAAATATACCTATATTGATGATTTTACACCTGAGCAAATGGCTAAAGTGGTAATGGAAAATTATGACCCTGAATTTGGGAAAATGGTAGAAAAAGGAGATATTATTGTCGGTGGTTTTAATTTTGGTACGGGGTCATCTAGAGAACAAGCGGCAACCTGCCTCATGTACCGTGGAATCCAAATGGTAATGGCTGGTTCGTTCAGTCAGACTTATAAACGTAACGCCATCAATAATGGATTTTTAGTAATTGAAGCGCCGGAATTATTAACAGATTTAAAAACAGAATTTGGATTGGATAAACTTTCTGTTAAAACGGGGTGGATAATGAAGGTCGATTTCAAAAATTGCAATATCAGTATTGGAGAAAAGAAGTACCCCATTAGCCCTGTTGGAACTGCTGCTCAGGAACTCATAATTACCAAGGGATTGGAAAACTGGGTTAAGAAACGGATTTAAGAATTAATTAGTGGAAATTTTGTAATTCGTGATTAATAAAGGAAAATAAAAATGAAAAGAACAATTGTAAAAATGCCCGGAGACGGCATTGGCAATGTAGTATTAAATGAAGCAATCCGAGTATTAGATGCTGGGGGATTTGAGGCAGATTTTGTAGAAGGTGATATTGGCTGGGAATTTTGGAGAAGTGAAGGGAACCCCCTCCCCCAACGAACACTAGACCTTATCGCTGAACATAAAATCGGATTATTTGGTGCCATCACCTCTAAACCCAAGGATGAGGCATTTAATGAACTTTCTCCCGAACTTCAGGAAAAAGGATTGGTTTATGCCAGTCCTATTGTGGGACTACGTCAACATTTTGGATTGGATATTTGTCTCAGACCTTGTCGAACATACAAGGGTAACCCATTAAATTTTATTCGAAGGGGTGCAAATAATACTATTGATGAACCAGAAGTAGATGTAGCAATTTTCCGACAAAATACGGAGGGTCTCTACGGTGGAGTGGAGTGGAGTAATCCACCTGAGCAGGTGTACGATGCGCTCATGACCCACCCCAAGTTTAAACAGAATTTTGGAGACACTCCTGTTGATGAAGTGTCGGTTTCTACACGAATTTTTACCAAAAGGTGTACCGAACGAATTTTAAGGGCAGCCTTTAATCATGCAAGAAAATATGGGTATAAATCCGTAACCGTTTGTGAAAAACCAAATGTCATTCGAGAAACCTCAGGAATGATGTACAAAATGGCGCAGGAAATTCAAAATGCTGACTTTTCTGAAATTGAACTGTGGAATACCAATATTGATGCCCAGATGATGTGGCTTACCAAGAATCCTGAAAATTATGGTGTAATTGTAGCTGGTAATATGTTTGGTGATATCGTGTCCGACGGCTTTGCGGGGCTCATTGGCGGACTTGGATTTGCCTGCTCTGCACAATATAATCCTGAAACCGGTATTGGTGTTTTCGAGCCCACCCATGGAAGTGCCCCTAAATATGCAGACTACCCTGTTTCCATTGTAAACCCAATTGCCATGGTGGAATCTGCCTGTATGATGCTTGATTTCATTGATGAACAAGGTACTGCTACAAAAATTAGAAAAGCTGTGGCAGAGGTAGTGGTTGAAGGTAAAGTAAAAACTTACGACATGGCAAAAATGAGTGGACGAGCTGATGTGGTTGAAAAAGGGGCTGCTTCTACAAAAGAAATGGCAGATGCTATTATTGCAAAACTAAACTAACCACCTGCCTACACTATAGCTACTGCAGGTAAGCAGATTACGAGAATAATACAATATTTATTTAGCTTAATTCGTGAAATTCGCGATTAAAAAAAGGAAACTAAAATGGAAAAATCAATTGCAAGACAAATAGCTGAATATTCAACTGGACTAACATATAACGACCTTCCAGAGGAGGTCATCCATGAAGTAAAACGCTATATGTATGATTCTATTGGTTGTGCTTATGGCGGGTATCATACCAAAGATTTGAATATCATTCGAGATATCTATATGGAAATGGGTGGAAAAGGTGAAGCAACTGTGTTAGGGTTTGGCGATAAACTTCCGGCAGTGAATGCCACCCTTATAAACTCTCTTATGGTGCGTGCATTAGATTTTAATGATATTTACTGGAAAGATGACCCCTCTCACCCATCTGATATTATACCTGCCGCATGGGCGGTTGGAGAACTGGTGAATGCCAATATGAAGGATGTTATTGTTGCCATAGTTTTGGCGTACGAATTTGAACAACGCCTCTGCCTTTTTGCAAAGCCGGGAGTTCGGGAACGAAAATGGCATCATGCAACCCTAACCCAATTCGTTTCCCCAATTGTTTCTGGAAAACTACTAGGATTAACGGTAGATGAAATGGTGCATGCCATTGGAATCAGTGGGTGCCATAACCATACTATTGGATGCCCCACTGCAGGTAAACTCACTATGATGAAAAATACCGTTGATCCCATGGCAGTTCAGTCCGGAGTGTTTGCGGCGCTCATGGCACAGAAAGGATATTCCGGTACAGAAAAGGTGTTTGAGGGCAAAGAAGGATTTATGGATGCCTTTATTGGCTGGAATGCCAAAGATGAATCCATGAAACCCACGGATATGGAAGGCCGTGATGGTGTTTCCTCATGGGCGTGGGATGTTGAAGCTCTGGTAGGCGGGTTGGGAGACAGTTATAAAATTATGGAATGCGGAATGAAGGCTTTCCCCACAGAAGCTCTCACACACACCCACCTCTCCTGCTTACTGAATGCCATGATCAGTAATAATCTGGAATATTCAGACATAAAAGAAGTGAAAGTCACATGCTTTGCTCAGGCATACGATATACTTTTTGACCCCACAAAATACCGCCCAGAATCTAGAGAAACTGCTGATCATTCCCTTCCTTATTGTATGGCAGCGGCTATGGTAGACAAAAAAATAACCACCGAATCCTTTTCTGATGAAAAGCTGAAAGATCCACGAATTTTTGAGGTTATTGATAAAATAATTGGAGAACCCTCTCAAGAATTCGAAAAAATGTTCCCAGCTAAACAGCCATCTCGAGTGATAGTAACGACAAACGATGGCCGAACATTCGAAGAATATTTGGAATATCCCAAAGGGGACCCCCGAGAACCCATGACCATGGATGATTTAGAAAATAAGTTCAATTCTTTGGTAGGTGATAAATTTGACAAATCAGTAAAACACCAATTAAAGGAAACGATATTCAACTGTGAAAATATGACCGCAAATGAGTTTATGACAGCTTTAAATGTATAACCAGTAAAATGTCCATTTCCGTTTTCAAATGCATCACATGTAATAAAGAATTTGACATTCAGGAAATTCGTTATCGTTGCGACTGTGGTGAATTGCTAGAAGTTATTCATGATTTACAACAGGTCATTCCAAATCCCGCTGATTTGAAGGTGAAACTTGATGGCAAATGGGGGGAGGTTGCTTTTAAGCGTTATCAGGATATCTTATTCCCCTCTCTCCCTCTTGAAAAGCTCATCACACTTCAAGAAGGTAATACTCCCCTTTATGATGTGACCCCTAAATTTCCTCAATTTAATAGCCTTAAGTTGAAACATGAGGGTATGAATCCCACCTTGAGTTTTAAGGACAGGGGTATGGTTGCCGGTGTTTCCTGGGCAAATCATTTAGGCTGTGATAATGTTATCTGTGCTTCTACTGGAGACACCTCTGCTGCCATGGCAGCCTATGCAGGTGCAACACCAAATATGAAGGGAATAGTCCTGTTGCCAAAAGGAAAAATATCTCCAGAACAATTGGCACAACCTATATCCTTTGGAGCCTTAACAATAGGAATAGAAACAGACTTTGACGGCTGCATGAAACTGGTTCAGAATCTGACAGAAAAACACAATATCTACTTACTGAACTCTATGAATTCAGTCCGCATAGAGGGTCAGAAAGCCATTGGAATTGAAACTCTCCATCAACTCAACTGGAAGGTACCAGACTGGTTTGTCATTCCAGTGGGAAATGCAGGTAATATCTCTGCTATAGGCAAAGGTTTTAGAGAACTTTATGAATTGGGATTTATTGATAAACTTCCTCGATTGGCTGGGATACAAACTGAAGGTGCATCACCATTGTATGAGAGTTTCAAAAATGGATATTCAGAATTGGTACCACAGACAGCAAAACCAACCAAAGCATCTGCTATTCAGATTGGGGACCCTGTGAGCTATAAAAAGGCAATTCGAGAAATAAAGCAATTTGACGGTGTAGTTGAGATAGTATCCGAAACAGAATTAATGGATTGGAAAGCACAAATTGATAGATTGGGAATATCTATTTGTCCAAATAGTTCAGTAGCAGTAGCCGGTGCAATGAAATTGAATAGAGATGGAATCATTAAACAAAACGAAGAAGTAGTTGTCATTCTCACCGCACATGGAAGTAAATTTTCCAATACCTCAGTAGAATACCATAAAGACAAAACCTATCAATTTGCGAATCAAACTCTCAGCATTACACCAAATTTAGAAACACTAGAAAGTGCATTAGGCTTATGAGTTCAGTTAAAGTATTTGCACCTGCAACCATTGGTAATATCGGTCCGGGGTTCGATGTTTTGGGACTTGCCATTAAAGGAATAGGTGACATTGTAGAAGCCAAAGTAATCCCTGGGAATGAATTAATAATTGAGGCTGTTTTAGAAGCTGACCATGATATTTCCATCAACCCAGATAAAAATACAGCCGGAATCGCAGCAAAAGAAGCTCTAAAACTTATGGGGATTAACAGCGGAGTGGCACTCACCATTACCAAAGGAATGCCATCTGGCAGTGGACTGGGAAGCAGTGCTGCATCAGCGGTAGGTGGAGCCAACGCAGTTAATTACCTTTTTGGCAATTCCCTTTCAAAAGAACAGGTACTAAAGGCAGCAATGGCTGGTGAATATTCTGTTAGTGGAGGATACTTTGCAGATAATGTTGCACCGGCAATTTATGGAGGTGCCACCCTCACTCGATCACTAAATCCATTGGAAGTTACTCATCTGGGGAATATATCTGATCTTATCCTCGTTTTGGTCATGCCCAAGGTTAAAATTCTAACTAGGGATTCGCGAAAAATACTCCCTGAAAATATACCCCTTTCAGATTTTGTAGTAAACCTGGCCAATACAGCCAGCATCACCGCGGCCTTCTGTAAAAATGACTATAATTTACTCAAAGATAATTTATTCGATTATATTATTGAGCCCACGCGATCAACTTTAATACCGGGATTTCCAGAAGCAAAAGAAGCTGCCTTGAATGCCGGTGCCAATGGAATGACTATTTCAGGTTCAGGTCCTACCGTTTTTGCCATTACCAACTCACAGAAGACTGCGGTAAAAATTGAGTCGGCAATGGTGGCCGCATTTAATAATAAAGGAGTTGAGTGTAAGTCACTTATTACCACCTCTTCCAAAGAAGGTTCGGGGATCGTGAAAAGTGGAATAATTACTTAGAGTAAATTTCCCTATGGCACTAAAGATAAATGAAATTTATTACTCGGTTCAGGGTGAATCCACTCATGCAGGTCGACCCTGTATTTTTATTCGTCTTACCTATTGTAATCTGCGCTGCAGCTACTGTGATACCGAATATGCCTTTTATGAAGGTAAGGATATGGAGATTACTCATATCATGCAAGAAATCCAACAATGGGACTGCAACTTGGTGGAAGTCACTGGTGGTGAACCCCTTTTTCAAGAAGAATGCATTATCTTACTTAACGAATTGGTAAATAGTAATTTCGAGGTAATGTTAGAGACGGGAGGTTCGCTTCCTATTTCTGATGTACCTAAAAAGGTCATTAAAATAGTGGACTTTAAATGCCCATCTAGCGCAATGGAAAAGAAGAATTTATGGTCTATTGTTGATGACCTACAACCTCACGATGAAATAAAATTTGTTATCGGTAATAGAAAAGATTTTGATTGGGCAAAAGATAGAATTACAGAATATTCTCTGGAAAAAATATGCACCTTATTATTTTCTCCCACCTTTGGAAAAATTGACCCCCAAGAAATTGTAGAATGGATTTTGGCAGAAAATCTACCAGTGAGAATGCAAATGCAAATGCATAAGATGATTTGGAATCCGGAGGAGACAGGGGTATAAAATGAGGAGAAAGGAGACAGGAGAAAGGAGAAAGACAGTAATACTCGTTTCCGGTGGAATGGACAGTTGTGTTACCGTAGCTACTGCAATAGAAGACGGGTACCAACCGGCATTTCTGCACATTAATTATGGACAACGGACTGAATCACGGGAGTTAATAGCATTTAATGAAATTGCTGATCACTACCAGGTGAACCAAAAATTAGTAGTGGATCTCTCCCATCTTGCTAGAATTGGAGGCTCTTGTCTTACGGATGAAAACATCGCAATTCCTATTGCAGATTTGGATAGTAAAGATATTCCAATATCTTATGTTCCTTTCCGCAATGCAAATATTTTGGCAGCAGCCACCAGTTGGGCCGAAGTATTGGGTGCAAATGCTATATTTGTGGGAGCTGTTGAAGAAGATTCATCTGGCTACCCTGATTGCAGACGATCCTTTTTTGATGCCTTTGAGGATTCTATTGAAAAAGGCACTAAACCTGGAACACAAATCAAAATTTTCACTCCTCTTATTTACTTATCAAAAAAAGAAATTGTTGTAAAAGGAATTAAATTGAATGCCCCCCTAGACCTCACCTGGAGCTGTTATAAAAATGAAGATATTCCTTGTGGCGAATGTGATTCTTGTGCTCTTCGAGCAAGGGGGTTTGAACAGGCGGGGATAATTGATCCAATATTGTAGCAAACATGGTTGTACAATTTGGATGTGATGAAAATATATATGATAATGGATAGTATCCTCCCCTTTTTTTAAACAATTAATTAATCAATTCAAATCACCTCTCAATCGCTGAGAGGCAGGGAAAGGGGTGAATCAATAATATTTAAAGTGCATCAACCTTTCCACATTGATGGGGCAATAAGCAGGATAGAATATTGAACAATCCTTCGAAAGATATTATAATTTAATGGCACCATTTGAAATTTCACTCAACTCTTCAATCAAAATTCGAGTTTTTTCTACCTCAACTTCTAAATTTACTTGAATGGATTCACCAAAATCGGTAGTGATTATTTTTACGTTAAATTTCTGGAGGATTGAACCCACTTTATTTTGCAGGTCATAATTATAATTAAATGAAATTCTATCTAACTGTGCCCAAATTTGTAATGTGCTGTTTTCGATTGCCTGTTCTGCTGCAGATCCATAAGCATTGATGAGCCCGGGGATACCCAGTTTACTACCACCAAAATAACGAATGACAAATATTACTACATTCACTAATTGATTTCGCTTCAAGACATTTAATACAGGAATTCCAGCACTACCTTTTGGCTCCCCTGCATCTGTAGAAAATTCATCTAATTGATTATTTACTTTTATTCGGTAACCATAGCAGATATGACTGGCATCTGGAAATTGCTCTTTTAATTGGTGTAAATTTGTTTTTACTTCAGCAATGCCAAAAACTGGTATGGCTATTGCAGAAAATGTGGAACCCTTTTCGCTGTATTTACCCTTAGATTCAGAAGTAAGAGTAAACTCCTCCATTAATTCAAAATGGTAATTTTTACTGCTTGTGCTGCAGCTTTTTCAGGATTGAGTCTGATAAAATATATCCCAGATGAAAGATTATTACTGAGAATGTGCTGAACATTTTCCCTATGCCACCCCTGAGCAAACGAGGACAATTTAATGCTATTTACTAATTCCCCCCGTACATTGATAAGATCAACAATTGGATCTGAATAATCTGAATTAAGTGCATACAATATGATTAGCTCTTGAGACAGTCTTATGGGGTTCGGATATATATTCATAATTTTGGAGTCTAATACACTCTCTTCATCTGGCCAACTTGTTGCAAAAACAGAATTACTAGCTGATGATTCCCCTACATCATTCCGACAGGAAATTTTATATACATAAGGATTACCTACCTCTATGTTCTGGTTATCTACATAATTAGTATCAATGGATATATCTATGGGATCTCCATCTCGATATATAACATAAGATAATTCTTCACCCGGTCCGGGTGATGGATTCCAGGACAAAATGATGCTATCCTGAGCTGCAACAGCCATAAGATTTGTCGGAGGCAGGGGTACGGTATGCGCAGTAATTTCAATAGGAAGTGTTATTGAAGGACCATCTATTCCATAAACAAAATGAACATTAGCATTGTTAAATGAGTCTTCAACAATGGTGTCACTTCCCCAAAATAAATTGTTAAATTCAGGATTATTGGTTGAGACTATTGCCACCCTCCCAGTGAATTGTTCATCCTCATGATCAATGGTAATTATGGACTCTAGACTTCCAATTCGAAAAGATTCAATTGCAGCTGATTCATCGTCTAAATTTAATTCAAACACAGCACTATCTGATAAATTAGCACTTGTAGTATTAATCGGATCAATTAATGCTTGATCAATATAATAATAATATGGATTATCCATATTCTCGTATATACCATTATATAAATTTCTACTCATAAAATCTATCCATGCTTCAATAAAGGTGTAATTATAATTTTCCCCATTTAATACATATTGCATAGCAGACAAAGCATTTCCACTATTTGAACCAAATCTATTCCAAATTTCTTTCATTATAGTACTATTAAAAACATTTGATTCTCCTTTTGGATCAATAAAATTACTTAAATAATGACCAAATAGAGCTAATTCATAACCAGGACCTAAATTTCCAATCTTTTTCTCGGGGTTATTTATTAAATTATAAATTGGCCAATCTAAATAATCATCCCCATCAGGAATGATAACATCCTCAATCCACATTGCAGACAATTCATAGAAATAACTATCACTAATTGTACCTCTATATCCATATTGTATAGCATGAAAATATTCATGTACTAGGGTTATTTGCATGAATTCCAACCCGGCACTAACAAATTGGGAAGGTAAATTATTATTATAATCCGTATCAATTTGAAGGTATGAAGTTTGATGTGAATCATGTAACGATGGAGAATCCCTACAACAATGTCCAAAAACACCTTTTGAATAGTCCTTTAAATAAATATCATAAATACCATCTTCATCAGATGGTTCCTTATTATATCCCATTATATTAACTAATACATGGTAGGCTGAATCGGCAATTATACCTACTTCTTCTATATAATCTGGAACATTGTCATTATTTAAATCGGTTAAATCTAAATCACCACTTAGTATATTATAATGGATACAAAAAAAATTATTTGGCGAATAATACTTAGAATCTTTATCAATTCTTCCTTCACAATACATTCCTCTATTATTATTTAATTCTAAGCAATCTCTGCGCGCAAAAATAAAAGCAAAATTTATAATAGTAAGCAGGATTATATTTTTCACTTATTTTCTCTGAAAGAAATTTTTAGGGGAACACCATTAAACCCAAAATTGTCACGAAGGCTGTTTTCCAAATAGCGTTTATATTGCACAGGGATATCATTGGGATGATTAGAAAATAGAGCAAATATAGGTGGAGAGTGGTGAACTTGGGCTCCATATTTTATGGTAATATTTTTTCCTTTAATAATTGGCGGGGAATGATAAGCCATGGCTTTCTTGATAAAATCGTTAACATCGGAGGTTTTCAGTTTTCTCTGCCGTTCCTTAAATACCTCCAATGAAGTTTTTAATACTTCCCGGGTACGCAAATTATGGGCAACTGAAATAAATAAAATGGGATAATATTCCAACATGGGATACTGGGCAATAATATCAAGGCAGTATTCCTTTTGAGTATGTGTATCCTTTTCCAGTAAATCCCATTTATTGATAACGATTATCAATCCCTTCCCCGAATCAATTACATGGCGGATGATATCCTTGTCCTGATTATTAAAGCCCTTATCTGCATCAATGAGAACCGCTGCTAAATCGCAATCCTGTATTACCCTAAAGGTACGGACAGTGCTGTAAAATTCAATATCACCCGTGATTTTAGACTTCTTTCTCAATCCGGCAGTATCAATTAGACGAAAGTCCTGTTTATTATATCGAAGAAATGAATCGATTGAATCCCGGGTTGTCCCAGCTATTGGTGTGACAATGGATTTTTCTTCTTGAAGTAGTCCATTCATTAGGGAGCTTTTACCCACATTAGGCATTCCCACTATTGCCAAATTAACGCAATCTTTTACATGCTCATCCTTAAAGTCTTTTTCAGGAAGTTTTTCGGCAACACCATCTAGCAAATCTCCAACACTGCGATTATTTTGTGCAGACAAAGTATAAAATTCACCCAACCCCAATTCATAAAAGTCAAAGGCAGATTCTTCCATTTTAAGTTCATCAATTTTATTTACTGCCAAAATATAGGGTTTTTCTGATTTTTGAATTTGATCTGCTAAATACTGATCTGATGTTGTAATAGGAGAGCGGCCATCAACCAATAAAATTACCATATCGGCTTCATTTGCTGCAATTTCTGCCTGCAACCTCACATGATTTTCAATAATATCTTCAGAAGTTGGAATGTATCCACCGGTATCGATAAGATTAAATTCCCTTCCGCACCAATCAAACCTACCATATATACGATCACGAGTTACGCCCTCTTCAGGAGACACAATTGAATGTCCCGCACCTACAAGCCGGTTAAATAAAGTGGATTTGCCAACATTGGGCTTACCCAAAATTGCAATGGTGGGATTAGGCATGAGTTAAAGTATTTAGAAGGGTTAAGAAACTATCATCACTTAATTGCAAGGGGCATTTAATAGCATTAGAAATATCGTCCAAGGTCAAATTATCTAGGGTTAATGTGCCTTCATCATTTATTATTCGATGGCTCATCCAAACAGCATCACCCAAATTTTCAGAAGCCAATTGGGTAATTATATCTGTGCCAGTTAATAGACCTGTAACCGTTACTGATTCACCATAATATTTATTTACAATGGGTAAAAGAGTCACATTGAGATTATTAATCTGATTTAATATGGGGAGAACTTCATTTTGAAAGGTTTCATAAACCAATGTTCCCGTTGCTAGAGTGATATTGGTTTCAAAAGCCAATGCGCGGGGAAAATTAACAGATTCTTCTTCAAACAAGGTTAGAAATTGCCGTACCTGCCCCACTCCATTTTCAGTCAAATCTAATCCACCATAATCGGATAGTGGAGGAAATGGTTGCTCTGCCAAAATAAACCATTCATCGGAATAGAGAACAAATGGCGCTTTTTTGCCTGAAAATTGTCTTCTTATTTGAGGAATTTCATTTAACATATTTTTAGCATATTGTGTATCGACAGATTGAATTTCTATCAATCCCTTTCTATGCCCTGTGAGCCCAACCGGCACAATGGTGCATGATTTCAAAGTAGGATAAAAGTGATATAAATCTTCCAAAGTTTTAATGAGGAATTTTCCATCGTTTAAATCCGGCATTAAAACAATTTGAGTATGCAATTCAATTCCATTTTTTGTAAGGAATTCCAATTTTTCTAGCAGCCCATCATCCTTTTTATAGAGAAAAAGCTTTTGTCTCAGCTGTATATCAGTCACATGAACTGAAATATAAAGGGGTGATAGTCGCTGATCAACAACACGGTTTAGTTCATTCTGCCCCATATTGGTCATGGTAATATAATGACCATGAAGATAAGACATACGATAATCCCCATCCCGAAAATACATTCCCTTCCTCATTTCAGGAGGGTTTTGATCTACAAAACAAAATACACAGTCATTGGCACAACTGCGGATTTTCATTTCTTCAAACTCAACCCCTAAATCGTCATCATATTCTTTTTCAATTTCAACTTTTTCCAAACGACCAGAAATTTCAAAATCTAATGTGAGTAACTCTTCGGTCATGCGGAATTGATAGTCAATTTCATCCTGCACGCGCTTGCCGTTGATTTTCAATAGCCGATCTCCCGGCTGAATACCAATCGTTTCCCCTAAACTATCTGGAAATACTTTTATAATTTTCATTTTTGATTTTTAGTCTAAAACAGATCGGCAAATTTACGGATAGAGTAGAATTGAATAGAAAGTAAAACATACTAAGTGAATTAATTGAAGCTATTTAATAATTATTTAAAACGTATATATATAAAACCACATTTTGGTAATCAATTACCTGCCTATACTTCTGTTACTGTAGAAAGGGGTTTATAATAATTACTTATTTTATCGTGAATACTATTTTAGACCTTATTTAAATTCACCTATGAATAATGAACTAGATTCTAATCAAACACAATTAGCAGCCGCCTGTATTTTACTTTCAGTTGCAGATGCAGATGAAATTTTAGAAGATCAGGAATTATCAACTATTAGTGAAATTCTTCAAGATTTTTTTTCCCTTGATGAGCCTTCTGTGAAATCATTAATGCAAAATGCCCAAGAAGAATGGAAAAATTCCACTGGCTTATTTCAATTTGGCACACAGCTAAATCAAAATTTCTCCCAGGATGATAAACTTGATTTTATCAGCTGTGTATTTGAAGTTGCATATGCAGATGGTGACCTCCATTATTTAGAGCATCATACAGTGAAGAAAATTGCAAATATTTTACACTTGGAAAATGAAGACATTATTTCTGCCAAAGCCGAAATAGAAAATTATTTAGATTAGCTCTAAATTAAAAAGCCCCTCAATAATTTGAAGGGCTTTCAATAAATGCGTATTTGGGATTAGTCTAAAATATCTTTTTCTTTAGCTTCCTGAATTTGATTTAAATTCTTAATATGCTCATCCGTCATTTCCTGGATATTATCAGTTGCCCTTCTCAAATTATCCTCGGAAAGATCATGCTCTTTTTCACTCTTTTTTAAGAGATCATTGGCATCCCTGCGAATATTTCTAACGGCCACCCTTCCCTCTTCAATGATTTTATGAACAACCTTTACCAATTCTTTTCGTCTCTCTTCGGTTAGGGAGGGAATATTTAACCGTATTACGTTGCCATCATTATTCGGTGTAAGTCCAACGTCCGAACTCATTATTGCCTTTTCAATAAATTCTAAACTACTGGGATCAAATGGCTGAATAACAATTAATTGACCTTCCGGTACAGTTACGTGGGCGATATTATTTAGTGGTGTTGGAGTACCGTAATAATCCACCTTAACCACATCTAAAATGTTTGTTGATGCTCTTCCTGTCCTTATTGTTGCAACCTCATTTCGATAGTGTTCTACAGCCTTATTCATTCTATCTTTTACGTCTACAAATATTTCATTTATCATAATTAGATTACTCCTATTTAAGATACGGTGGTGCCAATGGGTACTGAATTTACAATATCAACCAATCCATTTTTACTTTTTATATCAAACACAATAATGGGTAGATTATTTTCCTTGCAAAGCGTAACAGCAGTGAGGTCCATCACCCTCAGTTCTTTCTCTATTACTTCCTTAAAAGTGAGGGTATCATATTTAGTTGCATCTGGATCAATTTCGGGGTCAGCAGAATAAACACCATCTACTTTTGTACCCTTAATAATTATATCTGCATTAATTTCAATGGCTCGCAAGGCTGCAGCCGTGTCAGTACTGAAATATGGATTTCCAGTTCCCCCGGCAAAAATCACAATTCTGCCTTTTTCCAAGTGCCGGATACCCCTTCTGCGGATATAAGGTTCTGCTAACTGGGTAATGGATAAAGCAGACATGACCCTAGTATCACACCCAAGCCTTTCCAGGGCTGATTGAAGTGCAACTGAATTCATGATAGTTGCCATCATTCCAATATAATCCCCAGGAACACGGTCTAATCCTTTGGAATCAGATGAGATACCTCTAAAAATATTACCTCCGCCAATTACAATGCCCACTTGAATTCCCTTTTCTGCAACCTCTTTAATTTTTAAGGCAAGGTCTTGGGTTATTTCGGGATCGATACCGAACCCTTTTTTTCCGGCAAGTATTTCTCCGCTGAGTTTTACTAAAATGCGGTTAAAGGAAGGAGTCGACAATTCAGGGGGAAATTTAGCTTTCGGTTGGAGCTGAATTATTGACTTTTTCACCAAGTTGAAAGCGAGAAAATCTAGATATGATTATATTTTCGCCTAATTTGGCTACTGTATCGGTAATAAGATCACTTACTGTTTTATCAGGGTCTTTTACAAAAGTTTGTTCGAGTAAAACATTTTCCTGATAAAATTTGTTTATTCTGCCTTCAGTCATTTTTTCAATAATATTTTCAGGCTTACCACTTTGTCGGGCTTGATCAGCATAAATTGCTTTTTCTCGCTCTAACACGCTAGATGATATTTCTTCTCTTGTAACTGCCATTGGAGCAGAAGCTGCAACATGCATTGAAATATCTTTACATAAATCCTTAAAATCATCTGTGTTAGCTACAAAGTCGGTTTCGCAATTTATTTCAAGTAGAACCCCTAATTTCGATCCGGGATGGATATATGGAAAAATAAGACCTTCTTTTGCCGATCTACCGGATTTTTTTTGCGCTTTTGCAATTCCGGTTTTACGCAGAATATCAATTGCATCCTCTAAATTGCCAGATGCTTCAGTTAGGGCTTTCTTGCAGTCCATCATTCCTGCTCCGGACATTTCTCTTAATTCTTTTACTGCTGTAGCAGATATTGTTGACATTTGTTCCTTTACTCCTGATTTTCTTCTTGAACTTCTTCAATTACTTTTTCTTCTGCCTGATCTGTTTCTTCTCTTCCTTCAGACTCACTTTCAGTTTTAGATTTCGCATTCTTTTCTTCTGGACTTTCTTCCGCTATTTCTTTAACGGTTTCTGTTTCCTGCGTAGAATCAACAGCTTCATCCATTTGTGCTGTCCCGCCTGTAGCTTCTATAATGGTATCTGCAATATAGTTTACGATTAATCCTATGGTTTTCATGGAATCATCATTTGCCGGTATTGGAAAATCAATATTCCTGGGGTCTGTATTACTATCTACAATACCAAATGTTGGGATGCCAAGATTTATAGCTTCAGAAATAGCAATCTTTTCATGGATACCATCTACGAAGAAAAGAGCTTTAGGTAAATGTTTCATATCCTTTATGCCTCTGTGGAGATCAGCCAATTTTATCCGTTCTCTTTCCAGCATACTTAACTCTTTTTTAGTTAAATTGGTATAGATTTCAGATGATTCTTTTTCCAGAACCAATAATCTCTTAATACTTTTTTTGATAGTACCGTAATTAGTCAATGTGCCACCGAGCCAGCGTTCAACTATATAATACATGCTGCATCTATCTGCGGCTTGCTGAACAGCATCTTTTGCCTGCTTTTTAGTTCCAACAAAGAGAACGTTTCCCCCTTCGCGAACAATTCGGGTTAATTCTTTTGCTGCTTTCACCATACATTGACTGGTCTGTTCCATATCAATAATGTACACACCATTTTTCTTCATGGTGATATAGTTTTTATAATTTGGATTCCAGCGGTGTGTTGGATGCCCGAAATGAGCACCCGCTTTAATTAATTCTTCTACAGTTAATTGATTCATAAATCCTTTATTAATAGCTTTATCTTTTTGAGAATTGGAATTTTTTTCGTGCACCCGGTTGCCCATATTTCTTTCGTTCAACTTCTCTGCTGTCACGAGTTAACATTCCTGCCTGTTTTAATGACAGCCTATTATCGGGGTTAATTTTTTCGATGCACCGGGCAATTCCCAATCGGATTGCACCAGCTTGACCTGAAAGCCCACCGCCATTTACTTTTGCTGAAATATCATATTTACCGGTTAACTGCAATAATTCAAGGGGTTGCCCCATCACCATTTTCAATGTGTCTCTTCCAAAATAATTCTCGATGGGGCGTTTATTCACAATAAATGCACCTTTTCCAATTGACATATTTACACGGGCAACTGATGACTTCCGCCTTCCTATTGCTGACCAACTATCACTCTTTTTTGGCATTATTTTCCTTTAATTAATTAAATGTAATTGTTTTTGGTAACTGGGCTGCATGCGGATGCTCAGTCCCGGAATAAACTTTCAAATGGGTTAACAATTGCCTTCCCAATCGATTATGAGGAAGCATTCCCTTTACGGCATTTGTAATGATCCGTTCAGGATAATCCTGTCGAACTTTCCGCAAACTTATCTGAGTAACACCACCGGGATAACCAGAATGACGAAAGTAGGATTTATCCTTCTCTTTATTTCCGGTGACCTTTACTTTTTCAGCATTGACAACAACAACAAAATCGCCCATATCCATATGAGGGGTGTAAAAAGGTTTCTTTTTCCCTCTGATTATTTGAGCAATTTCACTTGCAAGTCTTCCTAAAGTCTGTCCTTCTGCATCAACTATAAACCATTCACGGCTTATTTCATCTGCACGAATTGATGTGGTTTCCATTAATTATCCTTAAATATGAAATGATTAATTATGCTGGCAATTACAGCCTGTAAAATTAGGAGGATTTATTTTACTTTGTCAAGAATTAATCTAAGAGATTTCCATAGGTATTTTTACCGGATATTGTTCCAACTACCCTCCCGGTAAATTTCATACCTATCATAGGACTGTTTTTCGACTTGGATTGGATATGAGATTCTTTAAACGTCCACTTTTGTTTTGAGTCGATAATTGTAATTTCTGCTGGTTTACCTATCTGGAAAGGAACAATGTCCCACCCCATTATGGTGGCGGGACCCTTGGTAAACAACTGAACAACCTTTTCCGTTGATACACCTGCCTCTGTAAGTACGGTGTGGCTCAACCCAAAGGCGGACTCCAAACCAATCATTCCGCAGGGTGAATGAATAAAATCCATTTCCTTTTCTTCAAGAGTATGAGGAGCATGGTCTGTGGCAATACAATTAATCGTGCCATCTTTCAATCCCTTTATTAATGCTTTCCTGTCTAATTCTGACCGTAAAGGGGGCGCTACTTTTGCATGGGTATCATATTCAGTTAATTTATTTTCTGTTAAGCCAATATGATGAGGAGTCACCTCTGCCGTAACATTTACACCCATTTTTTTATACTTCCGAATAAGGTCAACAGAACGCTTGGTAGAAACATGAGGTACATGAATTTTACCGCCAGTATAATCTGCAATTTCCAAGTCCCGATGAACCATTACCGATTCTGAAATATCCGGATTTCCAGGCAATCCCAGTCTAGTTGAAAGAGCACTTTCGTTCATCACTCCGTCATTTCTCAGATGAATATCTTCTGCATGGTTAATTACGGGAACACCATATTTCTGGGCATACTCAAGGGCATTTCTCAATACTTGACCATTTTGAACTGGTAGACCATCATCCGAAATAGCAACGGCACCTGCTTTCACCATTTCTCCAACTTCAGAAAGTTCCAAACCCTTCTGACCAATGGTAATTGCACCAATTGGTAAAATCTGAACGGGTAAATCAGCAGACTTTTCAATAATAAAACGAATGGCTTCTGGTGAATCTAGTGGCGGATCGGTATTGGGCATGACGCATACCCGTGTAAAGCCGCCGGAGAATGCTGCTCGTGCCCCTGTGGCTAATGTTTCTTTGTCCTCTCGCCCGGGCTCTCGAAAATGAGCATGAATATCAATCAATCCAGGGACAATTAATTTACCGGTACAATCAATTTTTTGTGCGTTATCAGGTACGGTAACTTTTCCCACTTCTTTTACAACACCATCCACTATTAATATGGAACCGGATTTCTTTTTATTTTTGTACGGATCATAAATAGTGCCCCCTTCAAGGATAATAATATTAATTGATTTTCCCATTAACTTTCGTCTCCTTCATCCGGTCCCAGCAATAAATACAAAATGCTCATACGGATGGCTACTCCATTTAAAACTTGGTCTAATATTATGGCTTGATCTCCATCGGCAACGGAGCTATCAATTTCCACACCTCTATTCATAGGTCCTGGGTGCATGATGACAATCTCCTTTTTATGGGCATCCAATCGTTCCTGGGTAATGCCGAAAAAATCTCTGTATTCGCGTACAGAAGGAATAATACCAACTCCCATTCGTTCTCTCTGAATTCGAAGCACATTTAAGGCATCTGCCCATTCAATGACTTCATCAATATCTATATTTACAGATACGCCTAACTCCTGTATTCCTCTGGGAATTAAATGGGGTGGTCCACAAAGAGTTACTTTTGCCCCCATTTTTTGCAATCCATAAATATTGGAGAGTGCTACACGGCTGTGGAGAATATCTCCTACAATGGCAATGTTGAGTCCTTTCAGTTTGCCAAATTTTTCTTTTATGCTCATCATATCCAATAATGCCTGAGTGGGGTGTTCATGAGTTCCATCACCAGCGTTTATCACAACTGCATCTACAAATTTACTCAATTGCAGACATGATCCCGGTACCGGATGGCGCATGACAGCACAGTCCATTTTCATAGCGTGAATATTCTGCACCGTATCTTTCAACCCCTCACCCTTACTCACACTGGAAGCGCTGGCTGAAAAATTGGTCACATCAGCAGAGAGTCTCTTTTCTGCAAGTTCAAAGGATATTCGAGTACGGGTGGAATTTTCAAAAAATAGATTTACAATATTTTTACCGGTGAGAGAAGGGACTTTTTTGATGGGTCTATCTAAAACTTCACGAAAGGTAAAACCTGTATCAATAAGTTTTTGAATATCTTTGGCAGGGGTATTTTCTAAACCGATTAAATGTTTATTTTTGAGTACGCCCACTTATCCGCAATCCTCATATTCCATGAGCAGCACCGCATCTTCACCATCTACCTCTTCCACATGCACATGGATATGCTCATTCATTGATGTAGGGTAATTCTTCCCTACATAATCCGCCCGGATGGGCAATTCTTTATGGCCTCTGTCCACCAGAATACCCAACTGAATGGAGGCAGGTCTGCCGTAGGTAAAAATTTCATCCATGGCAGCCCTGATGGTTCGGCCTGTATAAAGCACATCATCAATTAATATGACGTTTTTCCCTTCAACTTCAAAAAGGATATTAGACGCCCCTACTTTTGGTGAGCCTAAATTGGTACGGAAATCATCTCGGTGGAAGGTAACATCCAGAGTACCGATGGGAATTCCAGTTTCTGATAATTTCTCAATTTGAGCGTGCAGCCGTTTGGCTAAATAATCTCCCCTGGTGCGAATACCCACAATGGCTATTTCACTGAGGTTATCATTTTTTTCAATTATTTCGTGGGCAAGACGGGTTAGACTACGTGCAATTTCCTTCTTACCGGATAATTTGGCTTTAATTTTATTCATAATATTTTTTTGTGAGGAATTCCTAAAAACGCCGTGGGGTTTTTTCATCCTTTTCCACCTCCCGGGTAGATTTAAAGGAAATTCGCGCTGGGAAATTTACAGTAGAGTAAATGAATCATTCAAAGAATTTGTAGAGCCACGGCATGCCATGGCTCTATCGTTGGAATTGAGGTCAATAATTATTTGGGTGTACTCAGATATTTGAACTCACCCCGCTTTCGGTACCCCTTCTCTTCCAAAGAGAAGGGGTCTGGGGATGATTTCAAAAGCATAGTTTCACCTTATCTTTAACATTCCCTAATTTTACCTATGTTCAAATTAGTTGACAAATATATTCTCCAGCATTTTACCGGTAAGGTTTTAATGACTCTCATGGCTTTTATCGTCATCTTTCTCCTGGTGGATATTGTGGATCATTTAGACCATATAATGGACTCCGAAATGCCCCGCGGGGAAATTATGCGTTATTATTATCATACGGTTCCATGGTATTTCAGTCTGGGGCTCCCCATGTCTCTTTTACTAGCAACGGTTTTTACATTTGGCATTCTCCAGAAAAATAATGAACTCAGTGCACTGAAAGCATCAGGAGTGAGCATAAGACGTTTGAGTATTCCCCTATTAATTATGGGATTATTTTTCAGTATTTTCTCCTTTTATTTCGATAATCTATATGTTACAGAGCACTTGCAAAAAAGAAATGAATTGGGTACAAAATATAACCTTATTAGATCCAAGGCACAGAAAATGAAAAAGAAGGATATCTTTAGGCAGGAAGCCAAAAATGAGGTCTTGGGAATTCGGCGTTACCAGTTTCGGAACCAAACTGCCCATAATATCTCCATACAGAAATTTTCTGATGGAAATCTCATTTCCCGCTTAGATGCTCCCCTCATGAAGTGGAACGCTGATGAAAAAAATTGGATTCTGCCGAATTATTTTACTCGAAGTTGGGAGGATGAAACACAGAGCTTTTATAAATCTGAAAAAGATTCCATTATAAAATTAAATTTCACTCCCACTGACCTCACCCAAACCACTGTTAAGCCTGAGGAAATGAATTACTGGGAGTTAAAGAAATTCGTAAATAAGCTGGAGCAGAACGGGGTAAAAGATCCCCGCTGGGCAGTGAATATGTATTTTAAACCTGCCTTCGCCTGTACCAGTTTTCTAATGGTTTTATTTGGATTATCATTGTCAATCAGGAAACCCCGAAGCAATCTGGCTGTGGGAATTGGAATCAGTATCTTCGTTATTTTTATGTACTATGCTGCCATAAAAACCGGGCAGTCACTGGGATACAAAGGTTCGCTAAGTCCCTTCTTGTCTGTTTGGATACCAAATTTGATTTTCTTTTTTTCGGGCTTATACCTTTTTAAGAACACACGGACTTAATTTGATTCTGATGGCTTTTCATTAACAAAGTTACAGAGTTACTGAGTGGTAAAGAATTAACATTAAAATCTTTATTCTTCTATTTTACATCATAATTTTTTCGACTTCTTTTTCCCCAATTGCCAGGTAAGACCCATTCCGAGGTCAATCCCCTTGGCAGTTTCAATAGAAAATCCTCCATTAAATGACATGCCAATATCCAAGTGAAGCAGCCCAAATTTTCTCCCGTAACCCAAACTCATACTTTTTTTAGTAATTCCTCCAATGGCATAACCCAATCGAAGAAACTGTCCCTTAAAGCGAATAATTTCTACTCCAATGGATGCACGCCAAGTTGTGCTGGATCCATAATTATTTGAGAACCCTGTTACTAAGTCTGTAGCAACTATGGCTTGCTCCTCCCATTTCCTTGACATTCCCATGCGAAGATACATTGGCTGTCGGGTTTGAAAGGGATTTTTATCTCCACTAGAATATTTTTCAAAATTGTCAGTTACTGTAAAAGTGGTATCTCCATCACCAATTAAATCAGATAGTTTATATTCACCTCCTGAGGGAAAATAAAAAGTACCATCTTCAAGTGTTACCAATAATGCAGAATCCTGATTAGTCAGGGTTATCCCATATAAATTTTCCAGAGGAATCACCTTATACATTTCATAATAAATTAAAGGGTCTCCAGATGTTTCACTAAAAGATGTGCCTGTAACAGAATCCATCACCATATTGACATACATAAATTCATTAGGGCGTAGATAAAAATCTCCTGCAGAATTTTTCATGGTATTCTCTAAATTTTTACGCATAAAATGATCTTGTGTCCATTTTATTGTTCCCATGAAATTGATAATTGACAAACCAAATCGATAACCTTCTTTTGATTCTTTGGTGGTAATTCCTATATCCAAACCTGTACCAGAACCCCCAATTGCCTGTTGAATGAGATACTGATTTTGCCCTGTAAACCCGGTAATGTCAGTAGTAATAAATGGGGTATCAATTGATTCCATTCCCATATAAAACAGACCCAAAATATATTTTAATGTGAAACCAACAGAGAATTTGTTAAATAAACGTCCGTAAGACAAGCCTATATCCTGAGTTGCAATTATATTCTGTTCCATATCAATAGAAATATTGCTTCCAAAGGGGTTACCAAATAAAAGTAAATCTAAAAGTCCATTGGGAAGTCCCATGTCAAGATTTAAAGAAAAATTAGAAGTGAGCGCAAATCTCCGGGTTGAAAAATTTAATATGGGTAAAGGAAATTCTAACGACGGCATCAATCGGATGCCTTCTCCTCCAAACATATCATAAAACTGAGACTTGGGATAATAGGTGAAAGAAAGGGTGTCTTCCAAATTTGCTCCGTTAATAGCATTATAATTAGTTATGGAAAATGCATTATTGCTGAGCCCAAGAGATAGGTTTAGTAAATTAACAGACCTATAATTATAGGCACCGAGGTTAGCAGGATTTACTCCTATACTTTGATACCCTCGAGCCATTGTGGTATAGGAACCATTTAATCCCAACATTCGGGCATCATGATTAGCCTGTCCAAAAATAATGGAGTTCAATAGAAAAAGGGTAATAACTAATATCTTTTTACCTATCATTGGAATTTATGGTTCTCCCCAATCCTCCTGTATCTAATGTGAGGGTGAGATACGCCTGTACACCAATAGAATTAGTCGTCTGAAAGGTTAAAGGTATAAATTCACCAGTACCAGGTTGTGAGGGGCTTTTGTCAAATGTAATCATGGCAATATTATATCTCGGTTCTTCTGTGATAATCCATGCCATGCGGGTAGTATCAATAATCATACTTGAAGAATTTATATTGGGAAATTCTGGATTTGCAAATCCCAGGTGATATTCAATTGAATCTGCTCTGGGAAACCCTAATTCAAACATTCTGCCAATAAAAAACTGGAGGTTGTCATCATTGAAAAATTTTACTTCTAATGCTTTTAAAGTATCAGCGGTGGGATCAATTGCAGTAAAATAAATTGAATCAATTTCTAAAGGTGGATCCAATGTATCCCAAATTGTGGTATTAAAATTATAAATTTGGTTCTCCCACAAACCGGTTGTTAAGGAATCTAGGAAAAGAGGGAATATGGTACTGTCCGATATGAGTAGAGATAAACTACCACCAAGAGGTGAGCTGTTTGTAATGGTGACATTCAAGGCTGCTTCCACAAGGGCTGAATCAATTTGTTGAGAAGTTGAAGGGTCCATTGGTTCCATGGGGGTGGGTTCTGCAGGGATAATATTTACGGGTTGTTCAAAAATAAATGCTAAGGGAGCAATAAGGGTGAAGGTACCCCAAAGAAATGAATTAGGAGCTAAAAATCCAGCCCCATTTATTTTTGCTCCACCACCAAATTCTAATGTCTCCGGTGTGAAATTCATAACATCAACAATTGAGCTTTGACCTTCATCAATTGGAGTGAAAAATGTTGAATCCGGTATTTCACCATCAATATTATCCATGTGGTACCATTCAACTTTCTGACCACCTTTGTTTAGAGTAATAATTGTTCTCACTGAATCTCCAACAACATTAATATCAGGTACATTAAGCTGTGGGTTTATTATTGTGGAGACTGAATCTGCACCTTTTAATCCCTTTAATAACATATTTAATTGAATTGGGATTCCAATTTGTGTATAGATATCTAATATTAATTGCACATCGTAGAATTGAAGTCCAACTCCTCCCTGTGGGACCCCTTCAATATTGCTGGATGGTGTATCGAATCCCATATCATAGGTAACCGCTGTCAAGTAGGCTAAATTAATTTCTGAAATTAGTAGTTTACTAATTGATAATCCAAAGGATTCTCCCAATGCAATTGGTCCATCTATTATCTCATTAATTTGAACTTTTACTCCAACAGCAATAGATTGTAAAATGCTATCTGGGTATCCCGGAACCCCTAAATATTTTGATGCCAGAGAATCAGAATATATTGTCTCTAACCCAGTATTGGCAATTTCACCGCCTACAACTACAGGAACTCCCACATCATCAATCATATCAAAAAAATTAGAAAATGTTATTTCTATTTCGGTTGGGGTAAATAGCGAATTATTTGCAACTAATTCTATATAATTCAATTCATCCGGGGAAACTGTTGTAGTGACTGCTGTCATTTTCCCCCCCTTCACATCAATATTTTCAATAGCTGGGAATTCTGTATTTATTACTTCCTCAATAATAATTGGATTTGTTGTACAAATAATATTTTCAGCAGATTCTGCTTCAATCAATATTTGTAATTGTATTGAAAAATAATAATCGTCTGTAAATGGAGAAGTCCCGGAAAGAGCCCATCCATCTTTACCCGTTAATATTCCTGTACAATCTCCCGAGTTTGGTGTTAATTGTGATTTATCAATCTCCATTGAAAAGGAAATCTCCAAACTATCACCAAATTGAACAGTATTATCTGCATCAATATTTATGTCAGTGTTTTCTTTCTCTGCACCAACTAATATATTGGAAAAAGTTGCTTCTTTTAGGATCCTTTTTTGGTTTTCATATTCTATACTAGAATAACTAAAACTAAAGTTTGAAACTTCAAATGGAAGGTTATTTTCCACTATCACCCCCAATTTACCATTATTAACAGTAATTTTATGCAAAGCCTTTATAATGGGCTCATCATTTAATACTGCTTGATCTAGTATGGATGAGAATGAAGCGAGTATCGGTATAGTAATTGTCGTATCAAATGTAAAATCCACTACCGATTCATAAGTGAGACAGCCTCCTAAAGCATAATCTGTGACAATTTCAGGAGAAATTAAAACTAGTGGTAAATTAATAGGTAGTGGCAGTGCAGATGCATCTGGAACTGTTTGAGCCGGTTGTTTATCAATACTAAATTCTTGACTGTATAAATTCAATTGTTCAGTTTTGGGAATTTTAAAATCAAAAATTTCATCGGTAATACCTGGTTTTGCTCCACCAGGTTCCACTATATTATTTGAAAAAATAATTTTTAATGTATTGTTTAGGCTATCTTTAATAATGGTACTATCCTGTGCCATTCCCTCAAAGCTATACACTGTATTTATAAGTGGAACTGTAAGGGGTAAATACCAAGAAGGGGTTTCCCATTTTTGAGGTGATTCAAAATCACAGCCTAATGAGAAAATAAAAAGGTATAAAAAAAGAGTAGAAACTACTCTTTTTTTAAGATTAATATTGAGAAATGAATTCAATCTGTTTGGTGATTAATACCGATATCCATCCGGTTTAAATGGACCCTTTTTCGGGATGCCAATATACTCAGATTGTTTTTCCGTCATTTCTGTGAGCTTGACATCTAAGTGGTCCAAGTGTAACCGTGCTACCTCTTCATCTAACTCAGCAGTTAAAACTTGTACCCCCGCTTCCACGTTTCCTTCCCACAATGCAATTTGTGCCAAAACCTGATTCGTAAAGGATGTAGACATTACAAAAGATGAATGCCCGGTTGCATTACCCAAATTCACCAATCTGCCTCGAGATAGTAGTATGATTGAATGTCCATCAGAAAATTCAAATCTATCTACTTGCGGCTTAATATTGAATTCCTTTACATCCGTTGTTTTCTCCAAATAAGCCACATCAATTTCATGGTCAAAATGTCCAATATTACAACAGATGGCATTGTTTTTCATTTTTGCCATGTGAGAACCCATGATGATGTCACGGTTTCCAGTAGCCGTAACGAAAATATCTCCCCAATTACAAGCCTCATCCATAGTAACAACTGAGAAACCTTCCATTGCTGCTTGCAAGGCGCAAATTGGGTCTATTTCGGTAACAAAGACTTGGGCACCATATCCACTCATAGATTGAGCACACCCCTTACCTACATCGCCAAAACCACAGACCACCACTTTTTTACCGGCAAGCATAACATCCGTAGCCCGTTTGATTCCATCAGCCAAAGATTCGCGGCAACCATACTTATTATCAAATTTAGATTTGGTTACAGAATCATTTACATTGATGGCTGGCCACGGTAATTCATTTTCTTTAAATAACTGGTGTAATCGCTGTACTCCTGTAGTGGTTTCCTCAGAGACTCCTTTAATTGCAGGAATCAACTCTTTTCGTTTTTCTAATACTATTTGGGTTAAGTCTCCCCCATCATCTAATAAAAGGTTAGGTCCTTCTCCATTTGGGAAGTTTAGTGTCTGCTCTATGCACCACCAAAATTCCTCTTCAGTTTCACCTTTCCATGCAAAAACGCCATAACCAGCCTCTGCAATTGCGGCAGCGGCATGATCTTGAGTGGAATAAATATTACATGATGACCACCGAACTTCAGCCCCCAACTCGATCAGGGTTTCAATAAGGACAGCAGATTGAATGGTCATGTGAATGCAGCCGGCAATTCGGGCACCTGTGAGGGGCTTGCTATCTCTATATTGTTCTCGAAGCGCCATTAATCCAGGCATTTCAACTTCTGCTAACTGGATTTCTTTGCGTCCAAATTCCGCAAGGTTAATATCTGCTACTTTATAGTCATTGGTTTGATTCATAGTTTCTACTTCCATAGTTAAGTTATCCAACACTTTCCTCCAGTTTTATTTCTTGTTTTAATTGTTCAATTTTATCTGTTTTTTCCCAGGGTAAACCCTCTCTTCCAAAGTGACCATAGGCACCAAGGTCTTTATAAATGGCTTTTTTCAAATTAAGTGTATTAATTATTCCCGATGGTGTTAAGTCAAATACATTTTTTATAATTTCTGTTAACTCTTCATCTGTCATCACTCCTGTTCCAAATGTGTCCACATTTATGGAAACAGGTTTTGCCACACCGATACTGTATGCCAATTGAACTTCACATCGTTCAGCTAATTCTGCTGCTACAATGTTTTTGGCAATATATCGCGTCATATAGCTGGCTGACCGATCAACTTTTGAAGGGTCTTTCCCTGAAAACGCACCACCACCATGACGAGCATAGCCACCATAAGTATCCACAATTATTTTCCTCCCAGTAAGACCTGTATCTGCCTCTGGACCGCCTAGGACAAACCTGCCTGTACCATTCACAATGAAATTGTCCTCATATTCTATTTCATAATTATCAAGTACAGGAATAATAACATTTTCAACTATTTCTTTAGTTATGAAAGCATGCTCTTCCTCTTCACTTGAATATGTTTCCAACAGGTTATCATGCTGGGTTGCAATAACGACTTTCGAAATTGCAATTGGAGTGAATCCATCATACTCAACAGTTACCTGAGATTTACCATCAGGACGAAGCCAATTAAGTGTTCCATTCTTTCGTACTTCTGCAAGTTTTTCAGTTAGGCGGTGAGATAATTGAATTGGCAACGGCATAAGTTCAGGTGTTTCCTTGCAGGCAAATCCAAACATTAATCCCTGGTCTCCTGCACCCTGTTCTCTATCATTAAGTTCATTAACTCCCTGGGCAATTTCAGGGCTCTGTTCATCTATATATAGTTGAACATTAACAGAATCAGCACTAAATTTTGAAGAATTATCAGTATATCCAATTTTGCGAATCGTCTCTCTAACAATACTTTCATAATCTGGATGATTTTTAGTACTAATTTCTCCAGAAATAATTACAAGATTTGTAGTGGTGAGAGTCTCACAGGCTACTCTTCCGTTTGGGTCGTTTTTGAGAATCGCATCCAATATGGCATCGGAAATTTGGTCACAGACCTTATCCGGGTGACCTTCAGTTACAGATTCAGATGTAAATAGATAGTTACTCATGGTATTTCATTTCCTTTCAAGATAGTAAATTTACAATAAATTATTTATTCAATTCCTTCAATACTTTTGTTACAGCACTTGCACCACTCATGATATAATAATGAATGCACATTATACCATTATCCAATAATTCTTCACATTGCTTTAAACACCATTCAACACCAATATCACGAGTATGCTCTGGATTTTTCTCAATTTCCTCAGAAAGATCTGTAGGGATATTTACATAAAAGTTTTTAGGAATTGAGGTTAATTGTTTGGGATTATTAAGAATTTTTAACCCCGGAATAATTGGAACTTCTATACCCGCCTTTCTACATTCATGGGAAAAGTTAAAAAAGTCTGCATTATTGAAGAACATTTGGGTAACAATGTAATCTGCTCCTGCATCAACTTTCTGTTTCAAATATTCAATATCTTTTTTGAGATTTGGTGCCTCAAAATGTTTCTCAGGATATCCACCGACACCAATACATAAATCCACCGGATCGGCATTAATTATTTCATCTAAATAGATTCCAGATCGGAGATCATTCAATTGATTCACTAGATCGGACGCAAATACATTTGCTGTTCGTCCTGATTGCACTGGTTTTTTATAGTTGGTTTCATCTCCTCTTACAGCCAAAATGTTGTGAATGCCTAAATAATTGAGCTCAATAATTGCATCTTCTGTCTCTTCACGAGTAAATCCTCTGCATAATAAATGAGCAACTGTATCAATTTTAAATCGATTCTGAATAATTCCGCAGATACTAATGGTGCCAGGTCTTTTTTTACGTACACGTCGTTTCACTTCTCCATCTGAACCCTCTTCATAATAAGCTTCTGCAGGGTGACTGGTTACATCAATAAAAGGTGGATTAAATGGCTCTAAATCTTTCACAATATCAATTATTTCCTGGGCAGACTTTCCTCTTTGAGGGGGAATTATTTCAAAACTGAATATGGGGTCTTTTGCATTGTTAATATGTTCAATTACTTTCATCTAAATCCTCATGCTAATTCTGGTTCAAGTTGGTTAGTTTCCTGTAGGTAGGGTGAAATAAATCGCTTCACTCCTTCCAATTCCATTTCTTTTCTATCACAATAATCAACGAGTTGATCTTCAGAAATTTTACCGATGCTGAAATATTTTGATTCCGGATGTGAAAAATACCAACCACAAACTGATGCAGGTGGATCCATGGCAAAATTTGATGTGAGTTTAATCCCCGTATTTTTCTCTGCCTTTAGAAGCTTGAACAATGTTTCTTTTTCAGAGTGATCCGGGCAGGCAGGATATCCTGGTGCAGGGCGGATTCCAAGGTACTTTTCTTTCAATAATTCTTCAGAAGTCAAATCTTCATCTGCTGCATAGCCCCAATATTGTCTGCGGGTTAGTTCATGCAATTTTTCTGCAAATGCTTCAGCTAGCCTATCTGCTAGTGCTTTGGCCATTATGGAATTATAATCATCATTTTCTACCTCAAATCTGTGTAGCAATTCATTTAATCCAAGCCCTGTTGTCAATGCAAACATTCCCAACCAATCCTGTTTTCCAGAATTCTCAGGAGCAATAAAATCTGAAAGGCACAACTGTTGATCCGCTTTCTTGACTTGCTGTCTTAAAAAATGAAACGTAGCAATCTGTTTACTTTTCTGATTAAATATTTCCACGTCATCTCCAACTGACACAGATGGATAAATCTGTAATACTGCATTAGCAGTGAGTTGTTTTTTGCTCACTATCTGATCCAATAATTCCTTTGCATCCTTAAATAATTTAACCGCTTCCTTGCCATATCGTACATCATTGAGGATTGCGGGGTAGCGTCCTTTCAATTCCCAGGTAGAGAAAAAAGGTGTCCAATCAATATATTGAACCAATTCTTCTAAAGGAAAATTATCTATATTCACAAAATCTTTCATGATGGGTTCAGGGGGTGTGTAAGTATTCCAGTTAACGGGGAATTTATTTTTTCTCGACTCAGATATGCTTAGAGACTGCACTTTGTGGGTTTTGCGTCTTTTTGAACGAATATTGGCATACTCCTGGCATACATCCTGTATATATTTACCTGCTTCTGCTGATAGTAGTCTACGGACAACATTTACTGATTTGGAGGCATCCTGCACATAGATTGAAGCATGTGAATATTGTTGGTCAATTTTCAAAGCTGTATGTACTACGGAAGTCGTGGCTCCCCCAATTAACAGAGGCAAATTAACTCCGGTTCTTTCCATTTCGAATGCAACATGAACCATTTCATCAAGCGAAGGAGTAATTAGTCCGCTGAGTCCAATTATATCAACTTCCTCTTCTTGAGCAACCTTCAAAATTTCCTGAACCGGAACCATCACACCCAGATCGATGATATCATAATTATTACAGCCCAATACAACCCCTACAATATTTTTACCAATATCGTGTACATCCCCCTTCACAGTTGCCAATAATATTTTGCCATTTTTACTGGCGGACTTTTTTGCCTTTTCTAAAAATGGTGTTAAATAAGTGACTGCTTTTTTCATGACTCTTGCTGATTTAACCACCTGTGGTAAAAACATTTTTCCCGATCCAAATAAATCACCAACCCTGTTCATTCCATCCATAAGGGGACCTTCAATTACTTTTACAGGGTCTTTTAATTCTTTTCGGGCTTCCTCAGTATCTTCTTCAATATGAGAAGTGATACCATCCACCAACGAGTGGGTGAGCCTTTCCCCAATGGGAAGCTTTCGCCAGGCGGAGTCTTTCTTTTTGACGGTTTGTTTTTGCTCAATACCCTGAGCAGCTTCTAATAATTTCTCCCCTGCTACCGGAGATATATTATAGAGGACATCCTCTATTATTTCTCTCAATTTTGGTGTCAGGTCATCATATATAGAAATCTGCCCTGGATTAACAATGCCCATAGTCATTCCAGATTGTATGGCATGATACAGAAAGACGGTGTGCATTGCCTCACGGATCGCATTATTTCCCCTGAAGGAAAAAGACAAATTACTTACTCCTCCACTGATGAGGGAAAGGGGGTATAACTCTTTAAGTTTTTTACAGGCACGAATATATGCATGGGCGTATTCATTGTGTTCTTCAAGCCCTGTAGCAACGGCAAAAATATTCGGATCAAAAATTATATCCTCAGGTAAGAATCCTGCATTTTCAGTGAGTAAATTATAACTTCTACTGCAAATTTCGATTTTGCGGTCAAAAGTATCTGCCTGACCTTTTTTATCAAATGCCATTATAATAACGGCAGCACCATATTTCTGAATTTTACGTGCTTTTTCTAAAAATGCTTCCTCCCCATCTTTCAAGCTTATGGAATTTACTATACCCTTTCCCTGAATATTTTTTAACCCCATCTCAATGACCTCCCAACGGGATGAGTCAATTACAATGGGTACCCTAGAAATTGCCGGGTCAGATGCAATCATGCGTAGAAAGATCTCCATACAGGCTTCTGAATCCAGTAAACCTTCGTCCATGTTCACATCAATCATCTGCGCACCACCATCCACCTGCTGGATAGCTACAGACAATGCATCTTCATATTTTTCATCCCGGATTAGGTTCGCAAATTTTTTGGAGCCTGATACATTGGTTCGTTCACCAATATTAACAAAGAGGGAATTTTCGTTGATATTAAGCGGTTCTAATCCACTGAGTTTGGTACATTCTGGTAATTTAGGGATTGTTCTAGGCTGAATAGATTGTACTTTCTGAGAAATAGCTTGTATATGCTCAGGTGTTGTACCACAGCAGCCTCCTACTATATTTACCAACCCATTTTCTGCAAACTCACCTATGATTTCTGCCATGAACTCCGGGGATTGATCATATTCTCCCAATTCATTTGGAAGACCAGCATTAGGGTGTACACTGATAGGTACATCTGCAACAGCAGATAAATCTGCAAGGAAGGGGCGCATTTCTACAGCGCCAAGGGCACAATTAATTCCTACGCTCAAAAGATCCATATGACGGACAGAATACCAGAATGCCTCAATTGTTTGACCGGACAAGGTTCGTCCACTTGCATCAGTAATGGTAACAGAAACCATCACCGGTACAGATTTACCCCTTTTTTCAAAAGTTTCAAGTATTGCGTATAAAGCCGCTTTACAGTTGAGGGTATCAAAGACCGTTTCTACCATTAAAATATCGGCACCGCCATCCAATAATCCATTGCATTGATCGCTGTATGTTGCTGCTAATCCATCAAAGGTCACATTGCGAAAACCAGGGTCATTAACATCAGGTGACATGGAACTTGTCCTGCTGGTAGGTCCTAATATACCAGCAACAAAACGAGGTTGATCAGGTGTTTGAGTCGTGAAATAATCTGTTGCCTTTCGTGCAATTTTCGCTGATTGTAAATTCAGTTTATAGACATAATTTTCAAGGTTATAATCAGATTGAGAAATAAAGTTGGAATTAAATGTATTGGTCTCAATGATATCTGCCCCAGCGCTGAGGTAAGATTTGTGAATATTCTCAATAATATCCGGGCGAGTGAGAGATAATAGGTCATGATTACCCTTTAAATCCTGGGGATGATCAGATAATATTTCCCCTCGGTAATCATTTTCAATAAGATTGTGGGTTTGAATGAGAGATCCCATAGCCCCATCCAAAGTGAGGATTCGCTTTGATAATATTTTCTGTATTTCTGCCATAAAATAAAAAAACCGGTGCTAAACCGGTTTAACCCTCTTTAGCTGCATTTTTTTAAGTCGCGGCAATTTGGAAAAATCACGACGGGGTAATTTACTTTGTTTTTAATTATACTTTCAAATAACTATTTCAACTAAAAAAAGAAAAGAGTGGCGACGGTACCACTCTCATTCCTTACATAGGACGGCCAGGTTGAATAATAAATGAAAATGATTGGCGCTTATTAGATTGGTTGTAGGAGGAGGAGAACAAACAACAAGCGCCAATCAATTTTCCAGGACTTCTCTATTTTAAAGAACCTTAAAAAAACACTCTCTATTATATATATACGCAATGAAAGCTAAAAATAGGACAAAATTTTGAAAATAATTTAAATTATTTTTAACTATTTTGCTTTTATCGTCGAGAACTTTGTAGGTTTAAATAATGTCATATTATAAAATATTCAATATTGGAGAAAAATTATACTCTCAATCCGCATTATAATTTCATATATTTTTATCAATATCATTTTTTGTGAACAATCAATTGTTGATGATTTTATAGAAAAAGGGGTTCTATTTCAACAGCATTCGAAATGGGATAGCGCTAATTATTATTTTAAAAGTGCAATCCCAATATTAAAATCGAATAATAATAATGAACAATTGTCTCATACTTATAGATCTATTGGAAATAGTTTTATCCGGATGGGGCAGTATGACTCTGCATTCTATTTTATTCAACAATCAACCACACTTGCTGTAGATTCTGTTGCAAATCCTCACCTTATTTTATTAAAGGGATATAATAGCCTTGCAGCCATTTATGGTATGCAGGGAGATTTTGTAAAAGCTGGCGATTATTTTAAGCTGGCAGTGGATCATCATATTCAAAGTGGAGTAGATAATCCAAAATTAACCGCAAAATTATATAATAATATAGGCACCGTTTATGAACGAATAAGTGTGTATGACTCTGCAATTGTGTATTTCGAAAAATCTCTCTTATTGAAAAAGACTCTTTATGGGGAAAATGCTAAAAACTTGGGAAGCACTCTAAATAATATGGGCATATTATATAATGAAAGAGGATATTATGGTAAAGCGATTGAAATCTTAAAACAAGCTCTACAAACAATAAGAATTGATGAAAATAAACAAACCTTAATTAGCATTTACCATAATTTGGGAATAGCATATTTTGAAATAGGTGATTGGGACATGGCAGAAAATTATTTCCGAAAAGAGCTCAATTTAAATGTTACTATCTCTGGTGAATCCCATATTGATTATGCTCTTAATTATAATTCCTTAGGTAGATTATTTCGAAAGAAAATGAATTATGAGTTAGCCTTACAGCATTATAACACTGCTTTAGATTTATTACTTAAGCATAACCCCGAAAACAAAATTCATATTGGTCTCACCCATAATAACCTTGGAGATTCTTATCAATTACTTTTTCGGTATGATGAGGCCTTTAATCATTTTATTAAATCAATAGATATTTATGAGGCACTGGATTATAATTCTCCCCAATTAGCATTGATTTTATCAAACTTAGGAAAATTATTACAAGAACAAAATCAATTGGATGAAGCTTTGGAATATTTTACTGCAGCTTATGATTTACGCTTACAAATATTTAAATCCAATCACCCTCAAGTTGGTAATAGTTTGACGGATATTGGGTACAATCACTTTAAGCAAGGTCAAATAGAAATAGCTCTTGAGACTTATCAAAATGCTTATACCAATCTTTCAGAATATTATTTTCCTGAGTCTCAATTATCATTTCCAAAATTGGAAAATGTGTACGCAAAACAAATTTACCTGGAAATTATTCAAAAACATATTGAAGCCTTAATCAAATTAAGCCAAGAATTACCAAGCAATATTGAGAAAATTCAAATTCTTCAAGCTGCCATAGAAGGATGTGAAATAGCAATCAATTTAATTCGGGACATTCGAAATAATTACTTATTTTCGCAATCTAAATATATTTTATCAGAATCAATTGAAAATATATATGGTTACGGAGTAAGCACTGCTTATTCATTATTCCAATTAACTAACAATTTAAAATATAAAGATTTGGCATTCCAATTTTCTGAGTATAGCAGAGCCTCCCTTTTATGGGAAACGCTACATGCATCAAAAGCAACAGAGTTTGGGGATATTCCTAAAATTTTACTGGATGAAGAAAAATCACTTAAATCAGACATTTCTTACTATTTGAACGAAATTCAAAAGGAAGAAAAAAAAAATAGTCCAGAATTAGATTTTTCTAAAATTGATGAATTACGAAATGAACATTTTATCTTGATAAATAAATTTGATGAATTAATGAAAAATATTGTGGTGAATTACCCTAATTACTATGAGATTAAACATCCAAAACGAAATAATGATATCTCAAAAATACAGAATACTCTCAAAGAGGATGAACTATTGCTGGAATATTATTTTGATTCAAATGAAATTTACATATTTTGTATTAGCAATACAGAAATCCAAATTCATAAGGAGAAAAAACCACCAAAATTTAATGAATCAATCAACGAATTCACCCGTGCAATAAAAAAAGTTAAAAAACAAAATTTCTATACTCACGGGAATCAGTTATATCAATATTTAATTGAGCCCATAGAGCCTCATCTAATGGGCAAATTCGCAATTCTATTTGTACCAAATGGGGAATTAGCATATTTACCTTTTGAGTCAATTCCTATAGATTCACATTCAAAAGGGAAACAAGAATATACCAACACAATTTATCTTATCAATAAATATTCTATTTCTTACCTCTCCTCCGCAGATATTTACAGTGAAAATAAAAAATCTGATGATTTATCAAATTCACATTTAATTGGGTTTGCTCCTGTGGATCAATTTGCTCAATATCATGATTCTGATCTGAATGTTTCCGCACTGCCATTTTCTAAGACAGAAGTTCAACAAATAGAAAATCTCTATTCAAACAATAGTTTTTCAGCAGAAACTCTCATAGGGGAATTTGCAACAGAAAGTAATTTTAAATCTGCAAATATTGAAAAATATGACATTGTCCATATAGCTACACATGGGATATTAAATGAGGAACATCCAGACCTGTCTGCACTACTTTTTTATAAAAATGACTATTCAGATGAGGATGGTATTTTATATGCATCTGAAATTTATAATATGCAGATAAATACAAATTTAACCGTCTTAAGCAGTTGTGAAAGTGGCAGTGGAAAAATGATAAATGGAGAAGGTATTCTATCTTTAGCTAGAGGGTTTATGTACGCTGGTACGGATAATATTATTTACACATTGTGGAAGGTTGGAGATAAATCTTCAAATTTACTCTTGACTAAATTCTACGAAAATGTTTTATCAGGAATGGATTATTCTCAATCTTTACGGCAAGCAAAATTGAGCCTGGTTTCGAACGAAGCAACTTCAATCCCAAGAAATTGGAGCGGGTATATTCTTATGAGGAATTAACGAATATAAAACTTACCTGTAAATAACAAATCATCCTCAGTTTCTAGCTGCCAGTAATAAAGTCCTCTCTGCAACTCGTCTTGCAAATTGTAATGATTCTCAATCATGGAAAATGAATAAATTAATTCCTCTTCGTTAGATAAAATATTCAGAGTGAGATTTAAATTTGCTTTTCCTTTCCAATTAAAAATAATATTTTCCTCTCTGGCAAATTCTTTATCATTCAATGGACTTAATATCATCAAACTTTCCGATCTGAAATTTTCATTTACGAAATGATCCAATCCCGGATTTTTAGAAAATGTATCAATATTAAATTGTGGGTTTAAAATTGAATTATTTATTACAAATAACATAGGAATAATTATAGCTACAGCGGCAGCAGAAATAGCATATTTCCAAATTGATTTTTGTTGAAAAAACAATGGTAAAGTTAATTTTCTTTGCGGTGGAATTGATTGGTCCTTTTCTAAGAATGAAAAAAGCTCTATTACTTCATTCTTACAAACATTACAATCTTCAATATGCTGAAGGATTTTTTGAGATGATTTTTCAACCTCATCTTTCCTCAGCAATTCCACATAGTTTGCAAGTTCTACTTCGTTTAAATGATTTTTATTTTGAGTCATTATATTTTTAGGTCCTTTCTGTTTAGTTTGGGAATGTCTTTATTTTAATATATTGAGTATCTGATTTCATAAAATATACTTGAACCAGTTTGGAGAATGAATTGTTATTATAAATAGGTTTGAGATGAAAAATATTCATTTTTTCCATAAGTTCATTTTCAATTCTGTTTATCCATTTTCGAAGGGAATCACCATTTTTCATTTTTCGGTCATATTTATTAAAAACATGGATTACTTCATCAAAGATATCATTAATGCTCGTATTATCATAATTACCTGTTAATATTTTTAAATCCTCGGTGGAATATTGTGGAAAGGATTTATTTAATTCATTAATAATAATTTCTATACCATATTTAAGTTTCAAACAAAGAATCAGTTTGGGTTTTGTATTATGGTATAGTTTTAATACCTTTTCGAATCTATATATTTCTGTTTCAATCATACTCTGTCCAAATAAATTTTCTTGCACAATAACATGCTTTTCTGTTAGCTCCACATCGTCATTCATGAGTGCCACGATATTCTTACTTCTAAGTGCCTCTATATATGTATTACGCAATGAAACCGAAAAATAGGACAAAAAATTTGAATTATTTTTATAATTTTTTTTATAGTGCTCATAAATTCTGTAAATTTTTGACTGTAAAAGCCGCGTAAATACCTCTTGAATTAAATCATCATGGAGAGTCTTATTCCATAGTTTTCTCCTTATATAACGTTCAATATAACCTTTATGTAAGAGTACAATTAAATGTGGGTTGTCTTTTAGTATGTGATCAAAAGAAAGTATTGAATCAGTAAGGGCCTGAATTTTACCAATTTTTCCCGATTGAAAGATTTTTTGCTTTTTTTCACTTATTTTAACCACTGAAAGAAAATAGGTAATTAGAAGTTCATCAAGATCATTATAGGTAATTCTTGAATATACTTTCTCCGGATAGAGGACATTCTTAATATAGGATTGAATATATTTTATATTCTCAGACATTAAGACATATTACTAAATTATATACTTGGGTTGCAATTATTTTTTAAGGAGATAGTTCACCTTTCTTAGGATATAATTTCCCATAGGTAATTGTCCCCCTGAATTTATAACATCAACACCAACAATAGGAATGGTATTACCAACTATTAAAACATACTCTGAGCATTAAAACCGGATAGGGTTAATGAAAAACGCAACCGGTCTAAAACCCATTGCCCATCATTCGGGTAGACATTTTCCACCTCCCAACTTTGATAGAGGGGCATAATGATTGACAGGGGACCGAAGGATTTTTTCAGCCCAAAACCTAAATAGGATTCTCTCCCGGGGATAATAGCTACATCCATAAAGGGTTTTGCCGGTATTTTGGGGAGAGTAATATCAAAATTAGTCGAAATGACCCAGTCATTCACACTCAGCATTTTTTTTGTGGTATCATCTGTCAATACCAACCCATGCAGGGAGGGTCCGCCAATATCATACTGGCGGGTACCGATAGAAGCATCGTTTAGATCTGGTGTCCGGTTAAAGAGATAGCTATCACGAAAGTCCGGATCAATATTTCCACTGAGGTAAGTATGATACTGTTGAGGCAAATCAGTTGCATCTAAAAAACCTCCGGCCCACATTCGGAGTTTGGCCTTTAATTTCTTGGTAAATTTATAATAAATATTGGTCTGCAAATTAAAGCGCAGAAATTGACTGTTCATTATTCCCGTTTTAAGAGCAGATCGAAAATAGTATGTTAAAAAGGGATTGGGGCGATTATAGAGCTCCAATTCAGCATAACCTGTGGCAAGTTCCCCAGAATCATAATAATCAGGATCTACCGCATTTTCGAGAATATTATGATAATCCAAGTGAAAGATAGTCGCCCAAACCGGATATCTTTCCAAATGTTTTTTGCGCTTCCCCTTAAATTCAAAATGAGCACCGGTCCTACCGGCAAATCTGGCTGCATCAACGCTGATTGTACTGGTATAAAAGCTCCCCAATCCATAAAGGGTTTTTGATGCTTTTAGAGAACCCACCACCTTTTTATTCTGCAAATCCCACATGGGTCTTATACCGATACCATAATCGTAACCAGGTACAAATCCATGATAAAAATTAATTCCAGGTGTCCAGCCGTTATAGTGGTTGCCGCTGAAAAACCAAGGCATCCAGAAAATTTCTCGCTTATAATATTGCGGCTGATCAAATATCCAAGTAAGCGCCAAAGGCTTTGATGTAGCATTATTAGGGCGGTGCCCATCGGGTAGGGTTTCATCAGGATCAATGATCACGGACTTGGTACCGGCTGGAAGGGGCACACTTAGAATTTTCTTTACATTTTCATACCAATGACGGGAAATTTCTTTTCTCTTTTTATCATAAAATGCCGCCTCAAATGGAAGGGTTAAATTACCTCTGTTCCTAAATATTGCATCACTGCCCTCAATGGATACGGAATAATCAACCCTACCCGTTTCATAAAAAACATCGTGAGTGTACCAATTCAAATCTTTATCACTAAACTTTTTGAAATATGCAAAATAATCTTCAGGATAAGGATGTTTGAATTCCCAATCCCTATAATAACTGTGCATAATGGTATCAATGACTTCCTCACCCAGAAAATCCAATAAATGCCAGGTATATAATAATGGCTTGGAGTAACTCAGCCAATAATTGGTGCGCTGTTTAAAGGAATTTGCAGAAGTTTCCAATGGTTCTTCATCACCAGATTTTACCCAGGATGAATATCCCGCATATTCAAAAAACCCAAATTGTAGATTCTTGCCAACACTGAATGGTCCCATCTTTTCTTGGGTGAATTCATTTACTACCCATTTGCGATTTTCATCACCATATTTCTCTTCCCAATAGCGAATATTATTAAACTCATTCAAGCCCTCATCCATCCAAGTGTGATCTCTTTCGTTGCTACCGAGTATTCCGTAAAACCAATTATGCCCTACTTCGTGCATGATTACCATTTCCAGCAAATGCTTTGAACCCATTTTTGAAATAACGGTGATATTGGGGTACTCCATTCCCCCACCAGCGCTCATATCGCCATCTACAGCAGTTATATGGTTATAGGGATAATCACCATTAAAAACACTGTACCAATAGCCGGAATCATGAAGATACTCTATGGAGTTTTCCCATAATTCAGCATTTTTAGGGTGATACATACTCCAAAGAGTCACTTCCCGGGTGGAGTCTGCCAGAGAAAGAGTCCCTTTTCTTACAATCCATTTGGGGTCCGCAAACCAGGCAAAATCATGGACGTTCTCTTGATGGAAATGAAGGGTTTTCATTGTTGGAGTTTCCTTTTCTGTCTCCTCCTTTATAAAGATAGTCTTCAATTTTTCCAGAAAACTCTTTTTCTCCTTTTTATTGGTCTTTTTCAATTCTTTTAAGGCTTTCTTAAATGCTTTTTTCTCTAATGAATGGAGGGAATCTCCTTCGGCAGCCAGGGAATCAAGCCAGGCATTTTCCTCCTCCCCATTTACTAAATCACCTGTTGCCATGATGCGATATTTTTTCGGGAGGGTTATTTTCACATCAAAACTACCAAATTCACTGTAAAACTCACCCATATCAAGGTAGGGCATGTGATGCCAGCCTAAATGGTCATATACAGCTGGTTTGGGGTACCATTGGGTGATTTCATAATGTTTACCGGTATGTCCCAATCGTGAAAATACTTTGGGCAGTTTTACAAAGAATGGTGTTTCAATTGAAATGACGCCCCCTGGTTCTAAGACATTTGGTAATTGGACTTTCACAACATCAATCCAATCGGGGTGGTGTTCCCAAGTAGTTTCTGCTCCATCAATTTTGAAATCCAGGCTATCAATATAGCCTCGCTTTTTTTCTTCAGAAAAAATGAAACTGGAATTTAAAAACCGTTCCCGTTGTTTGGCAAAAGCAGTCTCTGTATTTTTATAGGCGTTGGGCCAAATATGAAACCAGATAAAATCAAGCGTGTCTGGTGAGTTATTGGTATAGACTATTTTCTCATATGCCTGTAAGGTGTGGGCAGAATCATCCAGAGTTACTTCAATGTCATAAGCCACATGCTGTTGAAAATAATTCTCTCTTATACCAAAGCAGAGTGAGGTGAGGGTAAATACGATTAGCCAGTAATTCCAGATAAAATTCTTCAAATTTATTAATCTCCTTAGTAATAAACCATTGAAACGGTTTTTAATATTGTCTGCTTTGTTAGCCCACGACTTAAGTCCTGGGCTATTGAATGTAAATTATTTTTTAACCAATTCAATGGTTTTCAATAAGTGATTTATATCCATTAAAGGTTATTAATGGGTAGGTTCCCATAAGTTTTCATTGTCATTTAATATATGGGATATCCATCTACTCCACACAAATAATGCATCAGAAAGCCGATTTAAATAAATAATATTTATTGCCTCAACAGATTCTATATTGGCTAAGGTTACTGCTCTTCTTTCAGCTCGCCGACAAATACTTCTGGCAATGTGAAATTGGGAATTCAATATACTACCGCCAGGAAGGACAAACGATTTCAGTTCACCTAAATCCGAATTTGCAGAATCAATTTCTGATTCTAATTCTTTGATGGATTTCTCCTTAATTTTAGGGAGAGAACTATTCAACTCCCCATCTGAACATGCCAATTGGGTACCCAAATCAAATAATTCATTCTGGACTATTTTTAAAAACTGAATCAGTTCTTTAAATTCGTCACGGTTATGTTTGATTAGTAAATCTCGGCAGAGTCCTAAATGGGAATTAAGTTCATCCACAGAGCCATAAGCCTCAACCCGTGGGTCATCTTTTGATCGTTTTTCTCCACCTACAATGCGGGTTTTACCCTTATCCCCAGTTTTGGTGTAAACCTTATTAATTCTAATATTGGATGATGCGGTTTTTTTATCTGACATAATATTAATTTAATTCTTCATTGAAAATACCAATTTTCCATATACCTTTTTCGGTATATGCATCAATGGTCTGTCGCTTAGCTTTATTGATTAAATTGGAATGCGAAGTATTATTTAATTTGGCAAATTTATTTAGGGTTACAATTTCCATTTCTTCTAAATATGCTAATCTTTTATGATAACTATTTGTAATTGCTTTTCCAACAATTTCTTCCATAATTTGTGTGCGCCTTTTCTCATCATACTCTTGAAATGCATTATAGTAATCTGCTCGGTCTATAAATTTAATATTAATGGGTACATATCCCTCACGAATTAGCAAATAGTTATTTAACACCCGTCCAATTCTACCATTTCCATCTACAAAAGGGTGGACATCCTCAAAATTCAGGTGAAATAAAGCAATTCTTTTAATGATATTTTCGGTGGGGGTTGAATAGTAATGCATAAACATATCATTCAGCTTGCCAACTATAAGATTAGGGGCACAGGCAATATGATTTCCTACCCTCACCCATTCGTCCTCCTTTCTAAACCGACCCGCAATGTCATCCCGTATATTTGATATGAGCATTTTATGCAAAAGTAGAATCATGTCTAAATCTAATTCATGCTGTTTAGCTTTGGAATAAATATAGGTAACCACTCTTGCCAAGTTTTTTGCCTCGAACAATTCACGCTCACTGATGTATCTGTCCAATTCTACTTGTTGCAATATCTTTTCAGTCTCATCCAAACTAAGTGTACTGTTTTCAATGGCATTAGAATTGTAGACTTGTTCTGCTACCTCAGTTTCACTTATGAGACTGAGTAGTGATTCTTTTTTTGGGGCAGAGGCTTGATATCGCTGTCGAAGCTTTTCAATTCTATTGTAAATATTTAATACTTTTGCCATAAAGTTAATTTAACATACTTTAACGATTATGGAAACATATTCGTTAAAATACTAAATATTATACATATTTTTCACGTTTATGGGTTGTTTACCGTTAATATAACGGCTGATGAAATTTTGAATATGGAGTTATCTTACGATTTTAGCACCAATTTATATTCAGAGGCTTCTTCCACTTTTTCATGACTCCAATATAAAGGTACATATTCCCCTTTTATCCAGAGATCAGCCATATCAGAGTAATGCTTACTTCCCAATATTCCGCTTTGACCTGGAGGTGAAATTCCAATACAGGCATCCCAATTCCCTACATCCATGATAAATCGATTGGATGGGCACCAAGACGAAGCGTGGTATGGTGCAGAAGGGTTATAAGCGGATTGATGCACCGTATCCGTGTCACCACCAATTTGGAATGGACCTACATTAAAGACCTTATCCAATGGTTTTTTGATTGCCATACTATGCTGAAACTCTATTTTGTGAATTTTTCCCCAATTCCACTCAGAAGATTCATACCCCATATTTTCCTCTAGCCAATGACAGGATTCAACCAATGATTTTTCGATAAGATGCAATGCAGCTTTTCCAGAAGGTACCCATTTTGAATTTGGATTTTGGAAAATTGTAAATATAGCCTCTGTGGAATTCCCTAATAATTCCGATACGGGTAGTAGAAGAGGGTGTTTTCCTAATCCTAAATATTGATCAGTCAATTTTTGGTCTAAATGAGGTTCAACCATATTTCTTAAGAGTTTATATAAAAATACTTCATAAACTGTGCCCCCAATGGAATCTTTATCTAAAACACAATCCCAATTAGATAAAATGTCGATCAGTTTCTGTGCCTTGGGTTTGGCAGTTCTAAAGCCTTTAATGAGCCCCTCTTTTAACCGTTTTCCTGGCAGGGATTCAAAATCTAAATGCAAATCCTTATAAACTTGAAAATCAAGTTTTTCTGTTTTATCAAAGAGTTGTTTAATTCGATTGGCACGATAGCCATTCATGAAAGAATTTCCCAGATAATGGGGATAATCGTCGTTAGTAATTTTATTATTACAAGAAATTATATAACCACATTCCGGATTTAAAACATGGGGCATTTCTGCATGAGGAATTTCCGATTCCCAATCAAAATCGCCAGACCAACCGAGGACGGGTAAATTGCCGTAGCCAATTTTTCTAATGGGCACTCTGCCGGAAATATAGAGTCCTATATTACCTTGAACATCACTATAGGTAAAATTAAGCTGGGGAGCTGTTATTTTTTCCACTCCCTCTGTGAAATCATCCCAATTATTGGCTACATTAATTTTGAGGAATCCCTCCAAAATGGTGTTGGGTGTTAACGATTTTGAGCATAGAGAAATTGCCTGACCACTATGCTCAGTAACCGAACCAATAAGCGGACCGTGAACCGTGTACTGAATTTTTTCAACATGATCGTCTGTTCCCTTAACCTTTATGACCTCTTCAAATATTTCAAAATCATGGGATTCTCCTAGATACTCATATTTTTCCGGGTTAGTAACATCTATCTTTTCCACAAAAATATCTTCTACATCAGTAAAAGCTAAAGTAATGCCCCAGGCGATATCTTCATTATGCCCCAATAGTATTCCAGGAAGCCCCGGAATGGTAGATCCCATACAATGGAATCCTTCTGCGGAGTGTAAATGATTCAGATACCAAATACCAGGCGTATTCAAAACCAAATGTGTGTCATTACATAATACAGGTCTACCCGTGTTAGATTTTTCAGGAGATACTGCCCATGCGTTAGACCCCCTTCCACCCCCTTCCATATCCTTACCCAGGAAGGGACCCGTTGCAGATTTAAATTTTTCATCTAATTGCAGGGAATTAACGTCAATACCATCTGGTATTTCGACGGGATTACCTTCGGGGTACATTATTGAAAGTTCCTCTGCCATCTCCTGACCAACTTTGTCTATAATAGCTTGGCGAGTAAGGGTTCCAGACCAACCATGTGATAAAGTCCATGTCATCACCCTGCCCCAGGCCAAAATATCTAAAACTGTCCAGGGCTTAGGCTTGATTCCGGTAAGTTTAAATTCAATGGGGAGTTTATTATTATTGAGCCACTCATTCACACCATCACAATATGCTTCTAGATACGATTTATATTTATTTGTTAGAAGCTTATAATCGGCTTCAGCCAAGCGGTTAAAACCCAAGGTGCGGATTAATCGATCTGTACTAAGCGCATCATTACCAAAACTCTCAGATAAGGTACCCAATCCAGTGCGTCGGTTCATCTCCATTTGCCAGATACGATCCTGGGCATGGACGTAACCTTGGCAGAAAAACATATCGGTGTTATTTTGTGCGTAAATATGGGGAATATGCCATTGGTCCCTGTGAATGGTGGCGTTGTCTTGGATACCTGAAATCTTTAATTCACCCTCAAAATTTCGAGAATGATAATTTCGTGCATTATATTTGCTGAATGCCCAGCGGAGGAATTGAGGAAGGATTGCGTCCAACTACTTGATAATAAACCATTTTTTCATGATATTAATTTATCATGACATAGAATAATCAAAAAGGTAATTTAATGGAAAATTATTGAAGTATCAGATTAATTAAAATAACGATATCTACTACATCAATATTGCCGTCACTATTCATATCACCAGCACTATTATATTCGCCACTTAAAATTAAATTTACGGTAGCGATAACATCTAAAACATTTATCAGTCCATCTTGATTTACATCCCCGAAAACAGAAAATGTAGTTTCCTCAGCAAAATCAAAGAGAGCATTTTCAACTTGGAGTACAGCATTATAATTATCAATATTACATAATACAATTACCCCAATTTCATCTGAATAAGAAATAAACATTTCTGTTGAACTGCCTTCATCTCCACCATTATGTCCAAACAAGGTTCTGCCATTTTCATTTTTATAGTACCAAATTAAACCTTGGACAGGATCAACATTTGGATATGGGATGGATTTTATTAATTCAACTGTATTAGATTCTAATAATTGGAATCCTTGAGATAAGCCATTATTCATGTATGCTAACATAATTTTAGAAAGATCATGTGATGAAATTCGTAATTGCCCAGAAGGGTAATCGCCTTACCCATAATGATTTAAAGCAGAAAAATTGGTTGCTCCTCCACTTCCTGTACCATTTGCACCACAAACTTCCTCGTAATCATTACAACAATCGCCATAATATGTACATTCACTATCACAAGCACATGGGTTATTTTCATCATATATTCCACACCCAATATCATAGCAGGTATTTCCATTTCCGCCTGAAATTTCATAGGGTAAAGCAACTTCATTAATATTTACTTCAGATAAAAACCATCCCGCATTTGTTATGCCAAGCGGTTCAAAAATATGCACATTACAAAATTCATTAAATGGTTGTCCACTTAAAACTTCAACTAAAAAACCAATTAATGCAACACCCATATTACTATATCTATAATTCGTTCCCGGTTGAGCATTTGAATAGTTACTATTGGCACTATAAAATTCACCACTAGGAACAAAATATTGTTCAAGGTAATACCCTAATTCCAGTTCTGGATCACCATCATAATAGGGCATGACAGACCAATTGTCTTTAATACCGGATGTATGAGTTAGTAACATTTTAAATGTAATAGGAATATTTTGGTGATCCGGATGATTAACGGTAAATGGAAGATAATTATTTATTGGGTCATTCAATTCAAATTGCTGGTTTTCCCATAATTGCATAAGTGCCGTTGCTGTAATAGTTTTTGACACTGATGATAAAAGAAATAATGTATTTTGATCAACAAGAATACTATCATTTATATTTGCATAACCATAAGTATTCCCCCAAACTATATCTCCATTTTTAACAATTGATACAGATAAGCCGGGAATATAACTATTTTCCATTACCTGTTCAATATAGGAATTAAGTTCGGCTTCGTCTCTAAATTCATGATTAGTTCCAATATTTTCAGATACTGGAAATTGAGATACACGATTTGAAAAACGGTTTTTGGGTATTGTAAAAACAAGGCTGATAAGTAAGGTTGCAATAATTAAATATTTAATATATTTCATGATTTTTTTCCATTTATTTAATTTGAGTTAAGTTAGTTTTCATATTTATGCTCGACTTTGTCTATCATTCCGGTCTGCCATCAAAAAAACAGCAGTGTCTGTTATTCTGAGCGAGCGAAGTATCTCAAACTGATGTTGTTTGTAATAATAATTTGTTGAGATTCTTCCTTCGTCAGCCAATCCGCCATAGTAATTATCATCCAGTAGGCGGGAAAGACAGAGTTGTTTTTTTGTATTCATCTGTTTGTCTGCCTTAGGTATGGTGGTTAGTTTCCGTTTTCATTCGTTCTAATTCGTGGTTAATTACCCAATATCAGATTCACTAGATTGACGATATCCAGAACATTTAAAATACCATCGGAATTAATATCTCCAGCAGTAAACTGATTAGAGTCAGGAGTGTCAACATCAAGAATAAAATTCACCAGTATGACTACATCCAGTACATTAAGTACTGCATCAAAATTCACATCACCTGCCATGATTTCAGATCCTGAGCCAACTGTAAGGGAAACAGCGAATGTTGCTGAACCGCCATTAGAGCTGATTTTTACAAAACCAGAATAATCACCTTCTGAAAGCCCTGCTGCGCTCACATCAAAATTATGCGCCGCGGATGCCCCGAAGTCAAGCTGCCCTGTGGTATTGTCGCCCAGATTTAACCAACCCGGTCCGGTACTGATATATCGTGATAAATTATTAGAGGCAGCGCTGGAACCCGAAGCAATCTGAAATCCGTCATTTCCAGAGGCATTTTGAATGCCCACGGTGGCATCATGACTTCCGGTGAGGGTATTATAATTAAGATCAATATCACCATTGGGATACAACACGATCTGGAAGTCATAATTGCTGTCTTCAAAATTAGTATACCAATGGGCAACATCATTAAACCAGACTACAAATCGTTCTGAATTCCCATGATAATAGGCATTACCTGAGCAGTATTGATTACAATTATCATTCTCTGGATTTAAATCATCCCATAAACCAAATATGGCAGAACGGGGTGCATCAGATGAAGGAATATTGGTATTATCCCAGGCGTTGCTATCTTCACCAAAACCAATCCAACCATTGGCATTAATGATAAGTGAGGAGTGAGATTCACCGTAAAATGGGAAATCAAATCCGATATTGATGGATTCACCCGATTGATCGTTATGAGGGAATGAATACAGAGTGCCGCTGTCAGAAATATCCACCCAATCATTATCAAAATCTTCATTCATATTGGAGTCCGTCCATGTGTTTCCAAATACATCATTACCACCTGAAGCTGAAAAGGGACTGGTGGACAATGAGTAGTTTAATTCGGATTCCACATCTCCCATATTGGTGATGGTCAGGGATCCTGAAGCAGATTCACCACTTGCCAAATTAAATTCTGTATTTCCAACTGAATACTCCATTTCAGGTGGAGCAATTAATAGAGATGTTGACAATACATACATCTTACCACTCTCAATGTCGCTGGAAATTAAGTATCCACTGGGGAGGTAGGCATACACACCCCAATTACCCACATAGACACCTTCTAATTCAGTAGTATCATAGTAGGCTGCCTCAACGGGATTCGTGGGGTCAGAAATATCTAAAATTCGTGTACCATCGGCATAATAGGAAATGATAAGATAGTTGGTTCCAGGTCGAACATATATATTATGAGATGAATGACTTGCACTGGTCATATATTCGGAAACTAAATTAATATTGCCATAATTAGCAATATCCCAAATTTTGATATGTCCACCAGTAGATTCATCTGCTGTTATGAGATAATTCTCATCTTCAGTAACGGCACAGTCATGTGTACTAATACCACCACCACCGGTATTGTGGCTGATGAGAGTAACCGGATTGGTTTTATCACTTACATCTACAATATAAAATGTACCTGAGTAAATGCCTGCACCATACAATTTATTATTATAGACTTCAATATCATGCAAATATTCGCCATTCCAAGTACCAACTAATTGAGGCATAGCAGGATGATCAGTGAGTTCATAAATCCACACATCATTTGTGCTAGCACCAATGACATAGAGGTAGCCGTCTGCATCAATGTGGATATTATGACTATTACCAAAATCTGAAATGGTACTTACTAAAGTGGGGTTATCGGGATTATCAACGCTTACCACTTTCACACCATCATTTGCTTCAGTACCAATATATACATGACGGTTCCAATATTTGAGGTCTCTCCAAATACTATTTCCACCGGATATTCTCCCTAATTCAACCGGATTTGAGGGGTCGGTTATATCCACAAACGCTGCTGAATTCTGCAGCCCAATTACACCAAATTCTCTACCATCTTGGTGAAAACCGGTAATGTCAGAAACATCCTGACCAAAACTGATAGTACTCACTAAGTCCATATTGTAACCTTGAGAGTAGATAGTTCCAATTAAAAATATTAATGTGCAAATTATTCGCATGGTATTCCTTTTTATTTTATCTTTTTAATTCATTGTTTACCAAAGTTAAATATAATTCTACAATATTTTAGTAGAATAAATGTAACAGTATGAAAGCACTTTGTTTTTACTAAACAAAAAAAACGGAGAATTACTGAGCAATTATAGTGTCTGTAATAATTTCCATTTCAAAAATAGGGAGATTTTGCAGAAGATCTTGGTGGGATGACAATGCTGCAGGTCTAAAACTTCTAAAAAGCATTCGCAATTGTATATTTATTTCACCTTTATAATTCTCTGAAGTAGGTATTGAATATGAATAATGCCTCTGACCAAAAGCGGGTAGTAAGTTATTTATTAGATCATGAACATCTGTAACTGAACCTGTAACTCCTCCGTTTTCATCCAATAAATATGAGGTAAATAGCAATAAGTTTGCATCCGCTTCATCTAAGGGGGTAGAGTCTGATTCGGTTGTTCCGGATTGAAAAAGGATATCGCCAGAAGAATCTGTTACGATAATTTCTACCCATGCCTCCCTTGCAAATGAGACCCCAGAGGGGAAGGAATGGGCAGTTAAACTGGTAATAGTAATGGGAATAAATATTGAATCGCCCGAATTTATAGTTTTGGTTAATGTATCTGATGGAGTACCAAACTCTAACGACACAGAATTATGTAAAAGCTCAACAACATCATCATATTGTGGATTATCAATTGCTGGCATAGATAAATCTAAATCAACTCCAATAAATTTATGGCTGTGTACAATTCTTTCAGGGGCTCCTGCTGAAGCCGGTCTAGTGGTTAGTGGCATGTGACATTCTTGACAGGAGAGTAAATTACCCATAGCCAAACCAGGAATGCGATTCCATTCAGTAAAAGTTATTTCCGCCTCAACCCCTCGGATAGTCAAATCATGGCATGGTAAACACGCTTCTGATCGGGAGAATATTGGATTATACTTTGATTCATGATAATCATTGGGTTGTGGATTTTTAATACTACCATAAAAGACACCTTCTCCCGGGTTCAAGTTATAGATGGCATTGGCTGAAATGGAATGGTCTGTATGAATGGTTTGACTCAGATCGGTCATACTATGGCAAACACCACACCCAATACCTTCTTTAATAATTTCTGGATAATCAGACTCTGATAAGTCTTCTGGAGTTTCAAGTCCTTTTAAATCAAACCCCGATACAAATGCTGCAGGATTATGACATTGAATACAAAACCGCTCACCTGTATTGGGTCTTTTATGTTGTTCATCATTCCAACCACTAAAGAAAACGGGGTCACGCATTGCGTAGGCATGCATAGATTGTGACCACTCATTATAATGCTCAACGTGGCAATCTTTACATTCTTGTGCAGAATCAAAATCATCAATTGAAAACTCGGTACTTTGCGCTGTACCATTATCATTTAATGTATAATTCTTTCGTGGGAACTCTACTACTTCGGAAGGTGTTATATTTTTATCCTCACAGGAAATACAAAAAAGAAATATACCAATGGCAATGGGTAATACTTGCTTCATTTTATTGAGATGATAGAACGCTTAATCCTCCGGCTAATGGATTATTCCCCAATGGGATTGACTGTTCTAACTCTCCTGTTTTACCATAAAAAATATGGAGATGGTCATCTTTTCTACCACTGACATAAATTCGTTCTCCATCATTACTCACATCAATACCATGTAGGGTTTCAAATACATCAGAATGTGATTGCCACTTAATTGCTAAACTGTTGGACTCATAAGTTAAACAGGCAATTCCTGCTGAACCAGAATAGAGCGCATCTCCTGCAAGCACAACAAACACCTCCTCATTTACTGGAGATTTTGCAATATGCCAAGGTTTCGATTTCCAATTAAACTGCAGGGTATCCAATAATACCATTGAATTGGAATTCCATAATTGTACTTGCCCAGGGATAGTATCATTTTCACCTGATGATGAGTTATAGGCCAATCCGGCAGAGCAGGCAATTACTAACAGGCTGTCGTTAATTGACATACATTGTATGGGATTTAATCTTTTGGCTTCATTGTCGGGGTAATTATCAAAAGCAGCATCCATTACCACACTATTTATATCGCCAGTAAATGTGGTAATTTTATAAATCCAGTCAGCAGTATTGCTCGTTACATACACCTCACTGCCATCTGAATTAATAGCAATACCATGGGGAGCAGGTGAGCCTAATTCAATTTCTTGATAGGTTAACATTTCCAGTGGGTCAGAATAATGAATCTCATGAATTATTGTTGACATCGAACCCATTGCCATCCCTCCCATAGGCATCATTCGAGAAACATACAATTTTTGATCCAATTTATTAGCCACCATTAAAGCTGGAGAATCACCAATGAACAATGTGTCAATGAGTTCGTTTGTGTCTAAGTTATACCGTCCAACATAACCACTGGCAATTGTGGTAACAAACCAATACCGGTTGACTTCATCAATAACAATAAAATGAGGCGTTTCACTCATTGATACATTATAATCAATATCTACCACTTTCATTTCACCATTTTCAGAATCAATAATCCCCACTTGATCTAATCCCTGCAATGCAACATAAACCTTATCTGAAGTACCATTATTTTCATTCAATTCAAATAAACCGCAAGAATAAACCATAAAGCAAAATAATAATCCTACGTACAATTTTTTCATGCTATTTTTCCCTTTATTTACACATTTTTATATCTTTTCACTCATGTTTGTGATAGTTTTCAAAAGCAATTTATTCACTTAATCTAGCACCACTCCACTGGCAGTAAACAAATGAGCAAGCAATTCTACTTCCTTTCCATTTTCATCTTTAGATTTTTCAAAAGAATTTGAATAAATGCCTTGTGCTCGTACTTTACGACCAAAACCATCTTTTGGCATAAAAAATCCATAATCTTTAAAGCGGACAAATATTTCAAAATCGTCTTCATCTTTTACTGACATCCAACAGCCTTTCTTTTGGCACACATTAATCATCGTTCCTGATATTAGAAATTCTTTTCCTTTATTATCTTCAGGTTGTTGTAAAATAGATTTTAAAGATGTTATTGAATTAAGGGTTATTTTGTCTCCATATTTTTCACCTTTCATACCATCATTCGTACATCCAACAAAAACAAAGAGTGAACACAATAATAATTTATACTTCATTTTTTTCCTTTCTTTTTTCGTGTTAAATAAAAAAACATATAAAATCCAGTTACGGTATAAACTAAAAGTGCCACGGATAATAAATCATAATACACCCAGCCATATTTCCCAAATATTTCACCAGAGTGAATATCATAAATTAACCAAGACAACGGAACTGAATCCCTATCTTTAGAATACTGTTGAGTAACGCCTTGAGATCGACGCATATTATCTAATTTATGCTGATAGCTATCGGGAAGAATAAATGTAGGTACACGGGTTTGAGAAAAAAAAGTTGTATCATGTTCATGTATAAGAATTATACCTGTCAAAGTAATTAAAAATAAAATAATACTCGTAAAGCCCATAAACCATCTCAAATTACTAAAACTATACTTATGAATCAATCGCCAAGTTTTATAACTCATATTTCACCCACCAATTCACCTTATTAAAATTACGAATATAAATATCATGTTAGTTTTAGTTTAATGAAAATTAATTTCTTAAAATATTAATTGGGACATATTTCACTTTAAGAGAACTACCTTAAGTACTTGTTTAAAAACTCCATATTCCATTTTAATTAAATAAACTCCACTAGGGTAGGAGGATGCATTCCAATTTACTTTATAATCACCAGAATTCAACTTGGTGTTAGTTAGAGTTTTAAGCAATCTTCCAGAAAGATCATTTATTGTAATAGAAGTGTACCCATATTCAGGAATTGAATAAAATACGGTGGTAATTGGATTAAAGGGGTTTGGGTATATACTAGTTAAACCATATTGGACTGGAACAATCAGATTTTCAATGGCTAATTCACAACTACCATCATCTATAGTTGCGTTCGAATTATAATTTTCGGATTCTGAGTCTGTGCACCCTGAAATAATATTCATTATTGAATTATATATTTTGTTATAATCCCAGGTGTTAATGTTGAAGTCCTCAACATAATTTCCATTATGATCAAGAAAAAATAAATCCCATTGGCTGGCACCCCAATTAGACCATGTATTATTGGGTGAGAGGTCATTTAATACTGCTATAGAATTATTATTTGTCCAATTTGAATTATCACTACTATATTGCTCTTTACCAATAGTAATTATTTGAACATTATTAATATCTAGATTTACCAAGTCTTGGTAAAGTTCATTTAACTGGCCAACCCGGGCAGTACAAGTCCCTCAATATTGATGTCCAAAATAATGTAAAGTTACTTGCCCCTGAAAATATCCTGGACTAATAAACTCCCCATAAGTTGCAGATGAAGGGTTCAAATCTTCAAGGGAATAATCGTAAATCTGTGTAAAGCTATTTGATAAGAAAAGTATTAAAATAAATATTCTCATATCGAAATGTTATAATCTCTTCCGTGAAAATTATTTACTGTACATTTTTCATTACAGGTAGTAATATAATCAGAATTATTAATCAGTATCATTTGATATATCCATAATAAACCACTTACTTCAAACGCTCTAATGTAATCATTAATTGTGAGCCTTGATTCATGTGAGTATTTTACTTACCCTCCACAGTTTCCTGCTAAAACACAGTTTGCTAAAGTTACAATATCTAATACATTCCAGCCCCCATCTTCATTTAGGTCACCGGCACATCCATTTTCAATATTGGAGCAGTTACCTGCCAATACACAATTAGCCAGTGTAACAATATCAAGAACATTCCAGCCACCATCTGCATTTAGATCACCGATCAATGAGCAGGTTTCATTTCGTAAGTGGTATAAACCACCAGTAGAAACACCCATAATAAAATCTAGAGTGTCCAAGTCAAATAGGTGGCCCATAGCTGGTTTTGTATTCACACCAATTATCGGATATTCTGTATCTGGAAATTGTTGAAGTTGAAAATCGGATGCGTTACCTAAGTTTCGAAATTCGAGTAAACCATTATTACCAGAACCCACTATTAAATCTAAATCATCATCTCCATCCAAATCAATGAGTTCCGGAGCAGAATTACTTTCAACCTGAATATCGGCAAATGAATCCATCTGAAAACTATATTGTGAATTCGTACCCACATTTTGGTAAAACATTAAGGAACCATTCAACTGACCAATGAGCAAATCAAGGTCGCCATCACCATCAATATCTCCCAATGAGGGGACTGAATTCCCGGAAAGGTCAATATCCCCCACATTTTCTATAAATGAAAAAGATATGGAGTTACCTGAGCTGATATTCTCAAAATACTGAATAAATCCGTTAAATTCGCCAACCAAAAGATCCATGTCACCATCCCCATCCAAATCACCAAACTCAGGGGAGAGCATTTGTCCCATATTTTCATTTAATAAAGATGTAGCCTCTTCTTCAAATATGGGATTTGTTTCACTTCCAGTATTTCTGAAGAAATGAATTTTTCCAATCCATGGAGATTCAGATAGGTCATATTGGTTTGCAACAAATAAATCTAAATCACCATCATTATCAATATCAACCAGTTCGGGGGAACTATTGGAATATAAATCTAACATAGAAAAATAATTATTGGTTTGATAAACGAAATTTGGTGTTGAATTACTGCCATTATTTTTATAATAATAAAAATTGTTTACCATTTGATTGCCAAAAGCACCAGAGAGTACCGTTACAAATAAATCATCATCTCCATCTCCATCCAGGTCAGCAAAAGTAGGCATATTTTGTCCTGCTGAAATTATAGGGTCATTGGGAGGATACTGGTTAGTAACTTCAACCATTTCTGGGATTTCAGGAGTACCCGAATTCCAAATAATATAGAGACTCTGTTGGAAATAATCCCCCCAACTTAAATCTAAATCACCATCACCATCTAAATCAATAAATGTAATTGCAGAAGCACCATGACGATCATCTGTTCTTGCTCTTCCAACTATGTAAATTTCTTGCCAAGAATCTGTGATAAATTCAAACTGGGGGATTCCGCCTTCAAACCCAACATTCTCATAATGAGTAAGTGTCCCCGTCATATTACCTGTAAAAAAGTCTAAATCACCATCGTTATCAATATCGGAAAAAGTGGGGGTCATGACTGAACTACTGCTTACTAAATCACCAGATATGGAGGAAAGTATTGCCATAAAATAAAAATCACCACCGGCATAACTATAAAACGAAATATGATTGGGGTCAGCTTCATTTTGAGTTAACAAATCTCTATCTCCATCAAAGTCAAAATCGGCTATAAAAAACCAGCCTCCACAAAAAATATTTTGGAATGCAGTTGTAATAATATGAAATTCCGGTATGTTACTATTACCTTGGTTTTCCACATATCTAAGGTATCCGCTGGCATCTAAAATAAAAATATCTATGTCATTATCATTATCCCAATCTATCCACTGAATTTTAGGCCTGTTAAAGCCACCTAAAAAGGGAGTATCCAAAGATTCATCATTAAAAGTTATCGGAATCAAGTCATCATGGAAAGTGAATGCAAATATCCATTGACTCAGAACTGAAATGATTATGTACAATTTTCCATTCATATTTTCAATATTATAAAATTAAAATTATTATCCACATTGAAAGTAATAATTTCTATCGATATAATCCTTTTTAATAGTTGTAACAGAATGCAAAGATTAAGAAATTATTCTACCCAGAATAATTTCGCTGAATCTTTCTTAGTATATATTTTATTTGGAGACTAAATAGTAATATTCTGAACTTCTGACCATCTAAAGCAACCAAGCTCATGGTCATTTACCATACCAACTGCCTGCATGAAAGCATAGCAAATGGTAGGACCTACAAAATTAAACCCACTCTTTTTGAGGCTTTTACTCATTTTCTCTGCCTCATTGGTGAATATTGGAATTCCTTTCATATTTTTAATTTTATTCACTTTGGGTTTCCCTTTTACAAAACTCCAAATATAGGTATTAAAACTGCCATACTTTTTCTGGATTTCTAAAAATGCCTTTGCCCCAGAAATAGCTGATTTTATCTTTAATCTGTTTCTAATAATATCTGAATTCTGCATTAGTGACTCAATATCTGCTTCACCAAAAGCCGCAACCTCTAAAGGGTTAAAATCTTTAAATGCTTTTTGATATCCTTTTCTTCTCTTGAGTATTGTATTCCATGATAATCCAGCTTGAGCGCCTCCCAAAATAATAAATTCAAACAATTTTCTATCATCATGGACAGGCACACCCCACTCAGTATCATGATATTCACGCATTGATTCCTGGTTTGCCCATTCACATCGTTTAATCATGATGCATATATTCCCCATCACCCCATTCCAATATTTCTATTTTCACTGGGGCAATACCTTCACCTACAAATCCCAATTTCTTGGCAGCCCCAAAGGAGCAATCCAGTATTCTGTCCCCCACATAAGGTCCTCTATCATTTATGCGAATTATTAGAGATTTACCATTATTTTCATTGGTTACTCGGGTAACGGTGTTAAAGGGAAATTCCTTATGAGCAGCTGTCACGCCATACATATCGAAAATCTCACCATTTGCTGTAAGTTTACCGTGAAATTTAGGACCATAATAAGAAGATATACCTTTGTACATCATTTTAGATTTATCGAAGGTATTTTTCTTACTTTTTTTGACCTTCGGCTTTTTGCTGCTCTTTTTCTTTTCTTTTTTCGTAGATGCAGTAATGGAAGAATTTCCACTTTTATATCGGGGAGCAGGGGCACAATCTACACATAGCACTCCAATGAATACTAAAATGAAAAGCCTAACTGGAATGATATTCAACCTTTCCAATTAAATCATCTATTGCATTAATACCATTTTCTTTTAAATAATGGGCAAGCTTTTGTTTTAATTCAGCACCTAGGTCAGGATTCTGGTAATTCATAGTTCCAACCTGAACCATAGAGGCACCGGCTAAGAGAAATTCCACAACATCCTCAGCAGTGGCAATCCCTCCAATGCCAATAATGGGAATATTAACTGCTTTAAAAACCTTATGTACACTGGCAACGGCAACTGGTTTTATGGCTGGTCCGGATAAGCCTCCAAAAGTGGTATTGAGTTTGGGTTTACGGGTTTTTAAATCAATAGCCATACCCACCACAGTATTAATGGCACTCACCGCATCAGCTCCGCCAGATTCTGCCGCCTGGGCAATTTCTTCAATTCGGGTGACATTGGGTGAAAGTTTCATAATGAGGAGTTTGTCGGTTCGTTTCCGCATTTCATTAGTAAGCTGTTCAGTCATTTCACAGTTTACGCCAAATTCCATACCTCCTTCCTTCACATTGGGACAGGAAATATTAATTTCATAGCCCACATGATTTCCATTTGCAGATTCAAGCATATCTAAAGTTTCTAAATAGTCCGTCAAAGCTGTCCCTGCAATATTGATAATTACTTGGGTTTGGAGCTTATTTAAAAAGGGGATGATTTCTTCACAATATTTTTCAACCCCAAGATTTGCCAACCCAATTGAGTTCAGCATTCCTGAGTTGGTCTCTGCAATACGAGGCGGTGGATTGCCTTCACGGGGATGTCGGGTGACGGATTTGGTAATAATTCCGCCCCATTGGTTTACATCTACCATATCCTGGACTTCATGACCATAGCCGTAGGTACCGCTGGCAGTGAGCAGGGGAGAAGAAAATTCTACATTCTTAATTTTTACATGCATGAGATGATTTCCTTTGCATTAAATATAGGACCATCCAAACATGCCAGAGCAAAGCGATTCCGGTAGCTATGCTGTCCATTTGACTCAGCTTTCCTTTCCACAGTACACCCTTGGCAGATTCCAATTCCGCAGGCCATGATGGTTTCCAAGGCAAGATCGCAATCTAATTTATTCTCAAGTGAATAATTACGGACCCCTTCCATCATCATGGGCGGTCCGCAGGAAAATATTTTCGTATTATGAGGAAAATTTGAATCGGGATAAATCGATTGTAGTGCATCAACTACATTTCCTTCAATTCCCAAGCTGCCATCATCAGTTGAAAGAAAAACCTTATTATGAGGTTCATGAGGGAGAAAATGCTCCCCTTTATGGCGTGCACCCATAATCAAGGTATGATTAATTTGTTTCTCCAAAAGTAGATTATGCAGATTGAGAATAGGAGCAATACCCACGCCTCCGCCAATAATGATGGGAAAGGACGATTCAAAGCCCTCCCAATAATTACCTAGAGGTCCAATTAGATCTACCTTTTCACCAATTGCCCAATTTGCCATGATGCGGGTACCATCACCCACTGCTTTATAAATAATACTGATTTCATCATGTCCCTGGCTGGCAATACTCATGGGGCGACGCATGACTTGCTGCCAATCCGAGCAGGGTAAAATATTCACAAACTGTCCCGGCTTAGAATTGGAGGAAATCCCCGGAGCAATAAAATTGGTTTTGAAAATTCCCTCTGAAATTTCTGCATTATATACCACCTTTCCTATCTCGCGGTGAATCATGGTTTTATATTCCCCTTATCATCACTTGGCCGAAAAATTGTATTTTCTGGAGAGCTAATGGAATCCGGTTTAGTAGATTCTGGATTGATCGCATCCCAAATATTATTTTCATTTAAATCTTCAAATTCTTCAGCTGGAGTCCATACACTATCCCCATTGGTATCTTCAAATTCTTCTGCGGGAGTCCACATGCCATCACCATTTAAGTCAATAAATTCTTCTGCAGATGTCCATTTGCCATCGCCATTCAAGTCTTCATATTCTTCAGAGGGTGTCCATATTCCATCCCCATTATTATCCTGATAATTTTCCCCAATATCATACGTTCCGTTGCTATGGTCTGTAAATGGTTCTGAAAATTCTACAGCACGAAAATTAAATTTAAAATTATTAACCGGTTCAGGGGGATCATATCTATTATTATTATTATTATCGGTATATGGTTCCCCATAGCTTCTTTTGCCATCCTTATTTAAATCTTCAAAAGGATCACCAGCATCCCATGTGTTATTATTATTTTGATCAACATAATAAATTTGAGCATCCCAAATATTATTATCGTAAATATCTTCAAATTTTTCGCCTAAATCATATTTACCATTCCCCACATCCGTAAAGGGTTCAGCCTTATCCCAAATACCATTTAGATTGTCATCTACAAAATTTTCTGCTTTATCAAATTCACTATTATTATTGGCGTCTATAAACTCTTCAGCTCCATCATATTTATGGTTATTATTCTTATCTATATATTTTTCTGCAGGATCCCAAATATTATTTCCATTCAAATCGGTAAATGATTCGAAGAAAATGTCTATTTGTTTTTTCGGTTCCTCTGCAGGTATTTTTAATTCCTCACCGGGTTCTTCAGAGATATCAATAGTGGGTTCAATAGATTCCGGCTCCTCAGAAACTTCTTTGGGGATTTCAATTCCCTTCTCTGGTGCTTCAGGTTCTTCCTTTTGAGGTTCATCAGATTCCGGCTCCTCCGCCGGTTTTTTAGGAATGTCAACAGTAGGCTCCTTTATTGGCGGTTCCTCTATATTTTCTTCGGGGATTTCCTTTTCCTCTTCTGCTCCTTCTGGTTCGTCAATCAATGGTTCCTCTACTTCCGGTTCTATAAAATATTCTAAATAGATATCACAGAGTTCGATATTATTCTCATGGATAGCTGCAAAATCTTCTTGAAAAATATCTCTAGTATACACCGAATGATGGATGGTTGAATCAGCTGTGAAGCTTGTGTCAGGATAATCAATACTCAGCAGGTCAAACCAGGACATTTCAGGCTCAACCTCAGATAAAAAAAGGAGAGAGTGTGGCCTGAATTTGGAATCCGCAAAAGAATTTATTACCACCTTATGATAAAATTTTGCTGAATCCATAAATTCTAAATCATTGGCAAATAATTCTGCAAGTTGAAAATACAGCGAGTCGATAATGGAATTTTCTTTTTGTGCAGGCATTGCTATTTCTAACATTGAACTGTCAATATCTTCAGGAACATTCAGCTCCAATATTTCTTCTGAGAGCTCTTTATAATCTCGGATTACAGATTTCAGATTATTTGCTGCATCTTTATACGGTGAAGATGACCCGGATGTGATAGCTGTTAAAAGTACTTTTACCGAATCATAATTGTACTCATTATGAAGATATTTTACAGCAATCTGATAATCTATTCCTTGTTGAGATATTTCCTTTTGCTCTTCGATATTGGTTTTTATTTCCAAAAGGCGAGTCTCAATGAGGGGTACGTAGCTATAATCAGGAAAACTATCAGCAAATGATTGATAATGAGTCACCGCTTTTTCCATATCATTTAGATAATAGTCACTTACAAATCCAGAAATATACCCTGCAAGGGTATCTTGTTCTTCTTCAAAGAGCCGATTAAATTCCTGGTAGGATTCCTCATAAGAATTTTTTGCCAATGACCAGGCAAAATCATGCCGAGATTCAATAATCGTGGACAGTGATGAATCTGCAAAAGTAGAGTCAGTATTTAAAAATGATGAATTGGGAAATCCTATTTCCAATTGCAGTTGCCAATCTGCATCAGGTTCAAAATGAGAAAGAACATATAGAGCTTGAGATGCAAAATTTGATTGAGGGTATTCTTCAGTAAGAGTTTTAAATTTTTCCAATGAAAGTTCCAGCCGATTGAAATCATACAAGAGCATTTCACCAATCATAAACAATACCGAATCAGGGCTTGCCGAGCCAGTGCCTAATTTATTGCTATTTGGGTTCATAAATTCTGCTCCACTACGCATATCACTCATATCAAAAGTCATCTGCCCCCTAGGATCATCATATCTCTCATTGAAGGGAGAATCATCATCAATACCAAATTTTCCATCCCTATTTTCAAAATTGGGAATTTTATTTTCTAATTTAGTATCCTCATCCTCATATTCAAAGTCTGACCTGTCAACTTCCACTTCTTCATCAGGATTCTTCACAACCTCTTTATACAAACTTTGTAGACTTTCAAAGCGAGTGATTTTATTTAAAAGTTCTCTGGATTCTTTCCCATATTTAGATTGGCTCTTTTCTTTTTTTGATTTTTCAAAATACTCTTTTGCCAGGTCCAAATTAAAATCTTCCATTAAAGCCATAAACCCTAGGTGGTAGAAGGCTTCCGCTGTTTCCTTTTTTTTAGTATACTTATCAACCATTTGGGAAAATATATCCTTTGCAATTGAAATATCACCTTTGTCCATATACACTTTACCAAGTTCCAATTCAAGCTGCATGTATTCTGGAGCAAATTCCGACAATCCCAATAAACTTTCAATTTCATTAATTATATCGTCATAATTTCCCAATTCCCTCTGATAAATAATCCACTTCATTTTTGAATCAATGCGAATTTTATCCGGTGCTACTTCTCCCAATTTATCCAAATATATTGATGCTCTGGCTTTATTCAGATTAATTTCTGAAATTTTAACCAATTTACCAAATGTGGCTGTTTTTTTTGAGTTAGAGGGTGCATATTTTGCTGCCGATTCATAATTTTCATAAACTTGCTGAAGGCTATCTTTTTCCAGATAAATTTCTGCCAACACATTATGAATGAGATATAATTTTTCCTTATCTTTTGGATTGCCTGCCTGAATAGATTTAATCTCCATTTGAGCCGAATCCAGCAAACCCATACGAAAATGGGTATAAGCAAGCCAAATTTTAGAGTGTGCATAAAATTTACTTTCGGGGTACTCCAGAATAAGTCTGTTAAAATGGCTTTCTGCAACTGCTATTTCATCTCGAAGAAAGGACGCTTTGGCAATGATGAAAACTGCATCATCTACATATTTACTATCCGGATATTCTCTTAAAACCAGCTTACTATTTTCAATGGATTCTCCCAATAGTTTTTTTGCCTGATTGGGTAAATCCTCATTATCTAAAATGGGGGATTCCTCAATAATTTTCATTGCTTTTTTAAAGGACGTTTCAGCGTTATAAAAGGTATTGAAATACACGCATGAAACAAAAATAAGGCTGATGAGAGTCACCAGAAGTTGGCGATGAGGAATCAAATGAGTAAAATTTCTCTGCATAAAATAGCACTAAATTTACTTTGGACGCATGAGTAACTCAAAGGTTCAAAATTGCAATTAAAACCTTAATTCCTCAAAAAATATTTATTCACTCTTTCGTTTACATTTAAGGGAAAAATATCTTTGATGTTATAGTATTATTATGACAACTATTACAAGATCCAGAAGTCGTCAATTGGGGCATATATTTGATGCTACTACCATCTGTAATTGCCGGGTAAACTCCACTTCCAAATTCAATTGAATCTGTGGAATAAAAATTACCTAACCCGTCTCCATTAATTATTTTTATTAATTCACCGCCACCATTTATTTCAGAATATAAATTAATAGTCAAATTGGGATAAGAAGTAATTAAATCTGTCTGATATACAGACCCTGCTGTTGTGAAAATCCCTTCTACAGTTTCACCTATTGTATGGCAATTCATACAGTTTTGCCCAAGATAATGACTTTCCATTTCCCCATTTTCACTATTCATCTGTTCATATTCATTTTCATCAGAATCGTCGTCTGCGTCATCATCATCAGAATCGTCGTCTTCATCATCATCCAGTTCTTCATCTATACCATTTGATTCAATTGAATTTTCACATTCTCCATTTTCGCAAACTTCATCAATATCACAATCTAAGTTAGATTCGCATTCCTCATTTATAAATAAATCACTACAACTCATAAATAATATTAAACCAATCCAAAGTACTATTTTTTTCAATTCCATTACTCCCTTCCTTATCTTAATTTGTAAATCGGAATATGCATTTCTTCCTTTGCACGTTCAACCTCCACTTTTGTATAGCAAACCTTACAGTAAGGTGTTTTTTCCTTCCTGACTATTACTGCAGGTTTTTTGCAAAATTTGCAATTTCTTGCCATTAAAATCCTTTCTAATCAAATTAATTTACACTTAAAACCAAATTAACCATTTCAATTACATCTAATACATTTACCAGATTGTCTCCATTGATATCTGCTATTGGATTTACTTCATTGAAGCCTAAAACCATGTCAACCACAGCTACAATATCTAAAACATTCAAGATGCCATCACTATTTACATCGCCCATGACATAATTTATAACAACCTCATAACTTGCCTGACTATTTCCCCAAGTGAGTTGAACATCATAATCAATATACAAACCAGTGGTTGGCTTATAAACTCTTATTACAATATTATTTCCTGGGATGAAGCCGGGGTATTGAGTACCTCCACTAGCACATTCAGTAAAATGACCAAAAGTAAATATTGTAAGGGGTTCACCAGTCCAAATTCCGGCACCAACAAGTTGATCTCCAAAAACTTCATCACAACCACCACCATTCTGCTGTCCACCGTAGTCCAATACTCCAATTTCATCGCCAATATCACTGTATAATTCTCTCGTGGGATTCAGGGTAATATAATTAAAAAGCCCTTGACCGGTTTGATTATATTGATCCATATAAGTTGAATACTGTGATGTCATTTCTTCAGAAAAATACTCTCCTACATCCCAGGGGCCATTATTAACATCGTCCTCATCCGGAATACCATCATTATCATCATCATCATCCTCGTCATCTGGAATTCCATCATCATCATCATCATTATCTTCGTCATCTGAGATACCATCTCCATCATCATCATCAAAATCCCATTCATTTTCCTGGCAACCCTGAATACTATTCCATGTACAGAGGGGTACTGCCTCACAGATATTCTGGGGAAGGTCTGTACATCCTTCATCATCATCATCAAATACTGCAGCAGCCAATAAATTTCCAGATGCATCAAATAATTGCGCAAGGCTGAATTGGGATACAGGTATTAATTCATAAGGCAGAAGTTCATCGCCGCCACCATCAGAACGCATTTCCCAATTGAATTTTCCATCTTCATTTGAAATGAAGGGATAATCCCACCAATCATCTAAATTGATAGAATATGCCAGTTCCTCATCCAGATTTTCCAATTCGAAGATCAACTTATTGATATTTGTATCAGTAATTTTTGCCCGAATTTTACCATAGAAAATATCACTTTCATCAAATTCAAATTCAGCGCTGGATTCGTACACATAATCATCTTCCTCATCATCATTTTCTGAATTAATACATTCTTCTTCATCTGAACTCCAAATACAATCCTCAGATTCCAAACATTCTTCTTCAAAATACTCTTCGCACCCTTCTGAATCATCCGCGATAATAAGGCTTATGGATCCAAATCCAATACCTAATAGAAATAAGATTTTAAATAATGATTTCATGTGTCCTTCCTCCCTCCAGTTCTATGCTGGATTCCATTCGTTTTGTAAGTTGTAATACACTGGGATAACTAACGCTTAAGTTTTCTGCAAGGGATTTCTTGCTATGTTTATATTCAGAAAACAGATGTGAAATAACCCCATTTTCAAACTTTCGATTTAAGGTCTTCCAATCCATTTGTGGATTTTTCATAATAAACTGGGCTATTTCTGAAGGAATTTCATCCTCCATATAATTTTTTACTCTATCCCGAACCGCATAAAAAGTCCGCTCAGCAATACCCAATCTATTTGCCATCTCCCTTTGAGACTTGCAGTCTTTTTCAAGTATTTTAAATAGACTGCTTTGAAAAATACCTCTAATTTCTTCCAAAGATTTTCCTATAGCAAAATCAAATGATTTTTCTTTACTTAATTCTGGAATATTTTTGAGTTCTGGTTTTTGGTTTACCCGTTTTAAAAATGGTGCATAGGCTTTTATTGCCCTTTTAATATCACCTTTGCATTCAAAATTATGATCCACCAATTCCAGTGCTGCTTGATAGCCCTGTTCAAAGTAATGATTGGCTGAGGAATGATCTGATTGTTTTTCAGCACAGGTTCCTAAATAGTAACAAATACCGGGGATGAGATAAAACACACCTTTTTTTGAAGCTATATCAAGAGCTTTTTCAAAATATTGATTTCCAATTTCATAATTGTTTTGATGCAGATACAAATACCCAATATTTGCCATAGAAAAACCGCGGGTATAGGCACTAGTGGCGATATTGGATGCCTCAATTAATGTTCGAACAGCTCCTTCAAAATCACCCTGATGGTGTTTCCACATGCCCAAATCATGGTAAATATTTGCTTTTATATGAGGGTAGTTATGCTCTTCAGATAATTGGATAGCTTTTTGATAATAGTCCATTGCTGAATCAAAATCATTTTCTTTTCTATACAAATTCCCAATATTCTTATAATGATATGCTAATGTTGCATGGCCATTCACTTTCTTAAAATATTTTGCAGAAGTAAAAAGTTCATTTAAAACATTTCTATCCCCTTTTCTAGCAGTATGAACAAGTTCATAGTAGTTCGCAATTTTTAATAAGTATTCTGAATTGGTTAAAGTTGGAATTGTATTCAAAATCATTAAGGCTTGAATATGATTATTTATGATAGCCAGGAATCCAACCATTTCTAAAAGGATAAATGCTTTTGTATCGGAATTTCTATTTCCTAAAATTGAATAGGCATAGCTGAAAGTTTTGGTGGCATTGATAAAATCTCCGTTTTCAACATTACATTTACCAATTCCTGCATAGAGGGCCGCTGCTTTCTCAGGATCATGTTCATTTTTTAATAATAGCTCTAATTGTTCCATCGTTTCTGGAACGGGTAGTTGATTAAATTTAGATAAATGGGCTACAAACTCCACCCAACTCTGGTGAGAATGAACATCAACTAATGCTACAGAATTACTGTTTTGATTAGTTGTTTGAAATATACTTGGTAATACTTCCATATTGTTCCCTTTTAAATTATTTGCAGGTTTCTCTGCAATAATATAAGATGTATCATTACTATTATTCATGTTTTATTTACTTTCGTTACGTATTGTTACATTGTAATATATAAACTACTTTAGTATGAAAATGGCCAAAACCGCTCATTTAAATTAATGAGCGGTTTATAGCCTCTGTTACTTTAGCAACTTTCTCCCATCTAGAGGAGGAGAGCCGTAGTCGGATTATTACTTAAGCAACATTACTTTTTGTGTTTGAGTGTACTCACCAGCATTTATGCGAATCAAGTACATACCACTCACTGCTTCCTCAGCATTCCATATTGCAGAATGGATACCTGTCTCAGCCTGACCATTTGCCAGTTCTGCAACCATCTGTCCACGCATATTAAATACATTAATCTGAACATCAGAGGTGTAAGGTACAGAATATTGTATCTGAGTTTTGGGATTGAATGGATTGGGATATGCTGGTTCTATAGTAAAAGCTTCTGGCATTGGAGTTGCATCAGCAAAAATGCCATTGCCATTCCATCCGGCTACCAATGCATTCTCTAATTCTATATGCCCCATATATTCCAGAACTACTTCCTGGCCAACGGAAGATCCATCAAGGCTCACCATAATAATATTACCATTTTCTGCCTGCATTATCCATCCCTCAGGTAGATTGGTAGATGTTATTTGAAAATCACCCGCAGCCTTTATTTGAATTCCAGCTATTTCACCATCTGCGGTTAGACGGATGGTTCCGTTGCCAAATTCAACTTTACTTTGGTGAATTGGTGTGGTTCTTCCAGAATTTTCACCAATGATATTATTCACAATGATGATTATATCCAATACATTGATAATTCCATCTTCATTCAAATCACCTAACCATATTTCTGCATTGGTAGGATCTTCGTTAGAAAGGATTATTCCAATCAACTGGACAACATCAAGCACATTAGTTGTACCATCATTATTCATATCTCCGTTTTGCAATGATGCAAAATCAACACAGCCCTCTTCAGCAACATCTAAAGCAACACCACTTGGACCACTAACAACTGACTCTGATATACAAACTTCGGCTGCACCAACGCCTGAATAGGAGAGCACAGTAAGTACACCATCACCTGCAGGAATGGTATTTCCCATTTCAGAGAAACCAAGCACAACATTGCTACCATCTCCAACAAATACTTCTAAACCAAACTCATCACAGAGCCCACCAGAAGCACCTGAAATTAAGAAATCAGTATTTGCACTCGTGACTACGAATTGAAATCCAGCAACTACTTCACTATTGCTCAATAATACTTCAACGGTACTATTATCTAAATCAATCGCACCAAAAGTGAGAGTTAGTCCACCACTGGTATCACCAGTACCACCATCTTCACAGTCTCCATCTAAACATGATTCACCTTCATCGCAATCTGCATCGGTTACACATTCAGTATCAGGACCATCTTCACAGTCTCCATCTAAACATGCTTCACCTTCATCGCAATCGGCATCGGTTACACATTCAGTATCAGGACCATCTTCACAGTCTCCATCTAAACATGCTTCACCTTCATCGCAATCGGCATCGGTTACACATTCAGTATCAGGACCATCTTCACAGTCTCCATCTAAACATGCTTCACCTTCATCGCAATCGGCATCGGTTTCACATTCAGTATCAGGACCATC
>JACKQG010000264.1_pt1 | contig 76530 bp, 56 predicted proteins | sample 8237621 | NCBI WGS metagenome assembly JACKQG01 (sample SAMN15677084, study PRJNA649215) | marine metagenome | biome: marine; feature: Black Sea; material: saline water; isolation source: suspended particulate matter (SPM) from the Black Sea western gyre | collected 2013-06-09/2013-06-10 | depth...
AACTCAATATGATCCGGCATATTCCGCTTGATTTTTACTACAGTACCTTTGTTAGTTTTCTGTTTACTATTACCAATCCAGCTGATGTGCAGGAACGCCGATATTTTTTTTGCATACATTTTTGCTTTATGTTTTGTTTCCCGATCACCCTTTTCATAGGCAAATATCTTCTTGTGGAAAATCACATATTCTGTCGTTGGGTTTGAAAGATTTGCATACCACTTTTCCAGAATTGAGCATGAAATGACTGTGGCTAAATCTCCCAGGTCTTTATCTGCTCCCTCAACATAGATGGCTGTCCACTCCTTGGGCTGCCAGTCAACAGCCCGACTACCTACTTTCCAGACATCCTCCTTCAAAACCACGATCCTATTATCTTGAAGAATGTCAATGTTTTCTAAACTCTCCTTAATTATTAGCCCCGAGTACATAATGAATATCTCTTTTCAGTAAAACTAACGATGTTTATGCTGCCCTGTAAAAGACGAGGGCCTCATCAAAACGCATGTCCACCCTTTTTGCGTGACAGGGATATTCAAGGACCTGATTTACCATAAATATTCAGTAGATCTGCCTTTGAATAGTAGTGTTTCAGGATTTGCTCAAAATTACGACCCCTGGTGGCCTGTGCGACGGCACCACTCTGGCACATGCCCACACCATGTCCCCAGCCGGCTCCGTGGATAACCACCCTGTCTCCCCGGCGCTTTAGGTAGAAAGCCGAACTTCGCAGGGAGGGACTAAAAAGCTGTCGCAGAGCGAGTTCTCCATCGATGGTTAGCTTGCCGCTCTCAAAAATAAGGCGGGCCTTATAAATGCGTCCAGAGGGTCCGCGCTTTAGGACGCGAATTTTTTTGAACAGGCCGAGCTCGCCATCATCGGTGAGCATGTCAGTTAACTCTTGAACCGTGAACTCACGAGACCAGCGAAAGTTTTTCTTGCTCCAGCCCGGCAAAAAGGTGTTGGAGTCAGGGTTACAGTACACATCAGGCGAGGATTTTATCCAGCGCCTGGCTTTCCAGCCCCACTTCAGGTTAGGACCCTTCCGGTCGCCATTGTCTGGAAGAGAAACCACATAGCTTTCCAGGCGATTCCGACCTGGCCAGACATTTCGGATAAGTTCAGCTCGACCGCCACAGTTTGAGGCGTAGAATGCATTCATGGGTTGCCCGCCCTCGCTGATAATCAGCCCCGTCGTTTCGTCGACCGACCGGTCAGACAAAGACGTGCGTTTTTTATTGCCGCTGAAAACCTGGCATTCCACATCAGAAGTGAGATCATAATACTCACCACTATAGAGTTTTGAGGTCAAGGCGATGACGGCTTCAGATCTGGCCGCTACAGCCTGGGCTTTGAGGGCTTCCAGGGGAGAGGTGCCGCCAATTTCATAGGGCACGACGCCCTTCAGGTAAGTTTCCAGGGGTAACTGAACGATGACGTTCATTTCTTGATTTGTCCCGATGTATACGTGGAAGGCACCCTCATAAATTCGGTCCTCAACTCCTGCCCACCACCAACCAACACCATATGGTACGGATTCAATACCAACAGTAGATGTGTCGCTATTCGAGCCAAACATAAACGAAGGGGTTTTAGCCAGCAGGGCACCCGAGGTGTCAAAAACAGATATCAGTCCAGCCCGCTTGATAAGTTGAATTTGAGAATCAACAGGCAGGGTCATTTTTGAACTTGATGTGTTGCGAAAAGACCATTCACCTCTGAGGGAAATGTTAAGTGTATCACGGGTGTTGATGATTCTAACCCGCACTTCCGGTTCTTGATTGAATAGAGGCTGCGCTAATCCAGCGCATACGAAGATTGCAAGGAGAAGAAATCGTTTTATGTGGGGGTGGTTTCTCCTGAGGCTACAGGGGGATTGATTAAAAGTGTTCATCCAGCATGTCCCGTACACGCTCAACGCTAACTGGTTTTACGAGATACCCAAGAGGATCCAGAGCGTTAATCTGTGAAAGAACCTCATCATCATGATACCCAGTAAGGAAAATGATTTTTGTTTGAAGCGTTTTCAGGATTATCCTGGCGGTTTCGATTCCATTGATACTGCCAGCCAGATTGACATCCATCAATATGACATCTGGTTTTTCTGCGAGAGCGATTTTAATAGCCCTTTCACCCCGAGTGGCCAGGGGGCAGACACTATAGCCTGCGATTTCAAGACCCATCTTCAAAGAAGATGCGGTGATGACTTCGTCTTCAACCAGGAGAATGCGTGTTTGGTCTGCCATAAGGAAATTTCCCCAGAAAATTATAACCCAGGCTGATTCGCCTGATGGGTCAGCCCGTTAATCTAACTTAAGGCTGGGGATTGTTATAAAATACTTTACCCCGCCTTTGGATGAAGTTTTCAGCTTACCAAAAAGTTGTAGATCAACGATATCTTGAACAATTTGTAGCCCAATGGTGTCAGCACTGCTTAGCTCCACGGCACTGTTTAACCCAACACCATCATCCCCAATTTCTATTGCAAGACCATCTTCTCCCAAGCGCTGAGTCAGGACAATAATTTTTCCATCTCGGTGGTCAGGAAAGGCATATTTCAAGGCATTGCTGACGATCTCATTTATCACGAGCCCCAGGGGGATGGCGGTTTGGATATTTATGGGAATTGATTCAGAACGACATTCAAGCAAGATCTCTCCCATGGTAGTTTTATAGGCCAAAATGAGGCGATTGACTAGTTTTTGCAGATAGGTGTCCAACATAATCTCAGCCATATTTCTGGATCGATATAGAAGATCGTGCACCATGCTCATGCTATAAATACGATTGGTCATTTCAGCCACAATAGTCTGGGCCTCAGCGCTGGTTGTCCTCATGCCCTGCATCTCAAGCAGGCCTACAATTACCTGCATATTGTTCTTTGTGCGATGATAGACTTCCTTAAGAAGGACTTCTTTCTCCTTGATGCTGCTTTGAAGTTGGACTTCTCGGTCTTTTAACTCGCTGGTTTGTTCTAGAATAAGCTCATCTGCCTGAGCTCTGACCAGAGCCCCACCAATCTGATTGGCAAAAACCTTCAGTTTTTGAAGGTCATCTTCTTTAAAATGTTCAGCAGTATAGCTTTGCAGGGTGAACAATCCAATTTGACCCCCTTCCCAGAAGATAGGTACAAACACCAGAGACAAACTGAGTCGGGATGCATCACCAAAAGGAGACAGGGGCAGTTCTTTTAAGGATTCCTTGCGGTTGATCAGGACTGGCGAGGGAAGAATGAAGGTATTCTCTATATTTTCCACATCCATGATATATACATCGGTCTCAACCTCAACGGGTTTATCCTGTCCGGAAAAGGTGTCCTGGGAAAACAAGCCAACAGCTTCATTTTTCTCAAGATTGATACGGTATAAAGCAAAGGCATCGTAGCCAAAGAGATCATAAAGCAATTTCGCTGCAATGATTCCAGCCTGACGTGGCTTGAGAGAGATGGTGAGTTGACGGGCGAGACGACGCAGAGAGTCCCGAAAACGCTCATATTCATTTCGTTCAGTCACATCCTGGAGTGAGGTCAGGAACGCCTTGGGCTCTTTGTTTGTGTCAAAATGTGGAATATAGCGGAGATCTAAATCATGGGCTCGGCCATCAGGACCAGTAGTTGTTCTGGAGTAGGAGAGAGCTTCCCCGGTAGCAATTCTAGATAGATAGGGTTGAATCTCCGAATATGTGTCTTCTGGAATGATTTGATTGAAAGATTTTCCAATGATATCGGCCTTTTTATAGCCATACCAGTTTGCATAGGCTTCGTTTACGTAGAGATATTTTTCATTCATATCGGAGTAACAGAAAAGCCCTGGGATGGTATCAACGATCAACTCCAGGAGTTCTTTGTTTTCTGCAATCTCTTCTCGAGCGGACGCTATCTCAGTCACATCGTCCATTTGCACCAAAATGGCCATAACCTCTCCATCTTCGGCCTTAATAGGTATCAGGGTCAGGACAAAAACGAACGCTCCTCGGGCTTTTGATTTGTGGTGATATTGGAAGCTACAAACCTCGCCCTTTAATAACCGGGGCAGGTATTCTAAGCCAGCAGTCAAGGCCTCTTCCGGAACAAATTTTTTAAGAGGCTCCCCAAGGACATCTTCACTCTTAGCCTCCAGTAGTTTTGCTGTCGATAGGTTTACATATTGGAGTGACAGGTCAAGGTCAACGAGGAAAAGATAACTGGTTAAGTGACCCGTGATTATCTCCAACTGTTGACGACTTTTTTCCAGCTGCTCCCTGGCAGTCACGCGCTCATTAATATCATTAAAGGAGAGCAGGATGACGGTTTTATCGATTTGGTTTACGGGAACACCTTTTACCTCAACCCAGCGCTCTTCACCTGACAGCGTGAGATATTTTTGTTCTCGAACTCCCGGGACGGGATTTCCAGTTTTGAGGAGGAGTTCAACCCCTTCATGGGCTGCCTTCAGAAAGTCTGGATGGACCAAATCAAAAAGATTCATGCCAAGCACCTCCTCCAGGCTTTTAGCACCTGAAAAGTCCAGGGCAGCCTGATTTGCATCCAGCAAAACACCCCGGTCGTGGAGCACCATGGCCGTCGGTGAATTATTGAATGCAAGGCGATATTTATCCTCACTATTCAGCAATGCCGACCGGGTGATTAATTCATCAGTAACATCCCGAAAGGAGGACATGATAGCAATCCGTCCCTGGTCTTCAATCGGTACAGACATGACCTCCACGTCGCGTACTTCACCTGTGGCAATAATGAATTTCTGGCTAACGATATTGTTGGGCTGTTTGGAGTCAAGTAGCGCCTTAATTCGCTTGCTTGAATCACGCAAGGAGTCTGGATGAACAAAGGCAGAGACAGGACTTTTAACATACTTGTCTGGATTTTCTGCCTTGAAAAAATCCAGGGCTGCCCGATTGGCAGTCAGGATCACCTTGCCATCGTGAACAACAATAGGGCCAGGAGAATTATTAAAAAGGGTTTGATAGCGCTTTTTTGCATCTTTGAGATCAGTATAATCCATCAGTGTGCCAACAAAACCAGCGGGATTACCCTGGGCATCCAGGTAAACCGCCTTTCTTGCCAGCATCTGTCGAGTGACACCGGCGGCGTTTTTAAATTCAGTGGCGTGAGATTGGAGCTCATTATCTTGTAGCAGTTTGAGGTCCTCTTTTTCGACCCGCCGCGCTGAGGGGGTCTTCCAAATCTCGGCTACCCTCTTTCCCAACATCTCCTTTCTTTCTTTTCCAAAGAATTTCAAGTAGGCATCATTGAGCATGGTGTAGCGACAGTCAGGGTCCTTGGCATACATGGGTGTTGGCGTAGCATCAAACAGGGCTGTGATCTGGTTTTTCTGGTCAAGCAGGCGCTCTTTGGTTTTGTTCCGTTCAGAAAGATCACGAACAATGCTTACCAGGGTTCCGTCAGAAAGCTTTTTCGAATTCATTTCAACAGGGATCTGATTGCCGTCTTTTCTACGAAAAGCGCGTTCTGCGAGCACAGTGAGCCCCTCGTTCAAAAGATCATAACGCAGGGGTTTTCTTACCAAAACATCAGGCTCAAACAATTCCGATAAATTCATTTGAAGTAGATCTTCGTTGGAATAGCCAAGCAGGCGTGTTGCGGCCACGTTTGCCTGAATGATGTCGCCCTGAAAATTGCATTTTAGAATCACATCTGCTGCCTGATCAATGAGTTCCCGCTGGCCTCTCTCGCTGGCCTCAAGAGCTGCCTCTTTCTGTTTGAGGTCATCATGCAGTCGTGCATGAAACAGGGCGAGGGAGAGTCGAGCAGAAAGCAAGGTGACGATTTCTTGAGTTTCCCGTGAGACGCCATCTTGTTGGCGAGATCCAATATTGAGAGAGCCCACAACATCGCCACCAATCTGAAGGGGAACATCGAAGAAGGATTGAATCCCGGCACGGCTTAACGCCTTCACCACGGTACTGGGGTTAGAAATTGAGGAAAGATCAGGGGTGTATTTAGGCTCCACGGGGGTACCGCTCTTTTGTCCGGGAGGGTTCGAAATGGGGTGTTTATCTCCAGACGCGAGAAGGGGTATCGAAGTGTCTTTTGTAAATACCTCAAGCGACTGGTTCTGGATATCATTGAATGTGATAGATACACGCTCGAGCTTTAGGTGGGTGTCGAAAAAGGACAGCGCTTTTGTTGTGACACGCTTCGTATCAGGCCAGGAGATGGCCTGGTCGAAATCCAGGAGCAAGCGAACAGAGCGTTGATTGTCAGGCATAAATATGTTCTCCAATATGAAGGGCAAATTTCACCTTGTTGGTCAATTAATGCAAATCATTAAGCAGGGATAGCGAACAGGGTGTTTGTTACCGGTTTTGACTTGAAAAGGAGGTTTTTCGCCCTTAATTGGTTGTGAATTTAAAAGGGTGAAAACGAGGGATTATGAAAACATTTTTAAAAACAACATTAACACTTACTGTAATAATGGCCAGTCTGGTTATGGCTCAGGAAGCAGCACCATCAGTCTGGAAAAAATCAGTTCAGGGTGGCATTAATCTGACACAGACAGGCTTTGATAACTGGGCGGCTGGTGGAGAGAATGCTTATGCCTGGCAAATGAATCTGAACTACAAATTTGTACAGGATCTGGAGAAAACCAAATGGTCCAACACCGGTAAATTTCTCTATGGGGCTACCAAGACAGGTGATCAGGAGATGCGTAAGTCAGCCGATGAGATCAAATTGGAAAGCGTGTTGACCTATAAACTGGGATCAAAGATCAATCCTTTTGTTGCCGTAACAGGCGAGACTCAATTCGCTGCGGGTATGGATTACAGTACAGACTCTTCATTTCAGATATCAGCCTTCATGGATCCAGGTTATTTCAGGGAGAGTTTTGGAGCGGGCTATGCAATCAATGAAGGCCTGGGAACGCGTTTGGGTTTATCCTTCAAGCAGACAGTTACTAGTGATTATCCATCACCCTATACTGATGATGCTGCTACTGCGGAAACTGAAACCATGCGAAGTGAGTTTGGCGCAGAGTCAGTAACCGATCTAACATACAATATCTCTGAGACGGCAGTCTTTGTTTCTAAGCTGGAACTGTTTTCTGCTTTTTCGGCATTTGATGAGATTGATGCAAACTGGGACAACACGCTGACAGTTAAAGTGTCTGACTACATCAACATGAATATGAACTTCAAGATGGTCTACGATAAAGACATTTCAGTTAAGCGCCAGATAAAACAATCCATGGCATTTGGAGTAAACTACACCTTTATATAGATTCAATATATAATTTAAATAAGGCCCACCTTCATGGTGGGCTTTTTTATTTGCATCCCTGAGAGTTTTCGGTTAACATAGCTTCGTCGAGAGGCAACCATCTTCAAACAAACTATCCGAAGAACATCAATGTTGTGTAGCTACAAACCAGTTGTTGGTTTATGGTAAACTGTTTCCCAAAAGGGAAACACGAGACCTCTTTATGCTAAATAAGACTCCATAAATCAAGATGGAGTAAACAATCAAAAAGCGAACAGGGTAAAGTTTTATCTGTTGGATATAACTCACCCAAAAAGAAAGGAACGATTATGAATCGTTTTAGAAGCATCCTTTTAAGTGGGCTGGTGGCGCTTTTGATGGTAGGGTTTGTAAATGCAGGTGATGTGAGTGAATTGCCACCTGGAGCGGCAGTTGACACTGGATTTAATATATACTTTGGGACGTGGAATCCAGACAAAACATTGTGCCTTCAGACAGGAGGAACAGACTGCATTAATCTTGGATTTAGTTTCGACTTCCAATGGATTAAGGATTTGTTTAATTAACAATCAACCAAAATGGGCAGGGTAAAACCTGCCCTTAAGGCAACCAGTATGATGAGGCAATTAACGATAATAATTCTTAGCTTTGTAACAATTGCATTATGTCAATATGAGACAATACCTGTTTCAAAGAGCCTTTCGAAAAAGACTCTGGATCGACTATGGCCGACTTTTAAAGGTGGTGCTATAACTATAAACAAGCGTGAAGTAATTATTCCAGATGGAAGCAGTTTATATATACAAAACAGAATAAAGCCTGATGATTACACACGGGTAGATCTAAAACGACATGGGGCGGATGTTTTTACTGTTTATGAAGCCACGGCAAACGATGAAATTTATGCGTATACGGTTGCGGGAAGTGATGGCCGGTTTTACATTTTCGAGCGGGGGCGAAGAACAGGTGCTATGCAAGGACCCGCAATAAGACATGGTGCGGCAGCAGAAAGAATGTTTTTGCTAAAAAACGATAAGCTTGTTGCTACAGGCTTATATAGACCACAATTGATATTTTATTTGGATTTATACAAAGACGATTCAATTCAAAAGCAAATAAAATACGCTAAAGAAAACTTTGATCCACTATACTTAAAACACAAAGCATACACTGTATCAGTGTATGATAAATATCTAACCGAGATAGATTCGGGGAATGTAATCAATAGAATAGGGGACAATGCCCGTGCCTATGAAGGATTGTATTTAACTCTAGCTGTGGATATAGCAGATGATGAGACACTGTATCTTATAGACAACGATCAGGGTTATGTTGTGGAAAAATATTCGAATCTAACTAAGATCGATTCAAGTTTTGAAATTATTAATCCCAACTTTAAAACACTACCTGATGTAATGACATTAGGGGATCTGGATGAACTCAGATCAAGAGCTCAGGCATATTCAGCACCATATGCTTTGTATCATAAAAAGGGCTACTTGCTAACGGCTTTCTTTCAGGCACCAGTTCGGTTTAGGGATGTCCAACCACCATATTATTATGATATCTCAACTATAAATGGTGAGTCATTGACGTCGGGAGTTCTTGAGTATCCCTTCCTCTGCGAAGATGATGGTGACAAGGTGTTTCTTTATGTAAAGCGTGAGGGTGGTTGGTTTCAGGACGACCTGCATTTCCTGGTTGGCGTAACAATAGAAGATCTTTTAACTGGCGCGGTAACCAAAGCAACCATTGATGCCTCTATTGAGAGCCTGGAAAGGTGGTGAGTTTGTGGCAAAAGTCCTTGATTCGGGGTGGCTTCGATTAAAGAGCGTCGACCTTTTGCGGTGGTCGTTATCAATTGGATTCTTTTTTCTGGCTATCAGAAAAGGACAATTGATTTTAGAGCATGGTACTGAGCCGTATAAAATTATCTCGGATGCAGCAGGGTTGCCTGAGTTTGTTAGTTATTATGGAGTAATAGCGGTCATTGTAGAGTTAAGTCTTGCAGTTGGTCTTTGGGAAAACAATACCTTTAAACCAGTTATTGTTCTTGCTGGATTGTTAACCTTTTTGGGCATAGCTGTTAGCCTGGCATTAATAATGTTTAAAATAAACTCGGACTGTGGCTGTGGTTTATTGGGCGACAGTGAGTATGGTTTGTTGCTCCAAAAGGTGATAATTCTTGCCCTGTTGGTGGTGATGTACAGAAGCAAGGGAAAAATCTTTCCAGACAATAATTTAATATAACGCAACTATATGCACGTAATATGCGCTATATAGCCTGTAATTGGTGAGACGTTTGCTTTGTTGTGAATGGGCCGGCATGATCACCAGTGGGCGGGTTAGAATACTTGTCAAGATCCAAAAATTTTAAAAAGGGGTTGGCTGAGAAACCGACTCCCATTATTTGGGAGAACTAATCAAGCGTAATGAGTTTCTCGAAGAGTTCTTTATTCTGTTTTAATTTATCTTCGTTTCCATACACGCAAAGCGGACTGTTTTCTAAAATATCTGCAACCATTTTCTCATAAGACTTCACATCCTCAAGTGAAGTAGCTAAAACTGCAGTTCTTTCAGATTGAAGTTGTTCCTGGGACAACCTGGTGAAGTAGCGTGCCACTGCAGTACTGCCTCTCTGAGATGGTGTTTGTGGTCGATCCATTCCAGAAATGGTTCCAATGATAAACCGTGTCATTTCCTTTTGGTCGATATCCAGAGTCGCTAAAAAGTCGGGAGTCCTGGCATAGTTTTCCAGGGTGCTGGTCAGATTAGGATCACGATACGATCCAAAATAAACCTGCCCCGTTGCAGAAAAACGCGCGAAGCCACCATAGGCACCTCCAATGACACGGACCTGATTCTTAAGCCATTCCCTTGAAATGATCTGATTAAGCACTTTAATCTTACCATCCCAGCTATACCCGAGATCCGTGAAGTCAGACCCCTTAAGTACATACTGAACTTTAGAAGCAGCCATGAGCCCTTCATTTTTTGAGTTGGATGTTAATGTCCAATCCTGAAAAACGGGCTTCTGTCTACCGAGACCCTTTGAGAAACCCTTAAGCTCTGCCCTAAATAGCTTAATAGCATCATCAGAACACGTCGTTGAAGCGATCAGGTTCTTTTTGTTAAACAACATCTCTGATACATTTTTTAATTCGTTAATTAGATCATCCTGCTTTGTATCAAAATTATCCACCATGTCGGAAATGAACCAGTAGTATTCCAGCCCGCCAGTTAACTCCCTAAACATACCAGCCCTTGTGGTATATGAAAACAGCCTGGTTCTGGCGTAGCCCAGCCCATCACGCTTCACGTTGGCTGATAGACGTGAATGATGTCGGGTTAATACATCTTTTATCCGATCCACATCATCCAGTTGAGAGCGCCTCAGGATTTCTTCAGAGAAGTCAAAAACCTTTGCCTGCTCAGGAGACATGGCCTTGGTTGACAAAACAAACTTTGGTATCAACTGATCATCATCCCGATTTTGGAGATAGGTGGACAAATAGGTGCTAAACCCCCCAAGATGGGTATCCAGGGCGTTATCAAGCTCTCCAAAGGTGTAGTTCTCAGTTCCGATTGATCCCAGTAGGGTTGCCAGTAGTGCAGCATAGGGAAGTTGGTCTTCTCTCAAAACACGTAGGTCAAAAAACAGACGAATATAACTGATATCATTTGTGAAGGTTTCGAAATGCAAATAGGGGATACGTGAAACTCTTGATTCGTCTGCGATAAACCAATCTGCTTCCGGATTGATATCCTCAAGGTCTAACAGGGGAATGGTAGCTAGAGCTTCCGGTGTATCTTCAGATTTTTGATAATCAACCAACATTTCAGTATGGTCAACCAATTGAGTCACTTCATCAGATGAGAGGCTTGCTTTATAGGCAGCCAGCTCAGTATTGGTGCGCGTGTCGTTTTCTCCTTCCAACCCAGGTTTAGGATTCAGTGTGAACAATAGGGCATGGGGGTTATTGACAAGAGATTCAGTGATGAGCCCCTCCAGATAACCCGATGGCAGGGCTTGTTTAAAAGCCGCCAGAGGCTTTTCATATTCCAGGCCGCTAAAGGGTTCATCAGCCCAGAACCAACTACCTAAAGCCTTTTGGTTGTAGTACAACCCCTTCTGAGGCGTGTTCCCCTCTCGGAGATTAAATTCCATGCGATTTAGAATTCCAGTAATGGCAACTTTATCCAGTCCTTCACTGGCAACCTTTTCCAGGGTTTCAAAGACGACCTGCTTGAATTTTTCCGCTTCGTCTGGATTTGCATCTTGAACCTGGATATGCAAAACATTCTGCTTTAAGTCGTCTATCCAGGCACCGACATCTTTACCGATTCCGGCCTCCTGGAGCGCCAGACGGACCGGGGCCGACTCATTGTTAAACAAAGCCTGGGTGAGCACTCTTAGACCCAGGCCAAGCAGTTGATCAGTACTCAAACCCACAACAAAGGAAAGGGAGAGATATGAGTTTCCTTCCAACTCTGATTCTTCGGTAGCAGAATAGACTCCAGAGGCTGACCGCAACGCTTCGAAGGCAGGCTGCAGGGGGATATCAACAACTTGATCAGAGGGTGAATATTTTGAAAGGTAGTGTTCATCAATAAAGGCCAGCTCTGATTCTGTGTCACCATCACCGTACAGAAATATGTATGAGTTGGATGGATGATAATATTTACGATGAAAATTAAGAAAATCATCATGGGTCAAAGTTGGGATTGCTGCAGGGTATCCTCCTGATGAAAATCGGTAAGGTGTATCAGGAAAAAGCTGTTTGTCCACCAAATAGCCCAGTTCCCGTGTAGGACTTGAAAAAGCCCCTTTCATCTCATTATAAACCACACCCTTGTAGGTCATGTTTGAGTCGGCATGCTCAAGGTCATGGTGCCAGCCCTCTTGTTCCAGGATGTGAGGATCTTCATAAATGAGGGGGTTGAAGACAGCATCAAGATAGATATGCATGAGAGAGCGAAAATCTTTGTCGTTCATGCTGGAAACAGGATACAGCGTAATGTCACTGCCCGTCATGGCATTGAGAAAAGTGTTCAGGGAGCCCTTGGATAAAATATCAAAGGGACTTTTCACAGGAAAGTTTTTTGATCCATTCAGCACGGAGTGTTCCAGAATATGGGGGGTGCCAGCATCTGACTCAGTAACTGTTTTAAAGGTAATACAGAAGGTCTTATTGATGTCAGTGTTTGAAATTTTTAGTAAACGAGCCCCGGACTGCTCATGTTTAAACAATAAACATTCCGCATCCACTTCTTTTACAAAGCGTTTTTCAACAAGCTTAAAACCTGACATTTTATCTCCTGTCTGTGGTTGTGCCATAACTGTAATACATAACAGCGTTGCCATGAGCATGGTAATAATTTTGGGCATATTTAGTCCCCCGGCTAGAAAGTTAAATAAGATTCTCTGAATAACGCTTTGAAGATATAACACTTCAAGCGGATTAAAGACCCCAAAAGGAAAAGCCAGTTAAACGCTGGCTTTTTCAGAATAGGTCATGACCATTTTGGGATGTTAATCAACCACCACCTTGAAGGTAACCGTTCCGTTTTCACCAGTAGCCAGATCAAGCGCCCGTTCATATTTGATGTCGGTGACAGGCGCAGCTTGCGAGGCGTCATATCCGCCAGCGGCTACATGTTGAAATGTGATGGTCATGCCAGTACCTACGGCAGAGTTTTCTACATAGGTTGCATTCTGTGGAACGGCTTGATCGACCACAACATCTTTGGCGATACCCACACCCACATTAGAATAGGTAACTGTATAGGTCAGGGTGTCACCTGGCAGGGCAGTATTCAGGTCCACAGTTTCAACCAGAAATAACTCAGGCAAAGGCATTGGAAGACCGGTACCGCTAATGCTAAAGGTATAGGGATTTTCATCAGTATCATCAGAGGCAATGCTAATGGTGGCTGTACGTACTCCTTCAGCGCCGGGAATAAAGCGGATGGTAAAATCGGTTGATCCGCCTCCAGCTGAAATGGTAGATTGTGGTATGAGGGTTAAAGCAAAATCACTGGCATGAGTCCCAGAAATGGTAATGTAGGGAGATGCATCTGTCAGGGTCAGTATGGCGCTACCTGTATTCTCAATGGTATAACCTACCCAGCTTGATGAATCAATAATGGTATCTTCAAAAATCGTACTGTCGGCCACAGCGGGTGTGACATCTCCACTTACGATGGAGACACCATTACCCAGAATGCTCATTTCAGGACTGGCAATACCGGTACCTTGGATACTAAAATCAAATGGATTCTCATCATCATCATCATTGGCGATGCTCAGGCTGGCGGTTCTTAAACCAACAGCCGTGGGATTAAAGGTGACTGTAAAGGCAACCGAATCACCTGGTGCCACCGATGATGCAACGGGTTGAGCGCTAACCAGGAAATCTCCTGCATGGGTACCACTGAGAACAACGAGTGGGTTACCGCTAAGCGTTAACACACCGCTACCAATATTTTTCAGATAAAAGGTGTTTTCCTGGGTGGCGGCGAGGATATCCTTGCTGCCGAAATCAGTATTATCCGTGTTGACGGGAGAGCTGTCACCATCGGAGATGGATTCACCATTACCTAAAACAGTGATTTCTGGTGTTGCCAGACCAATACCCTGGATTGAGAAAGTATAGGGGTCCTCATCCAGATCGTTATTGGCAATTGAAAGGGTAGCCACTCTTAATCCGGCTGAGCCAGGATCAAACGTGATGGTAAATGTGGTTGAGTTATTTGTGGCAACAGGTGAGGATGGTGCACTTGTGACAGTAAAGTCAGCAGCAGCGTCACCTGTTATATCTACATAAGTAGATGGATTTGAGAGAATTAAATCTGCGTTTCCTGTATTAAGAATAGAGAAACTTTGGGCCTGGCTTCCCGTAAGAATATCCTCTGACCCAAAATCAGTGAAGTCGGAAGCAGTCGGGGTAACATCGCCATCAACAATAACATTCGCATTTCCACTAACCTGAATTTCTGAAGCAAGACCAAACCCTCGAATATCAAAGGTAAAGGGGTTTTCGTCAGAGTCAGTATTGGCAATACTGACAGTGGCCGATCTCAAACCTTCAGTTGTCGGGATAAAGCGAATATCAAAACTGGTGCTGTCGTTTGAAGCCACTGTTTCAGATGGTTGCACTTTAACATAAAACTCATCTGCATTTGTTCCAGAAATGGAAACCTTAGGTGTTCCATTTAAAGTGAGTGTGGCGCCGTTGCCATTAAAGATCTTGTAGGTATGGATTACAGAATCAATCTGTGCCTCGATTGAGCCATAATCTGTATGGTCTAAAGTAGATGGTGAAGTATCACCATCCGTGATGTCAACATTATTGCCTTTAATGCTGATTTCCGGCGCGGATTGTTGATAAACACCGGCATCAAGATTGGACAGAAAGACACCACTGCTGATTACCAGAGCTCCGGATTCGCCAGTGCCGGTATTAATATCACTGTCAAGATTGTCATCACCACCAGAATTTTGAGGTGAAAAAACATAACCTGCCGGTAGGCCAGTAAAGTAGAGTCGATAAGTGTTTGGGCTTAGATTTGTGAACGAGTAGTACCCATTGGCATCGGTGATTGTGGTTGCAACACTGGCACCACCATCGATCTTGATTTCTATATCAATTCCAGGAACGCCTGTCTCCCCCACATCTTGAATGCCATCTTCATTCACATCAAGCCAGACAAAATCTCCCACGCCTGTGGTTTTGAAACCAGCATCACGGGTATTGTCTACGCCACTAATGTTTAGAAAGAAGGTTGCAGTTTTGCCACTGTTTGCCGGGTCGGCATCACTATCAAGGGCATCATCTCCCCCTTGATCTAATGGAGAGAGGCTATAACCTGCAGGAGCACCGGTAAAGGTGAGATAGTAATTTCCAGAGGCGAGACCCGCGAATGAATAGGAGCCATCAGCAGCGCTAACTGCCGTACCCTGAAGATTGTCGCCAGAATCGTATAAAGACACGGTTATTCCGGACATGGGATCTTCACCGGCATCTTGAATACCATCACCATCATTATCCAGCCAGACCATATTACCAATGACGCCGTCTGACGGACTGGTACCATTACCTCTCAAATCAAACACGTAGGGTGACACATCTGGATCATTATTGTATATGGATATAGTTGCATTGCGAAGGCCAATACTGGATGGATCAAACTGAACAACCATCGTAGTGCTGTTCCCTGTTATCACGGAAGATGCTGGGGGTGTTGTAACTGAAAATTCTGATGCCTGGGCTCCAGAAAACGAAACTGAATCAATTGCCAGACTGGCATTACCACTATTGCTAATGGTATATGTCACGAGTTGAGCGCCTGTGGTTATATCCACATCACCAAACATGGTACTATCGGACAAGCCAGGAGATGTATCGCCACTGGTGATTGTTACACTATTGCCTGAAACACTCATTTCTGGGGTGGTAACGCCGGTACCCTCAATATCAAAAGTGTATGGATTTTCATTACCAGTGGGGTCACTATTTCCAATACTGATGGTTGCTTCGCGAAGTCCTGTTCCCGAGGGGTTAAATTCTACGGTAAAGGCCACAGTACTGCTGGGAGCAACCAGGGTGGCAGGATTGGAAATGACGGTAAAGTCGCCGGCATGAGTACCTGAAATAGCAATAATAGGATTATCACCTAGAACCAGATCATCACTTCCAAGATTGTGTATAACAAACTCTTGGGTGGCGGTAAGACCACCGATAACCTCAACAGATCCGAAGGCTGTACCATTTGAAACATGTGGAGATGTGTCCCCATCAAGGATGTTTATCATGTTTCCCGTTATGTTGATCTCAGATAGGGATAAAGCATCATAAACACCGGTTCCCTGAATAGTAAAGGTATATGGATTTTCATCAGAGTCATCATTTTGAATATTCACGGTGGCCTGGCGCGTTCCTAGACCAGCAGGTGTGAAAGTGACCTCAAAGCTGGTTGTGGCACTGTCTATGGCTATTGAATTTGATGGTGAAGACGAGATATTAAATTCTGAAGCATTTGCTCCAGTAAAACTCACATATGGCGGAGGACCGGTCAAACTCAACACAGCATATCCAATGTTACGGATAATATATGTTGTTGTAGCAGGCACACCTGAGATTTCAGCTGAGCCCACGTCAGTAAAGTCACCGCTCATGGGGAAAATGTCACCAGACTCGATAACTACATCATTCCCCAAAACCTCAATTTCTTCATCAAGGGTTGAAGTACCGAGACCTTGAATAGCGAAACTGAAAGGACTCTCATCAGCATCATCGCTGGAAATCAGCACGGTTGCCACCCGCACACCAGTCGTGGTTGGGTCAAACGCCACCTGAAATGTGTTGGATCCAGATGGTGACACCGTTGAGCTGGCTGGTTGCTGAGACACAATAAAATCACCAGCATTGGCACCAGATATTTGAACCATGGGCAAGCCCGTCAAAGACAGATCGCCTGAGCCCACATTCTGGATGGTGAATGAATGAGCGAGTTGTGCCGCAAAAATATCCCGGCCGCCAAAATCCGTCAGATCGCTGGTTGCTGGAGAGGTATCACCATCAGCTATATTGTTCAAATTCCCCTGCAAGGCAATTTCTGGGACGGATGTACCGGTTCCCTGAACATCAAAAGTGAAGGGGTTCTCGTCTGCATCGTTTGTTGAAATAGAAAGGGTCGCTACCCTCAAACCCACTGCACTTGGATTGAAAAGAACAGTAAAGCTGGTCGAGTCACCGGCTACAATGGGAGTAGATGGATTTGCGGAAATAGAAAAATCTGCAGCGTTTGTACCTCCAATTGTCACGTAGGGAGAGCTACCGGTTAAAAGAAGGGACGCGGCACCGGTGTTTTTTATCTTAAAAACAGAGCTGCTTGAGCCAGTATCAATATCCTGGCTGCCCAGGTCTGTATCATCTGAGGTTGATGGCGTTGTATCTCCATCTAGAATGTCTTTATCGCCTCCATGAACAATAATTTCTGGAGCGAGTCCTGTGCCCTGGATATCAAAATCGTAGGGATTCTCATCGGTGTCATTGTTTGAAATAGAGACAATGGCTGAGCGGAGCCCATTATCACTTGGATCAAATGTTATGGTAAAGGTTGTACTGCTACCCGACGTAATTGTCGTAGTCGGTGCCGAAGTAACAGTAAAATCAGCAGCATGGGTTCCGGAAATAGCCACAGCGGGTGAACCGTTTAAGGTCAAATCTGTGGTTCCAACTGTGTTTGCAACGGTGAAGGTTACGGTCACATCACCGCTGGCGGCAGACACTGAGCCAAAATCAGTGGAATCGGCTGTTCCTGGAGAGGTATCACCATCTACGATTACAACACCATTAGCAGAAACAGAAATCTCAGGAATGCTTCCCGATGGCTGATATATACCGGCATCAACTGAGCTATTAAAGGTATTGGTAGAAACGGTGACTTGATCAGAGATTCCTGTTGTAGTATTTACATCACTGTCAACATCATCATTTGCGCCGGCGTTTTGGCTGACAAATTGATAACCACCAGGCAGGTTGCTAACTTTAATTCTATAGTTCCCTGGAGTAACAGAAGCAAACATATAAGCGCCATATGCATCTGAGGATGTTGCAGCAATAACGTTAGTTGTAGTTACAGCATCAACGAGCTGAACAGTCACGCCTGGAACGCCAGGCTCACCAAAATCCTGATCACCATTGTTGTTGAGATCATCCCAGATAAAATCACCAACACCAGTTGCTTTATATCCAGCATCTTGACCCTCTTCAATAAGGCCAACACCAACAAAGAAGTTTGCAGTCTTGCCTGTGGTGGCATCGGGATCACTATCACTAACATCATCGCCGCCCTGGTTTTGGCTGGTTAACATATAACCAGCGGGGGGATTTGAAAATTGGAGGTAATATTCAGAGGGATCTAAATTGATAAAAGAGTAATCCCCGTTTTGGTCTGTGATTGTAGAAGCAAGCAGTGTGTTGTCAATACTGTACAGGTCAACCGTCACGCCGGCCATCCCGGGTTCGTTAGCATCTTGAATTCCATCAGCATCGTCATCAACCCAGACAAAATCACCAATGGAGCCTGTTGAAGGAAGGGGCGCGGGGACCAGGGGACACGAAGCACCATCAGATTTATTTAAGTCAGCTTCACCTTGTCCCACATAGATACTTAATCCAGAAGGATCAATCTTGTACATTTTACCGCTTTGGCTGTTGGTGGTGAAAATGTAACCATCATCTGCCGTCCAGGCTGCACCATAATAAAGACTGTTGATACTGTTATTGTAATCATCGGTCAATCTTCCAGTAATAGCGGTGGTTGAGACAACATGTGAACTGGGGTTGTATACATAAAGGTTAGTTCCGTGGATACCGTAAAAATATCCATCTGCATCTAGATAGGCCACATCAATAGGAAGAAAGGCAGTACCGCTGGTGGCCTGGGTGGTAATGGTACCTGCGCTGGCATCAAAAATACCTACAGTCGTACCGGCAGCATCCCAAAAGTAAAAATTCCCTAAGACATCAAAATCAGCTCTCCAGGATAAAAAGGGTACAGTTACGGACAAAACCTCTTCGTTGTAATTTCCATCAATTCGGATAATTTTGTTACCGGAAACATCCCCATCCTGTTCAAAGGCATAGAGCATTCCATCTTCAATATTATATCCCACACCATTGATATGATACCCAACCGTGTGCGCGATATCGTACACATATGGGTTCACCGTGGCGTCCATGGCGGCAACATCACCATTGTCACCCCAGATATGAAAGAATCTGGAGATACATGGAAATGGTGTTCCATCAATCTTGCCATATCCTGTCAACCAGAAGGTATAAGGTGTTTCATTACTATCATTGTTCGGTATGGAGATCGAGACATTACGGGTGCCTGTTTGAGCTGGATCAAACTCTATAGTAAAATCAGAACTTCCTCCTGCTGAGATAGATGTAGAGGGCATGCTCGTAACCGTAAATTCTCCAGCTGCGCTACCACCCAATTCTACCAGAGGGTTCCCTGTCAGGGCCAGGGTTGAATCCTCCGTATTGTATATTGTGTAGGTTGCATATGCCTTCACCAAAACAGGGTGAACATCACCAAAATCAGTGCTGTCAGAGAGGCTCGGCGTGGCATCGCCACTAGATATAATGTTATCGTTTCCGCGTACTTCAATCTCTGGATAGGTTAAGCCAAACCCTTGTACTGTGAAGGCGAAGGGGTTCTCATCAGCATCATTATTTTCGATGCTGATAACAGCAGTCCGCAAACCTGCAGACGAGGGGTTGAAAGAAACATTAAAAGGCACTGCACCAGACGGAGCCACCGGCGAGCTGGGCATTAAGGTGATTGAAAAATCAGTTGCGTGAGCTCCGGATATGGCTACCAGGGGCGAGCTGGTTAAAAGGAGATCTTCTGTACCCGTGTTGTTTATCATAAAAGTCTGGGATAACGTCCCGCTTGTGACAGAGACTGACCCGAAATCAGTACCATCTGATGTGTTGGGGAAGCTTTCTCCCTGAGGAATGCTATTCAAATTACCCTGAACATCAATTTCACAAAGTGTGGTTCCGCCCCCGGTTCCATTGCCTTGAATGGCAAAGGAATAACTTTCCTCATCGGGATCATTATTAAGAATAGTTAAAGTGGCTGACCGAGTCCCTGAGGTGAGTGGATCAAAAGCAATTTGGAAGGTGGAGCTGCCACTAGAGGCAATTGGAGTGCTTGGAGCACTAACCACACTATAGTCCCCAGCATGCGTGCCGCTGATGGCAACCAGAGGCCATGATCCAGTGAGATTAAGGGGTGCAGGACCAGTATTCTGAATTGAGTAGGTGATGATATGTGAACTTCCACCAATAACCACATCACCAAAATCAGTAGAATCAGCAATTGAAAGCGTTGAAGCACCGCTGGCAATAGAGACGCCGTTGCCAAGAATATCTATTTCAGAGTTGATAATTCCCGTACCCTGAATGTCAAAAGTGTAGGGGTTTTCATCGGCATCATCATTGGTGATAGAAACGGTTGCCTGGCGTAACCCTGTTGCAGGAGGGTCAAATGTGATCTCAAATGTTTGAGTTCCGCCTTGTGCGGTGACCGTTGCTGAAGCAGGCTGCTGGCTAACAGTATATTCAGATGCATGGGTGCCAAAGACGGATACCCGAGGTGAACCACTCAGGGTTAAGTCCCCAGATCCTGAGTTGTTGATGGAAAAAGTATGGATGCTAGATCCACCGTTAATATCCGTATTGCCAAATTCTGAATCATCTGTTGGAGATGGCGTTGCGTTACCATCTGAAATGGAAACGCCATTCCCTGTGATATCCATCTCAGGCGTGGCAGAACCTGTACCCTGAATATTGAATGTGTAGGGATTTTCGTCAGGATCATTATTTGAGATGGAAATAGTGGCTGTCCTGCTGCCTGAAGCGCTTGGATCAAAGCTGACGACAAAGTCATCGGTTCCCCCGCTTGGACCAACGCTTGCTGCAGGTTGAGTTGTTACGGAAAAATCAGCTGCATGAGTACCTGAAATAACCACTGCAGGCGAGCCGCTTAATGTGAGAGAACTGCTCCCACTATTAGAAATTGTGAAAGTATGACTTACTACTCCAGTGACAATATCAGCACTGCCAAAAAAGGTATCATCATTGACGCTGGGAGATGTGTCTCCATCAAAGATGGACGTACTGTTCCCTGAAACATCCGCTTCAGGTGGACCGGAACCGGTTCCTTGAATATCAAAAGTGTAAGGGTTTTCATCCAGGTCATTGTTGGCAATTGAGACAGTGGCACTACGAAGACCAAGACCTCCGGGATCAAATGAAATAATAAAGATTTCGCTTCCACCGCTGCCTGAAATCGTATTGCCTGGCTGAGTCGTCACAGAGAAATCACTTGAATTAATTCCTGAAATGTTAACCAGAGGAGCTCCACTCAGCGCTAAATCACCACCACCATTATTATAGATAGTAAACGTATGGGCGATAGAACCAGACACATCATAAACAGATCCAAAATCAGTATCATCTGAAACGGTGGGACTTGTATCCCCATCTACTATATCAATAGCATTTCCCTGGACGTTTATTTCTGGGGCCAATACAATATTTATACTGTAATCCTCAACTTCACCATCAAATCCATTGTCACAACTTCCAGGGTAGGCATTCCATTTCGTAGAAATACGCATGGTGGTAGTTCCCAGAGTTGCTCCTGCAGGTATTGTTATGGAATAAGGGGATGCACCGGTTAAACCACTTACAACATTGGTCGCAGTACCCAGAGTGAAGGCCTCACCAGCATCGTCAAAATCCAGGTCCTGGTTCCAGTCAATCCATGCCATGGTGTTAACCGTATAGTTACCATCGGTATTCACATAGACGCTAAGGTCATAGGTAAAGTCTCTAGAAAGGGTGGTTGACAGGGTTGTGAAATCTGAATAGTCATTGTCTTCAAGTGCCGTTGAATTATCTATGGTATTGAACACGACCTGTCTAATTCCAGTGAAATAACCATCAGCGGCATTACCTGTTGAAGCGCACTGTCCAGATGCTTCAGTACTAGTTCCAAATAAAACAAACAGGAATAGAAAGGATAGAACGTATAAGGTTCTCGTGTTGAAGAAGTCGCTGGTAGTGCTCAATGAGCCCGTAGCGTTATTAGAATGAATGGCTTGAGAGAGAGTCATATTATTCAGGATCCAGTTTTGTTACCAAGGATATATTTTGGTTCGATACCATTGCATGTGAGAGTGCTAATGTCATGGTGATAGCATGGCATAACGGACCGAAAAATAAAAATACTTTTGTTAAATATTCTTTTCATATGTTCCTTTATATATGTCAAAGGTCGTGCCACCGGATAAAACAGGACATAAACTATTATTAATAGGCATGATATAGGTTGATTTTGTGGGTGAGTTTAGAGATGGAGTGTTAGGAAAACTTGACGGGATTTTGATGGATGTAATATTATAGAGACAGTAAATGACAAAAGCAATCAATAGTCAAAAGCTGGATTTAAACGGTGGTCGCGGAGAAAAAAGAGTGGAATACGACAGAGCTGTTCTGAAACCTCAGGAATAAAATTAATATGAATTGGCAGAACAAAACAAGCAACAATATATATACAGCGGGGATGTAATAATTAATCAACCCCAAGACGTTCCTGTTCTTTTTTACTCATGCTCTTGACCACCAAAATGTAGGAGTCCTCAATAAGTTTTTTAACGAGAAGGGGGTCCAGACTACCATCAAGAATGACTGTGTTCCAATGATCCTTGTTCATGTGATAGCCCGGGGTGATTGCTTTAAACTGAGACCGTAAGATCTGTGCGTCCTCAGGATCACATTTTAGGTTAACACCGAGAGGATTCCATTCAAGCCCGACCAAAGCAAACATCTTTTTTGCGACTTTGAAAACCGCGGTTTTTTCGTCAAAGGGAAAACCTAATGATGCATCATTAAACCCTAACAGCAGCGCTTCAAGCTCAGCGTATTTCATTGATTCATTTTCTCATTCACCCCGAGCGAGCCCCATGAATTTATGAAGTTTCCGTTGGTCAAGATTTCCATCGATTCTAACTCCACTACAGAGATCAAAACCGGATGGATTAACCACTGTTCTGGCAGCCTGAATATTGTCTGGACTCAACCCGCCGGCCAACAGAACTGGCAGTGAGTTTCTGGTACAGATTTCTTGACTGATCTTCCAGTCGTGGGTTTTGCCAGTGCCGCCGAGTGTCTTTATTTTTGCTCCAGGACTTCCTGAATCGAGAAGAATTATATCCACCAGCGCTTCATAATATAGTGCCTCAGAAATCGAGCTTGCATCCCTCACATGAATGACCTGAATCAAGCGGGTATCGGGTAGAGACTTTTTGACTTTCATAAGTTCTGTTTCAGGGAGTTTATCGACCAGCTGGATGCCCCAGGTTTTAATCTGATTGTGCTGCTTTAAAATGTCAAGATGATGGCGCTTGCTGGTAAGTAAAACGGTCTTTGAATCAGCTGGCAGGGAGGCGACAATATCCTCGATTTTATCAAGGGATATAACACCTGGGCCACTGGGCATTTCTGAGACCAATCCCAATAGGTCTGCACCGGCAGCTAGAGCCATCCTTGCCTCAGTTAAAGAACTGATACAACAAACTTTTATCAGGGTGTCATTCAATTAATTGCGTCGTCCATGCAAATGGGTTAAAAATTGGCTAATATTGAAAATAAGGCTTGTAGTTGATAGAATATTACCAAAAGGACAGACATTTTGGAAGCTAATATTGAATTTTATATACCTAATCAACATGACAGAGAAGGTGCTTTTTAGTTAAAGTGTTGCTTTAGGTGGGTTAGAAGGGGGTCAGGAAGGTTCGTTTTTACACCAATAAAAAAGATCTTGTGCTTCTCACAAAAAGCAGGTTTCAATTTGATAAAATCTTTTTGTGTGGTAATCCAATAATCGCAGGAATGGTCTTCAATTTCAGCTCTGTGCAATAGAGTATATTGAGCATGATCGGGGAAGGAGATTTTCACCCTGGCAGGATGATGAAAATCCTCTACTTGATTAAAAAAATAATCAGGTTTTCCCAGACCTGCAAAGAGGCCGTATTCACCTTTCAAAGAGGCCAGTGAATGATTGTCTCCCAGGTGATTTTTCACCTCATTTTCAAGCTTAAAAACAAGGTTGTTTTCAAGGTCTTTCTCTGCACCAGCCTTACTAAAAACAACGACATCTGCGCGGGAGATATTGTCAGCGGATTCCCTCAAAAAACCCCAGGGTAAGAGATGAGGTTTTTGTGATGTTTGAAAATCTATGATCACAATATCAAGATCGCGATGGAGACGTCTGTGCTGAAAGCCATCATCTAAAATGATGATATCGGGTGAAAAATTATCCTCAAGATATCGAGCACCAAGCACTCGATTTTCAGCGACAACAACTGGTACTCCTGAGAAGTTATTGGCAATTAGAAAAGGCTCATCTCCAGAGTCTTCCACCGTAGTTTTGAGTCCGCTATTACCAGCCACAACCACAAGACCTTTTGATGATCTGCCGTACCCTCGAGATAAAACTGCAGGTCTTTTATGAATGCTTAAAAAGTGTTCAATCAGGGCTTGAACCAGGATGGTTTTTCCACTGCCACCAGCGGAAATATTCCCCACTGAAATGACAGGAGTTTTAACTTTATAAGTTTTAAAAAGACCAAGATCATAGGCTCGATTTCGCAAGGTGATAAGGATGCCATATTTAATCGACAGGGCCACCCGAATGGGCAAAAACCAGGAGGCAGTATGAAGATAATTTGTCAGACTCATAGGAACATATTTAAAAGGAATTGTCCAGGTCTTCCTGGTGTTTTTTACAAAGCAAACTTGCTTGTCTGAGAGCTTCATCCATATCTTTTCCACGAAGCTTTGGATTCACTTTGATGGGTTCGCCAAAACTTGCAATAGCTCTCGAGAATGGAATTGGGATGGAAAACTTATCCCAACCACGGGCTCTAAGTGCCCACTTGGAAACCGTGGCTGTTGGAATGATATATCCATTAAGATGCTGAGCCGCGACATAGGTCCCAGGTTTCATTTCTCGGCGAGGACCTCGAGGGCCATCAGATGCAAAGGCAGAAATTTTAATATCCTGTTTGCGTAAATATCGAATCATTCCCTGATAAGCTCTTCGACCTCCGCGAGTACTTGAACCCCGAAAAGTAACATAGTTCAATCCCTCCAGTACTGCGCTGGCGATATCACCATCACCGGCTTGGCTGACAATTGCAGCGGGCTTCAGAGGTGCCGTCAAATACCAGGAGATAAACATGTCGCCATGCCAGAATTGGAAAACCAGGGGGAAACCTTCTTTGGCGAGATGTTGAAAACGACCCCAGCCGCGAACCTCCAGCCGGAGACTTTTTCCGATGAGGTTGACAAGACTTCCTCCAAACCTGCGGGCAATTTCTGAAATACGAGTTTGGGTTTTTCGACTTAAGCCCATGATCTAATCAAGATCCTTTTGAATTTCACTTGCTATGATTTTTGCACAACCCGGTTTTCCCAATAAGGTCTTCAGAGTCTCCAGTTTAGCTAGCATGTCGCTCCTGACTGACGGGTCCGTTAGTAATTTCAGGACCTCAGTAGCAATAGTATGGCCACTGGCCTCACTTTGGATAAGTTCTGGCACTGCCCGTTCACCGATGATCAGGTTGGGCATGGCGATGTGTTCAATGTCCACCAGGAGCTTGCCGATGAGGTAGGAAACAGGCGCAATCTTATAAATAACCACCAGGGGGGTTCCAAGATAAGCGGTTTCCAGGGTCGCTGTCCCCGATGCTACAATGGCCACATCAGCGTGGGCCATTAAGGGGTAGGGCTCATCCCTGACAATTTTAACATTTTCTAGTTGGTAAAAATGGGCATAGTACGAGTCGGACATTGAAGACAGGCCGGCTAACACGAATTGAATGTCGGGCTGTTCCTGGCTTAGTAGGCTTATGGCATCCAATAGTGGTTGTGTATGTTTATCCATCTCGTTACGTCGACTACCCGGCAGCAGAGCCACCAGGGGCTTGCTCTCATCAAAACGGTGTTGCCTGAAAAATTCTGAACGTTCAGGCAATTGAAAATCTCTTTCCACCACGGGATGACCGGCAAAGGTGACGGGGATCCCCTGTTTTTTGTAGAAGTCCTCTTCAAAGGGAAAGATCACAAACATACGCTTGATGAATTGTCGCATGGTTTTAACGCGACCCTTTTTCCAGGCCCAAACCTGAGGTGAAATGTAATAATAAACGGGAATTCCAAGGGCTTTAAGTTTTACCCCGAGGCGTATATTGAAGCCTGGATAGTCTAATAGAATGGCCGCATCTGGCTTGCGAATTTCACATTCAGTGATTACCGAGGCCATGACCTCTTTAAAAAAGGAGAGATGTTTAATCACTTCAATAAACCCGGTGACAGATAGATCCCGGGCATGGTACAGCGCATCGAGACCTTCAGCTTCCATCAAATCACCCCCAAGCCCCCAGAAAACATGATCGGGATTGTGAGCTTTCATGGCTGCCATCAATGGGGCGGCATGATGATCACCAGATATCTCTCCAGCGACAATTAAAAAGTTTTTGGCTGAGGGAGCTATTATTGACCCAATAGCAATTGGTTAATCTGTTCTGCAATACGTAAGGCTTCCAAACCATCACGACCACTGACAACAGGTGTCTGCTGAAGTTTAATGGATCTGGCGAAAGCAGCCTGCTCAGCGTACATGGCGTCCAGCTGAGGTAATTCGCGATTGGTGTATACTATAGCCTTGTTAGAGCCTTCCATGGGAATGATACGATCTCCTGACAAATCTGAGTCCGGGTTTTTCAAGGCATACATCTCAGTTGACCCCTTTTGGAAATCAATAGTGATATAGTGCTCATGTTGGAAAATGCGCATTTTTCGCATGGGATTCAGGGAAATCCGACTGGCGGTGACATTGGCCACACAACCGTTTTCAAAAGTGAGCCTGGCGTTGGCGATGTCTGCCAGATCAGAGATGACAGCTAGACCATTGGCCTGTATGTCAACAACGGGACTTTTTACCAGAGATAAGATGATGTCAATGTCGTGGATCATATTCTCATGAACAACTGGATTATCAATACCACGGGGGACAAAACTCACGAGTCGGTGAGCTTCAATGAAGCGTGGCTCTAGAATAACATCATCCAGGGCAGCCAAGGCGGGATTGAAGCGTTCAACATGTCCTACCTGTATATTTACGCCCTGCTTTTCAGCCAAAGCGACTAATTCCTCCCCTTCCTCCAGAGTGACTGAAATAGGCTTCTCAATAAAAACATGCTTACCGGCTTCGATGGCTGATTTCGCATAAGAGAAGTGGAATTTAGTGGGACAGGTGATAAAAAGCGCATCGCTGGCCTCAATCAAGGCGAGATAGTCAAGGGCAGCAGGAACCCCGAATTCATTCGCAACCAGCTCCGCTCGAGCTGTATCGGTGTCAAAAATACCCTGACAGTCCCAGTCCTGATGTTGGCTAAGATGACGGGTGTGAAAACGGCCGATGTGGCCTGCGCCGATTAATCCGGCTTTGAGTTTTTGTGAGTTTGCCATAGCGTGAAAATTAAGGCAAAACCATAGCAGTAAAAGCCTAATCCAAAAAGAGAATGCAGGGGGCTTCTTAAAGCTTGGAACTTGGAACGTGATGTTTGAAACCTGAAAGTTGAAACTTGCCACTTTATTACTGCTGTGAGCCAAATCATTTCAGGTTACAAGGAGGTCCAACACTTCAAGACCTAACAGCAATAATATTTTACCCCTACCCCCCAACTCCCCAGCCCACGAATCCACTAACTTAATACGCTCGTATCTCTTTGAATTTGGTGGCTGTGCATGCTTCGAGACCCTCAGCAAGACACGGCGCGTAGTATCGTAAAACCCACCAACCCATTAAACACATTAAACTCAAAAACTGATTCAATTCAATCATGGCAAAAATTGTATTTAAAGTTATTTTAGTCCATAATTCCCGAAGAATAGAGCTACATATAAATCCTTAAGGATCAAACATGGAACCACGCGAAATTATTTTAAAAGAATTACTTGAGGCCAGTCATCTTCAGGGAATTGAAGCCTTATTGGGTTGGGATCAGGAGACATATATGCCTGAGGGGGCTGGAGCAGCCAGATCAGAACAGGTTGCCTACATCACCACATTGATGCACTCCAAACTGGTAGGGGATCCGCTCAGGACTGCACTGGAAGAGCTGATTGATCTCCAAACCGGTGAACTCAGGATTATGACACTCAGCGATCGCGAGACGCGTCAACTCAAGGAAATCTGGCGTGATTATCGTCATGAATCACTGCTTCCCACCGAGTTTGTCTCGGATTTAGCCAAACATGCTTCTGTATCCCAGCAAGCCTGGGTGAGAGCCAGAAAAGACAACGATTTTGCCTTTTTCGAGCCCTTTTTGACCAAGATGATGCAGCTCCAAAAGGAGAAAGCGAATTATTTGGGGGTTGGAGCTACACCCTATGACAGTCTGTTGGATCAATTTGAACCAGACATGACGTCTGAAAAGGTGGCCAGTCTTTTTAAAGAAATTCGAGCCAGACTCGTCCCGCTTGTTCAAAATATTCGTGAAGTCAAACACCGTGTGAATGGCAGTGTGCTCACCAAAGAATATGATGTGGATAAACAGTGGGATTTTGGTATCGCCATGCTGGAAGCCATCGGCTTTGACAGCAATATCGGTCGTCAGGACCGCTCTGCACACCCTTTTACTACCAGTACACATCCCACAGATGTCCGCACTACCACACGGCTTCGCGAAAACGATCTAAAATCCGCCCTGCTCAGCACCTTGCACGAAGGAGGTCATGCCCTTTATGAACAGGGTCTCCCCATTGAAGAGTATGGGAATCCCTTGGGTCAGCCCATTTCATTGGGTATCCACGAGAGTCAGTCCAGAATGTGGGAAAACCTGGTTGGATTAAGCCCTTCCTTCTGGCGATATGCTTATCCCAAGCTTCAGGCTAAATTTCCTGATCAATTAAGAAATACAGATCGCGATATGTTTTTTGCCGCCATGAATCGAGTGAAACCCAGTCTGATCCGTGTTGAAGCTGACGAGGCCACCTATAATCTGCATATCATGCTCCGCTTTGAGATAGAGAAGATGCTCATCAACGAGAATTACCCCGTCGCTGAACTTCCCCAACTCTGGAACGATAAAATGGAGGAGTATTTGGGGGTGAGGCCAACAACGGATTCTGAAGGGGTCCTACAGGATGTACACTGGTCTTTTGGGGCTTTCGGATATTTTCCAACCTACACGCTGGGAAATCTCTATAGCGTTCAATTCTACAATCAGGCCAGGCAAGACCTCCCAGGTCTGGATGAATCCTGTGCCAGAGGTGATTTCTCAGGTCTACTGGGATGGCTGAGGGAACATATCCATAGTCTTGGTCGAGGTCGCAAGGCCGAAGAATTGGTTCAAGAACTCACTGGACAAGCTTTGTCAGCCCAGCCATTTATGGATTATCTTGAATCAAAATACAAAAGCATTTACAGTATCGACTGATACCATGAACCAAAAATGTCTCCACAAAAGCAGGGTTGTACAGGCTGACTCGAAATTGCTCTGGACGAAATGGACCACCCACACCGGTTTGAAATCCTTTATTGGTTTGGACAACAAGGTCGACCTGATTCCTGGTGGACCCTATGAAATCTATTTTCTGTTGGATAATCCTGAAGGCACCCGGGGTGGTGAAGGCAATAAAGTATTGAGTTTTCTACCCTACAAGATGTTGTCCTTCACCTGGAATGCCCCGCCTACCATACCCGAAGTCCGCAACCATGCCCACAAAACCTGGGTTGTAGTTCAATTGGAAGAAATAAGTGCTGTTCAAACCAAAGTGTCTCTGGATCATCTGGGATGGCTGGATGGTGAAAAATGGGATGAGACCTACACTTATTTCGACAGGGCCTGGGATATTGTGCTGGACTCCCTGGAAGCGTGTCTTAGCTAATAGGATTTCACGAGCACCCGAATTAATTCAGGTGCTGTTCAACCTCGCCATCACCTGAAAATTCGTGTAATTCCCAGTTCCCAACGCCCCAACAAATCCTAAATTCCCGCCAGTGATGAAATTGTTTAACAAGAAAGAATTGAATATATGAAACCAGTTGTACTCATCGTTCTAGATGGTGTGGGTTACACCGAAAGGACTGAAGGCAATGCCGTCCTGGCAGCCAATACTCCCAATCTTGATTCATACCGTAATAAATACCCCCGCAGCCTTTTGGGAGCTTCTGGAGAAGCCGTTGGTCTCCCTGCAGGCTTTCAAGGCTCTAGCGAAGTGGGACACTTGAGTATGGGTGCCGGCAAGGTTGTGATTCAGGAACTCAAACGCATCAATGATCAATTGGAAAGCGGTCAGATCTACAACAGTGATCTCTGGCAGACCATGATGCAGCAGTGGCGCGATAAAAACTCGACCTTTCACCTCCTCGGTTTGTTGCAGGACGAAGGCGTCCACGCCCATTACGATCACCTCTATAAATTTATCCGTCAGGCCAGCACGGAAAATCCAGATGGCAAAATAGTCATTCATCCCTTTCTGGATGGACGTGACACACCGCCACGGTCTGCTCTAGAGCACTTAAGCAAACTGGAACAGGTCATGTCTGAAGTGGATAATGTTTCCATCGGAACCCTTATGGGTCGTTACTATGGCATGGATCGCGGCAAGGTCTGGGAAATCACAGATCGGGGTTATGATTGCATCGTTTCCGGTAAAGGTCGCCCCATGACTTCCGCCGCTGAAGCCATTCAAACCTCGTGGGAAAAGGATAAAACCCCCAGTGGAGAGGACATGTTTGATGAATATGTCGAACCCTTTGTTATGGAAGGCTATACAGGAATCCATGACGGAGATGTGGTTCTCCATACAAATTACAGACAGGACAGAGCGACTCAGTTGACCCTGGCTTTTACGGCAAAAGACTATCCCGGTGCACCCAAACCGGAACTGGACATTATATATGCAGGCATGACAGCTTACTATGATGGTTTTGATAATTTTCTATTGGCTGATGCAGGTGGAGATGACGCCGAACCGTCAGTCACTATCGGCCAACTCATTGCTGAGGCGGGCTTGCACCAGTTGCGCATGGCTGAGACCCAAAAATTTCCCCATGTCACCAGTTTCTTTAATGGGAAGCAAACAACCCCCTATAAGAACGAAGACCGTGAAGAATTAAAGGGTCGTTTTGACCCGGCCAGCTTTGCAGATCATCCAGAAATGGAAGCCTATCATGTCACTGAGAAATTGCTGGAGAAGCTAGCTGAGGATAAATACGATTTTATCATGGTGAATTATGCCAATGGCGACATGGTGGGACACACAGGCAATTTTGACGCAGGCGTCAAGGCCGTTGAGGTTCTGGATGAGTGTATTGGCCAGATTGTGCCTGCAATATTAGCCCGTGATGGCCAGATTCTTATGACCGCTGATCATGGCAATGTGGATCAGATGGTTGATTATGAAACTGGAGCAGTGAGAACCAGCCATAGCCTCAATCCTGTTGAGCTCTTGTATATTGCTCAGGAGCAACATCTTGACGTGAAGTTGTCAGGCGGTTGTTTGTCTGATATAGGAATCACTATTCTTGATTTGCTGGATATCGACCCTGCACCAGAAATGGATGCCAAGGTCTTGATCACCAAAAAATAAATATTTCCTGGTGACCAAGCCAGGATTCGAATCCTGGCCTGGTTGACCACGACACCAAAAATTTGCAAGCAATAGAAAACAAACCCCGAAAGAAGTCACATATGAAAAAAACCGTATTCTCTTTTGCACTTATTCTCATGATATCAGCCGGGATGGCTGCCCAACCAGGTGTCTCCATTCACAAACTCAACAATGGCATGGATGTCCTGCTCATTGAGAACAAAGCTCTGCCCATGGTCGGTGTGAATGTGATTATCAAAACGGGTTCAGCTTATGAGACCTATGAAACCAGCGGCATGAGCCATATGCTGGAACACCTGCTTTTTAACGGTACCACCACGCGTACTCAACGTGAACTCTATGATGCCACAGATTTGATTGGCGGGTATAACAACGCCAATACTGGTGATTACTATACCAACTTCATGATGGTCATGCCTGCAGAACATAAAATCGCCGGCATGGAAATTCAGGCCGAAATGCTGTTTAATTCCATCCTACCTGAAGAAAAATTTGAAAAAGAGAAGGGTATTGTTCTCGAGGAAATCGCACAGAGTCTTTCCAAGCCAGCCACCCAGATGGAATACAATCTTTCGGCGGAACTGTACAAGGGTCACTCGCTTTCCCTGCCAACGTTGGGAACCTATGCCACCATTGAACACATGACCCGCGATGCCGTGAACCATTATTACACATCAACCTATCGTCCCAACAATATGATTCTCAGTGCCATTGGAAATTTCGATTCCGCCACCATGTTGGATGACATTAATCGTATTTATGGCATTGCCGCACCAGGCTCCATTTTCAGACCCACAGATTCTATTCTAAAAACCGGTATGACCCAGCCAGTTGCAACACCCCTGTCAGATGCCGGTTGGCTAGACAGATATTACGGTGGTGAAGTACCAACCCTGCATCAGATCTATACTCTTGAAGGTGAACAGCCCCAGGGTTTCCTGCAGTTGTTAGAGATGGCCCTCAAAGATCACCAGCCAAGAATAGAAACAGAACTGAAGGAAGCCTGGCCAGAAGCAGTCGATGGCCTTTCCATACAAATCCACGCCAGCCCCATCGCCAATTATGTCGAGCTTAAGCTAAACCTGAAAAACGAGAGGAATGCTCGAGCTATCAGCAAACAACTCAATAAAGTCATTAGCAAAACCAAATTTAAAATTGCCTCAACTACCCTGGCGTCCATGGCAACCAAAGAAAAGACAGCCTTTCTGCAGAATGTAGAAAAGCCCCATATGTTTGGAATTTACAATGCATTTGACCTGGCTGTTTCAGGCATTGATGGGGTGTTGGATCTTCCAACAGCCAGAGACTTTAGTCAGGCCGCCACATCCTTGAAATATTTCAGATTGGATATGGATCCTGTAGTAATTTTCCATCACGCCCAGAGCGCAGAAACAGCAGGTGTTTCAGGTGAGATCAAGACCAGCCTGGTTCAATCGCCTGAAAAAGGCATGGGACTTATTGTTCGCCAAAATCCTGGCTCAGAGCTTCTGGCTATTCACTATCTCTTTAAGTACAAATCAGCCCATGAAGTTGAGTTTGGCAAGGAAGCGGCAAAATACCTTCATGATTGTTTTGGTCAGCGCATGAAGAGTACAGAGAAATTGGCCCAGAGTCAAAAATTCGGCCTGAAATTTACCGTCAATGACAATCCCTGGATTCCCATGGATAACATCTACCTCCATCCCGATTTTGGGTATATCCGGGTTGAGGGACTAGCCAACGACCTTCCTGGAACCATTGCATTTTTAAACACTGAAATGAATGGTTTTGTCCCTTCAGCCGAAGAGTTCAAAATTGCCCAGGGAAAATTCTCACAATCCATGATGCATGGCGGCAAGGACAAAGCCAAAGATCTATTTGATGCTCTGGTTGACTCCACCCTGTACGGATCAACAGCCAAAGAAAACGATAAGGCCCTGACCTATGATAGCCTGGTGAAATTTGCCCAGGTCTATTTTGCCCCGGAAAATCGCCTGGTCAGTGTGGTATCACCAAAATCTGAAAAGATGATCTCCAAGCTGTTGCTTACCGGAGCTAAATCACCAGCTAAAACCTATCCTCTCACGGACAAATCCTATCTCAAGCTGGACACATCTGTCTATGTGGATGTGCCTGGTGGCGGAGAGCGCACCTACCTGTTCTGGGGATATGTCAAAGATATTGAAACTGGTGACGAAGCCGCACTGAAAGCCCTGGGCTTGATCCTATCTGACAAAATCACCTTCGATGTTCGGGAAAAACAGGGTCTGGCCTATCGCATGACAGCCACTTCAGCAGTACGTGACAACAAAGCCCTTTTTTATATAAGTCTGGGTACACGTCCTCAAAACGCAGAAGTTCTGTTGCCTCAGTTTGAATCACTTATGAGTAAACAGACGCTTGGTGAGCTCACTGAAGAGGATGTCCAGAAAACAATCAATATGTATCTCGGACGCATGATGTTCAGACGTCTGTCAAGCATCAACCAGGCCTACTATCTGGGAACATCACTCTTCTTCGAAAATGACATGAATCACGACAAGGCGTTTCTGGATGCGCTAAAGGCCGTGACCCTTGAAGATGTCAACCGGGTTGCAGACAAGTATCTATCTGCAGAAAACGCCATTTCAATTGTAGTGAGGTAGAAACAAAAATTGCTGAAATTTAAAACTGACCAGCTCGTCATGCTGAGGCTCTCGAAGCATATGTATCTGAAGCAAAGATCACACTTCGAGACCCTCAGTGAGACAGTAACTAGCATTGCTTGAGAATTAGAATAATCCATAACGAGGCCATAAATGAGAACACCTAAAATTGCACACTTAAGCGTCATCTCACTACTTGTCATGCTTTTCTCCTGTCAAACCCAGGTGGTAAACGAGGTGGTCTTCAAGTCACACGAATTAGATTTTAGTATAAATGTGGAAAACCATCTCGCAATCTTCTCAGACTCAGGGCAAATACATGTCTTTGAGGGGGTAAATCTATTATATCTGGCATCTAATGCACAGATATCAAAATTGACTATTGGAAAAAACTCACCTGATCTCATGTTGCTCGATTCAAACAGACATTCAGAGCGGGATGCTGAATTAACTGCTAAAATCATGGCCTTAGATCCACCAGAAGATGCATTATGGGTGCTTTTTGAGTCTAATAGCTCTGAAGAAACAAGTTTTTCCCTGGAATACACCGCCACCTTTGATGCAGATGTCGCTGATGTCAAATTTTCAAACCAGAATGTGGGTCGGGAAGTCACAGCCACCATCCTGGAAAAGGGGGCTTACTTTAGCCCAGGTGCCTTTTATTATCCTCGTGGGGAAGACGGTCTCATGAGTTTTAAGGTGACGGCAACCATTCCCTCCAACTGGGAATCCATTGCCGATGGTAACAGTATTGCCAGTGTAACTGCAGGAGATACGAAAATTCAGAGCTGGATGAATCCATATCAATCCGATGGCCTCATGTTTATGGCAGCTCCCTTTTGTGTCAAGCACGCCAAGGCCGGGAAAGCAGGAGAAGTAGATATCTACTGTTATTTCTTCGAGGAGGATACCAGTCTTTTTGAAACCTATTTACCCGCCACCGTTGACTACATGAATATGTACTCTGAATTAATTGGTGAATACCCCTATAAACGTTTTACTGTGGCAGAAAACTTCTTCCCCACAGGTTATGGTATGCCAGCCTGGACTCTTCTGGGACAGCAAGTTATTCGTCTGCCGTTTATTGTCATGACATCCCTGGGACACGAAGTCCTTCACAATTGGTGGGGCAACAGCATTTATGTGGATTATGAGAATGGCAACTGGTGTGAAGGTCTCACGGTTTATGGCGCAGATTACCGTTATAAACTGAAACGTGGACCAGCAAGTGCCCGAGACTATCGCAAAGATATTCTCAAACAGTATAAGAGTTATGTCACCGAGGAGAATGAATTTCCTGTACGTGAGTTCGAAGCACGCCACAACGCTGAGAGCCGTACCATCGGCTATAATAAAACCATGATGATCTTCCATATGATTGAAGAGATCATTGGCGAAGAAGCCTTTTTCCAGGCCTGGCGAGATGTCTTTGCCGAGAACAAAGGGCAACAGGTGTCCTGGGAGAAATGGCTTGATGCCTATGAAAAGTCATCAGGAGAGGATCTGAGCTATATCATTCCCCAGTGGGTGGATCGGGTTGGAGCAGCCCGAATCAAGGTCGATCTTCTTGAGTCTGAGTTCGCCAATGAACAGACCAGAGTCAAATTCAAGGTGAACCAGTCCGGTAATGATCTATATGATCTTCAAATTCCAGTCCGCTTTATTGGGGTTGATGGTCAAGACGGTCAGGCTGAAATCACTGAGGCAGAAGCTACTTTTGAGTTTACTGTTGATGGCCAGGCAACCGCTTTTGAATTGGATCCTGACTACAACCTTTTCCGACATCTATTTCCCCAGGAAATCGAAGCCACTGTGGCAGCAGCCATGGGCGCCCCGGAAAAACACTTCTGGTATTATGTGGATGGTGAACAGGAAGCATTCAAATCATTTGGAGATGCCCTTACCGAGGGCGATGTCACGCTGGCTTCTGCGGCTGATGCCGTGAGAGTAGGACTGGAAGGCAACTACGCTATTTTTGTACTGAATCCTACCCAGTTGCCACCAGAGCTCTCCAAGATGATCCAAATGGATGAAACCAATATCGTTGTGAATGGTGAAAGTTTTCCACGAGATGGACATACATTTGTCCTGAGTTCCGATGAAGAAGAGATTGCCGCAAAAATGCTGGTGGTTATCTCAGATGATCTGGGGTCTTTACCTCGCATCGGTCAATTGATTCCCCATTACGGTAAATATTCTTATCTGGTTTTTAAAGGTGCTCGCAATGCCGCCAAAGGTCAGTGGCCAGCGCTTACCAGCCCCTTAAGAGTAGAGCTGTAGGAGAGGAACTCCTTTCTCTATAAAGCTTAAGGAGCAGTCCCCGAAAGTGGGAATGCAAACCACGAATTATCTTACATGGCGCTTATTTGGCCTTATTGACGCCTGATAACCGGCTGAATTGATCATTTTAATACCACCAGAAGACGATATTTGCTATTAAAAACCTTTCTTTGTGGCATCGGTTTTGCTAATATTCGACCCATAGTTCGAATAATCGAATATTAGGTTAAGGGAATATGCCAAATACAGCCACAACGATTCGAAAATCTGCCGAAAGAGCAGCTCGACAAGAGCTCATTCTACAAGGCGCCCTGGCCGTTTTTAAAGAAAAAGGCTTAGAGGGGGCGAAGATCGATGAGATTGCCCGCGTTTCCGGTTTTGGAAAAGCGACGCTCTATTATTACTTCACCTCAAAGGAAGAAATATTCAGTGCCCTCCTCCTCCATGGATGGCTGACTCTCTGGCGTGAACTGGAAGAAATCGCTGTGGGTGGTGACAGCCCACGTGCCACATTCATCTCCATGTTAAAAAAGATCGCCGAGATGGTGAACACCGACCGCCCCCTCTATGAATTCCTTTTTCAGGCACCTCAATCTTATACTCGAGAAGAAAATGAACGCTCCGAATGGAAGGCCTATCAGAATCGCCTATATAAGGTATTAATGGAACTTATAGAGCAGGGCATCAAGCAGGGTGAATTTCCCCAAATGGAGCCCCGTTTGATTATGAAAGCCATGGGTGGTCTTTTTCACGGCCTGGTCTTTTTGGGCAAGGATCGTGACACAATTACAGAAAATGAAATAGAAGAAATGCTGGGCAGCCTGCTTGGATAAGCAGTTTGGACCCGCCAGCAATTCTATAAACATAGAATCAATAGAAACAACCAAGCGAGGAGATAAAGCCATGCAAAGAAAAGCTACTATTTTTACACTGATCCTATTGGCCATGACCTTCAGTCTGGCTTTTGGACAAGCCTATACAGAAGATTTTGAAGATGGTGACATCAGCGAATGGGCACAGTACCGTGCAAATGAAGAAATGATTCAGGCAATTGATATGACCAGCGCCCCAGCCGTTCTCATTGGTGGTGGTGACAAAGTTGGATACATCCAGGATCTGGACTATTCATACTCAGGCGCAGCCATCCTCCTTGATGGTGAAGTAACTGATGCCAATTACACCGTAGAAGCAGATGTTTATGTGTATGAAAATGCCTCAACTTCAGCTTACACAGGCATCGTGGCCTATGCTGACTCATCCCATCAGGGACCTCATTCATATGGATATTATGTGAAACTCGTGGCTGACTTTGATGGCGACAACCGCTTTCGTCTCTATAACAACCAGCTCAACTTTTCTACCTTCCAGTACAGTTTCCACAACGGTATTGACGCCTCTGGTGTAGACAAGACTGAAGGTTGGCACCACATGAAGGTTATTGTCAGCACCAACCCAGCCGACAGTACGGTTTCTTACCAGTGTTTCTATGACGAAATCGATCTGGGTACCTATGTTGATGATAGCGACATGCATACCTATATGGGACAACCTGGTCTCTATGCCTTCCAACAGAATGGTGTAGATGGATTGGCTGGATACTTTGACAACTTTATGGTTCAACCCAATGGTGGTGCCTCAGACCTGGACCATGCCGAGGATTTTGAAGACAGCGATGTCAGTGAATGGGCACAGTATCGTGTCGATGAAGAAATGATCCAGGCAATTGATATGACCAGCGCCCCAGCCGTTCTCATTGGTGGTGGTGACAAGGTTGGATACATCCAGGATCTGGACTATTCATACTCAGGTGCTGCCATTCTGCTCACCGGTGAAACCATGTTTGCTGACTATACAGTAGAAGCAGATGTCTATGTGTATGAGAATGCTTCAACTTCAGCTTACACAGGCATCGTGGCCTATGCTGACTCATCCCATCAGGGACCTCATTCATATGGATATTATGTGAAACTCGTGGCTGACTTTGATGGCGACAACCGCTTTCGTCTCTATAACAACCAGCTCAACTTTTCTACCTTCCAGTACAGTTTCCACAACGGTATTGACGCCTCTGGTGTAGACAAGACTGAAGGTTGGCACCACATGAAGGTTATTGTCAGCACCAACCCAGCCGACAGTACGGTTTCTTACCAGTGTTTCTATGACGAAATCGATCTGGGTACCTATGTTGATGATAGCGACATGCATACCTATATGGGACAACCTGGTCTCTATGCCTTCCAGCAGAATGGTGTGGATGGACTGGCCGGATATTTTGATAACTATAGCGTTATGGCAAATGGAACAACATCAGTGGACAAGCAATTTGAGAACCGTCCAGTGACCATGACCATGCATCAGAACTTTCCCAACCCTTTCAATCCTTCTACGACAATCTCATTTGAGATGCATGAAGCCGGTGAAACCTCACTTATGATCTATAACATAAAAGGTGAGACTGTCACCACATTAGCCCAGGGTAATATCCAGCCTGGTAGCTATCAAGTGACCTGGGATGGTAAAGACAATCAAGGTCAGATTGTCGCAACTGGAAATTACCTTGCTGTACTCAGCAAGGGTAATGAACAGGTCAGCCGCAATATGCTCATGCTCAAATAATTCAAAACATAACAGGCCGTCTCAATCCGAGACGGCCTGTATATTAAAACTATGAAAATACTTTACCCATCACTTCGTCCCCTCCTGGTTTTTCTGTTTCTGCAACAGCTCATTTTTGCTGGTGTTGGCGGAAAAATATCCGGTACGGTAACCTCGGAAGATCAGGGTGATATGGTGGGTGTGAATGTGGTCATTGACGGAACTCATATGGGCACAGCAACCGATGAAAATGATGAATTTTTTATTTTGAACGTGCCCCCTGGAACCTATTCCGTCAAATTTATGATGATCGGTTATAAAATCGCTGTTCATCAGGATGTCCAGGTTGTCTCAGACTTCACAACAAAGGTAAACGCATCACTGGAACTTGTTACGCTGGATGCCAGGGAAGAAGTATACGTCGTAGCCACAAGACCCCTGATTCAACGCGATGCAACGGCTACTATTCGTGTGATCAGTGCAGATGACATCATCTCCATGCCTGTGGACAACATCAACGATATTCTGGCTACTCAGGCGGGTTTTACTACGGATGAAAGTGGCGACATACATGTCAGGGGCGGACGTACCAAAGAAATATTGTACATGATCGATGGTGTCATTGTCAGGGATCCCATGGAAGGTGATTTCAGCGGGACGGTCAACCAGAACGCCATTCAGGAAATGACTGTCATCAGTGGAACCTTTAATGCCGAATATGGCCAGGCTATGTCCTCTGTCGTGAATATCGTCACCAAAGAAGGTGGCGAGGAGTTTCATGGTCGCATTGAATACACTTCAGATCAGATGAATGCCTACAAGTATCATGAATCTGGTGCTTTTGAATATCTGGATACCAGCTATGCTGATGAAGATACAGCCTTCAATTATGTTGATTTACGAGATGGTCTGTTTGATTATTACAGTAATGCTCCAAATGACTTTTATCCCAAAGCTTTAATTCCCTTACTTGGAATCCCCATGAGTGGACAACTCAGTATCAGCATGGGTGGCCCTTTACCTGGAAAAACCAGCTACTATTTATCCGGTTTATTTACTTCTGAGGAAAGCCCCCTGCCACATGGTGGCGAAATGAGCCAGGATATTCAGTTACGCCTCAGCCACAGGCTCACAGATCAGATCAAGCTTGGGGCTCATCTCAACAGTTCAAGCCGACTGTATCAGAAGTACTCCCACCGATGGAAATATCTACCCCAGAGCAATGAGCATATCTACAAAGGCAACGACAGAATATCTCTCAATATGACCCACACACTGTCTGAAGCCTGGTATTACAATGTGCATTTGTCCAGCCAGACCGTGGGCACAAAAATCGGTGTAGCCAACCTGAGTCCTGAAGAATATGAGCGGCCCCTTACAGATGCTTCGGTCTACTTTTACGCTTCTGGAAATCAGGGGGTTTACACAGACAATCTCAGTCACACAAAAAGCCTAAATATCAACACCACTTATGCCACAGGTGACCACCTCTTGAAAAGTGGCTTTAATTACGCTGCCCATGAGTTGGATATTTTTACTGAAGAAGACCCCTGGCTTGGCGGCACAAATTTTAAAGATGATACAACCTACACCCCCACAGAATTGTCATTTTATCTCCAGGATAAAATCGAATTTGATTATCTCATCCTCAACCTTGGGTTGCGTTATGATCGCATAGACCCAAGAATCGGAATGTGGGAAGATATCACCCGTTTTGCCCTTTGGGATTCCAGTCTTCAAAATTGGATTTCTGCACCAGTAATTGATGCACCAGTTGAGAGCAAGTGGAGCCCAAGAATTGGTTTAGCTTACCCTGTGACAGAAAACACGGTTTTCCATTTTTCATACGGGCACTTTTTTCAAAGTCCAGATTTTAAAGCAATGACCTATAATGCAGATAAGGATATTTCTGCAGCTCTGCCACTGGTAGGGAATGCCGGTGTTAAACCACAGAAAACAGTAGCCTTTGAAGTGGGAGTGAAACAGGCTCTTTCGTCTGTATCCAAACTGACTGCCACTGTCTGGTCCAAAGACATTCGAGACCTTCTGTCCACACAATCCTATCGCATCATATCTATCCCGGTTGTGGTTTACACTAATTCAGATTATGCCAGTGTCAAGGGTGTCGACCTCAGCCTGGATCGACAGCTTAGCGAAAGCTTCAGTGCCAATATGAGCTATACGGTGTCAGTGGCCCGCGGTAACAACTCCACCCCTATTGCTGGATATTTTTCAGCTTATGAAAATGAAGAAATCCCACATAAAGAATACTATCTGGATTTTGACCAGCGTCATGATCTCTCCCTGAACCTGGCCTACAGAGGTGGAACAAAGAGTGGCGGCGTATTCATGGGGATGCGACCTCTGGCAAACACCAATGCCAATCTGCTTTTGAATGTCGCCAGTGGCTTACCCTATACACCTTATGTAGATCCCACCATACAAGTTGAAGTCAACTCAGCCCGCAAACCCTGGATTTACAGTCTGGATTTACGATTAAGACGACAGATCAATGTGGGCGGCTTGAAACCGGCTCTCTTTTTAGAAGTTATGAATCTGACCAATCATGAAAATGTGTTGACGGTGAATAGTCGTACAGGCAAACCTTTTGACCAGGGCAGCTCAGGCCTGGTTGGTGGAGGTGATGATAGTAATTTAAATCCAGCCAAGCTGGGTCGCGGTCGATCCATAAAAGCTGGTTTTAGTGTGGGGTGGTAATGCAAAAAATGATGTTCATATCGCTGGCTCTCTGGTTAGTGATAAATCCACTCCAGGCCCAGGACTGCGCTTCTTGTCATAGCGCTATCGATTATTCCTCCCTACAGAAATCAGCCGGAATTTTCCAGAAGGCTGTCGGTGTCATGGATAAGGGTCAGGTGCAAATCAATACGGGAAATTTTGGCACACTCTCCAGCTTTCACGTCTATTTCACCAATGCCGTACATTGGCCAGCCTCAGCAGCCTACGAACGCCAGTACTCCTTTGGTCTGGGTCTCATGGTGGGAGTTAACGAAGATGATGTCATCGAAACCGAAACCCAGAGCCAATCAAAAATTGTGGACTGGTTACCGCCAGATGATGCACGAGGGCAGGAATTTTCAGGTGATTTAGTCGCCGAATCTGACGACACTCCTTTTATGGCCAGCAGTGATCTAACCCAGAGTTGGCCTGATCTGGGGTGGCCAGGATATTTCCGTGTGGATGTCAACAGCCTGACCGAAGAACAATTAGATAATCACCCCAGCGCTTTAAGTCTGCCTGATGCTCCTAACCAGTTCAGCTCAGATCGCGACCTGTTTGCCACTTATAACGATGCCCAGAACCCGCAGGGAAGTCATGGTCTCACAGTAGAGCAAACCGCCCATTCCTACGGCCGTACCTATGCCGAAGATTTAGTGTTTTGGGACTTAAAAATTTTCAACGATGGAGCCCTTGATCTAGATAGCATCTACATCGGTCTCTATGCCAAGTTTCGACCCGATTTTGACAACCACGATTATTTAAACTTTATTGATAGCGATAACGATGGCACCAAGGATCTGGTATATGTCTATGATTTAAACAATACTCTGGATGGCGCCTGGAATGAAACCAATGATCCACTGGGAATGGTTGGCATAAAAGTATTTGATACACCGGGCCAAATCGGCATCACAGATTTTCATCATTTCTCCAGAGAAGCTTCACCTGCCACAGACCAGGAAATGTGGGCGCTTATGAGCAGCAAACAGAACTCAGAGCATCTCGTTGACCCTCAATTCTATTTCCATGGCAGCAATTCACACATTGACGATACGGGTCAGGATGCTGCAACTATCGAAGCTTACTATCCGCCTTTTTCAGATGCTGGTGAAACCGCCCGCGTTGGAAATGGTATTAACTATGTAATTTCCTGCGGTCCCTTTGATCTTAAAGTGGACTCCATGACGACCCTGTCATTTGGTCTCATCATGGGTGATGCCGGTAGTGTTCCAGATAGTCCTGATACAACGGATCTCATGCAGAACGTTCGTATTGCCCAGGATATGTATCGACTTTATTTCCAGGGCTCAGGTCCTCCTGACCCACCAGAAGTCCATGCGGTTCCCGGTGATGGTCAAATCTCCCTGTATTGGGATGCCAACGCAGAAATTTCCCGGGATGCCTGGACAGGCGAGAAGGACTTTGAGGGTTATCGACTCTATCGCAGTACTGATGCCGGGCTAACCTGGGGTAAACCCATCAGCGACGCCTATGGCAATGCAGTTGGATATCATCCCATCGCACAGTTTGACTATTCCGAAGAAGAAGACCTTGAACGTTATGGGGTAGATGTATCTGGTCCCGATCCAGCCTTTCCCCAAAACCTGGGTGACAATACGGGCCTGTTTCACACCTATACTGACTCCAATCTGGTAAACGGGGTGGAATACTGGTACAGTGTTTCAGCCTATGACAGAGGCAGTCAAGACGATCTGGCCAATCCAACCCCATCCTACATGAATGCTCAGGGACAATCCTGGCATGAACAACATACCGTTCGTGTGACACCAGGCAAGCTGGCCCAGGATTTAAGTTTTGGAGGCTTGGAAGCACAGGGTGGTGATTGCCAGGGAGTGGTTACGGTGGAAGTGGAAGATCCAGACCAGCTCAAAGATTTGAATTATTTAATTGGTTTTGATAAAGTCGAGGTCACCATTGACGGTGAGTCAGTGAGGGGTATGGCAGCTTCAGTTCTCAATGAGCTCACGGGTGATACTCTGGTCAATCAACAGTTTATCATTGATGGAAGCGATGAGAACACCATCTCGCTGGATGGATTGGTCATCTATCTGGAAAGCCCACCAACAGGGGTTGAAACATTGGGATGGACCAAGGTTGATGCTGATACCTGTACCTTTGACTGGCGGATAGAAAGCAAATACCCAAACCTGGTTCCTTCTGGACAGGCTGTGGGGAGTGAAGTTGAATCATTTGACGACTGGCGCCTCATTGTGGATTATGAGACAGGTGTTGAAGCAATCTGGCTGGATGCTTTTTCAGGTGAATATAGTAGCCAAACCCAGCATCTCCCTTTGCGGGTTGAAGTAATCACAGACCCTGACAATCCCATTGATGTCACTGAAAATTTAATACTGGCAGAGTTCAACCACGGGATGCCAGCCGATATTCGACCCATGTTTTACAGTCCAATCGGTTGGGATCTGGTTCCTGGTGGTCTGGGCTGGTTATCTGGTTCTGGTGGCTGGTATGAGAAACATGTCGATATGCTCATCATGGAAAAAATTGATGTTGATCCAGCCACAGGTGATACCTTGCCCAATTATCTCTATCTCTTGACCAACAACAAGCCTGATACATCAATCAATAAAGATTTTGAAACTGAGATCATTGAGGCTGTTGCACCTTCGCAGGGAGACGAATTCTCAATCATCACGTTCAAACCTTTCAGACCGGGAATCACTTATCATTTTAATCCATTAGAAAAGAATAGTATTTCTGGAGACGAGTCCAAGAATCCACTTGGAGATGTCTATGTGGTTCCAGACCCCTATATCGTGACCAATGCCTGGGAAACCAATGAGTTTGGCAAAAAGCTTATGTTTACCAACTTGCCATCAAATTGCACCATAAAGATTTACACCATCCTGGGCGAAATTGTCGATACTGTGGAACATGGTGGTGACAGCCAGACCAGCGCTGGCTTTGCTTTCTGGAATATGCGGACACGTAATGATCAATTTATTGCGCCTGGAGTGTATCTCTATCATGCTGAAACGCCAGATGGTCATGAGACCGTGGGAAGATTTCTGGTGATCAAATGAGACAACTGCTCCTGCTCATTTCGATGATTTCACTGGTTTATGCTGAGTTTGATAAGGTGGCTACCACAGCAGCACCCTTCTTGAAAATGGGTGTTGGCGGACGTGCTGCGGCCATGGGTGGCGGCTTTGTATCCCTGGCTGATGATGCCAGCTCTCTCTACTGGAATCCAGCTGGAATGTTAGGTGTTAATAGTATCACCGTCTCTGCCAGTCATAATGATTGGCTTCTGGATATAACCCATGATTATGTCGGTCTCATCCTGCCTGGTCGCAAAAATGAAAGAATCGGTTTCTCCATCTCAGCCCTGACCATGGGTGAACAACCCGTTCGAACCCTAGAAAATCCAGATGGTACTGGTCTGGTTTATAATGTGATGGATATCGCCATTAGCGCGGCGTATGCCCGCCAGGTAAGCGATCACCTTTCCATGGGAATCACCGGAAAATTTGTTCAACTGAATGCCTACAATGAAAGCGCTTCGACCATAGCCATGGATGTGGGATCCATCCTACGCACCGACTTTTATGGGCTTAGAATCGGTATGGCCTTATCCAATTTTGGTGGCGATTTTCAATTCAGTGGACGTGATTTGATTTTGAAGGCGGATATCGATGATGACATCGATGGTAACTATAGTACTGATGTAGACCTGCGAACCGAACCCTGGCCTTTACCCCTTATGATCCGCATTGGTCTCAGCATGGATGTCATGGGTGGGGGAGATGCCATACTCTCAAGCAACAATAGCCGCCTGACACTGGCCCTGGATGCAGAGCATCCCAACGATGGCCCCGAGCACATCAACCTGGGAGCAGAATGTGCTGTGAAGGAAATGGTCTATTTCCGTGGTGGTTATCGCCATAATTATGATCAGGAAGGCTTTACCATGGGCACTGGAATCCAGCTTGATCTGAAGTCCCATGGAAAAATAAGAATTGACTACGCCGTCAAACCCATGGAAATCTTTGGCAACACCTCAATACTCTCAGTAGAATTCTCCCGATAGATTATCGCTAACACCCGACTTAAGTCGGGTGTTAACAAGACCACGTTACTTCAGTAAAATCATCTTCCTCGCCATGGAATGATTCCCGGCTACCAGACGATAAAAATACACACCTGCACTCACAGGATCACCCTGGAGATTTACCGCTGACCAGACCACTTCATATGATCCTGCATCATAATGATCATTGATCAAAACAGCAACCTGACGTCCTGACAGATCAACAATCTCCACGCGGACTTGTCCAGCTTTAGGTATATCAAAACCAATAGATGTGCTGGGGTTAAAGGGGTTGGGATAGTTGGCCCGAAGGGCATAGTCCTCTGGAATGATGGATCCTCTGATTGAGACTGTGGTGGAATCAATCAGATTTAGGATAAAGGGACCGTTCACAGCCACGATCTGTTCCAGACTATCCGTCGCAATGATATTCCATACGAGTTGAGCATGGGTTGAATCCATTTGCGCTTGAAAATCCATATTGGCTACCACAAAGCTGGTATCAGTCTGAGGCTCGCGGCTGAATCCATTGAGACCAGAGCTTTCTATATGATAATAAACCGGTGAATCCACATCGCTAGATGACGACCATCTGAAATTGAAGGTTCCAAAGGGATTATCCCAAGTGAGAACAATAGTGCTGTCATTTTCGGGGCTTAACAACTCAAACGGTGTGGGAGGGTCGTTGACAGGAGCCACATCTATCCAAACCCAGCCTGGCTCCGAGTCAAACTCGCCGTCATTGGCAGTGAATTGAAAGCTATCCGCGCCAAAGAAGTTGGTGTCAGGTCTATAAAACATGGCGCCATCTGGCATGTATTCCAGAAATCCAGAAAAGGGCTCTGAAGTGACCATGAATGTCAAAAAGTCCATTTCAGGATCACTGCCATCCATCATGACTTCAATATCTTCATCTTCGTTTATTTCGATTTGTTGTGAAAGAGCTGTGGGAGCCGTATTGGTACCGCCACCAAGGGTGATCTCCATCTGGATTTCAACTACATTGATATTGGCAGCGTTGGAGCTGACCCATAGAAAACCTGTGTTCAATCCAGGCGATAGATTCTGAGGACGAATTCCAAACTCCACTTCGCTGGATGTTCCCGCAGCTGTACTGCCTGTAGTGGGGCTAATCCCAAAGATCCAACTCAGACCAGTCATTCCAGCAGTCCAATTGAGATTGTCCTCACTTTCACCCACATTATGGATGGTGAAACTCGACATCACATCGGGACCAGCATCGACAGTCATTCTGAGTGTATCGGGTGTAATCTCGATGAGAGGCACACCACCCACGCCATTATGTATGGTAATATTGATGATGTGTTCAGGGTAGAGCGGATCGTTTGAGTGAATACTTACGGACTCATGATAAATACCATCAGGTGTATCGATGGCGTATACGGTAATCCCGGACACCACGGTATCACCTGCGGCCAGAGAACCTGATGAAGGCTCCAGGAATATCCAACCAGCCGTTGTGGAACTGCTCCACTCCAGATCGGCTACGCCATCATTAACCAGTTCAATGTTTTCAGTGGAGACTGGAGAGTCATCTGGATAATAGGTATAGGTCAAGGTGTCTGCAGATACCAACAATACTGGTGCTTCAGAGGCATCAAAGGAAGTGATACATTCACTAAAGCCAGAGGTGTTGCCATCTTCATCTGTTGAAGTGGCTGTAACGATGGTTCCTGAAGGAAAACTTCCGGCGATAGAGTGGGTGAAACTTACGCTTCCTGCAGCACCCGTCATGACATCAGTGAATCCAAGATAGGTTTGTCCTTCTCCGGTTCCAGAGGGATCACATTCATCACTAGAAAAGAATTCAATACGGTAAGTAGAATCGGGACGGCCGTTCAGTTCACCGGTCATCTCCAATTGATCAGCGGCAGAAAAAGCCATTGAAAATGTTGGTGCAGAATAATCCCATTCACCTGGGGTTTGAATTCCATTTTGAGCATTGCCATAAATTGAATTACCCAGGATGGTAGTATTCTCACCCCAGTAGACACCCAGATCAATACCATGAGTGCCACTAAAGGCGATGACATTGCCATCACCAGCTTCTGTGCCACCAATCAGATTGTTATTACTCTCTCCAAAAAGCCAGAGACCAATCTCGGTGTTACCCAGGGAATCGCCTTCAGGGTTGCTCCCGATGATGTTTCCTTGAATGACCGTATTGTTGATATCAGAGGCAAAAATCCCGGCCTCACCATCATTACCACTGATAATGTTGTCCCGAATGATGGTTCCATCCGTGCCACCCACCTTAATTCCTGATGCCGGATTGGCAAGGACCAGACTGGCCGTACGATCCAAGCCGATGACATTGCCTTCAACTGTGTTGTTGTCAGCCTCACCGGGGTTGGGACCAATCTCTATACCGGCAAAACCAGTTCCTGAGATCAGATTGTTTAGAACGGTATTGTTGTGGGCACCGGAGCCAATATTTACACCTGAAAACTCACTTTCTGCAGAGGCGCTACCATTCAGATCCGTACCGATATAGTTTCCTTCTATCCAATTGTCGTTGGCGTCAGGACCCGTCATGCGGATACTTCCAATTCGATTCCGCTCAGCATTGCTACTTCCGCCAAGGGTATTGTTGGCGCTACTATCAATCTCAATTCGACCAATGGAATTTCCAGTGAGGATGTTGTTGTCACTGAGCAGGACGACAGTCCCATCAATTTCCAAACCCTTGATTACAGTATTATTTGCTCGAACCTCGAGATCGGCGTAGTCACCTGAGAGCCAGACAGCATAAGTGGCGTTGATGCCATCTGCAAAATCATTTGAATTGGCGACATGCTCTGCCTGGGTGGTTCCATCCAGAACAACAGGGAAATATAGACGGTCTAAGGGAGAATTGACATAGATCGTGCGACTGGCGGTTCCGATTTCAAAATCAATGACCAGGAGAGAGTCATTATACCAATGGGGTCGACGTGCTGACTCTTGCAAAGCGGCTCTCAGCGTACAATCACCCAAGCCGGTTAAACAGTTCCCATCACCACCATTAATGTCCTCTGCATCGCCACGAACCGTTACGGTAAGACCGTCCATGTAGACCTTGTCAAAGGATATTTGTACCCGCATGAGATCCCGCTCATAATCACTTACAGCATCCTGGTCCCAACGACTCCAGTATAGATAGGGGGTTTGTCCAATGTTGCTAAAGTTTCTTGAAGTATCATCATGATCAATCAGGGTTGGATAGGATTCGCTTAATCCTGAAGTGGAGCCATTGAGATTGATATTCACGTTGGCCTCCCTGATGAGGATACGAGGGGTCCAATGCAGCAAATCATCAGAGAGAGAGTAATAGAATCCCCAAACACCACTTAGCTGAGCTGAGTCCACCAGAATAAATTTTTGGTAATAAGTACTATATGAAAGACTGTAATGCATTTTCTCCATATTGCCATAGGTGTTGAGGTTTTGATCTATGCGAGCCAACACATGATCAGCCGGGTCAAAACCTGATGCAGTATATGGATTGATTAATTCAACGGTGAAAGCCTCACCATCCCAGCCACGCCAGGAGGTGGGATCTGTAAAATCCAGTGTGCGTACAAGCCCCACGCCAGTTTCCTGGAGTCCATGACCCGCATTAGCGGTAATGAACATGTAGTAATAATTGTCATTAGGATTATGGACGATGTTGCTGGGCTCAAACAGACCATACGGCCCCGACCCATTCCAGGTATAGGGGACACTGGCAAGCAGGTGATCTGGGGCGGTTGCATGGCTGTAGGTTCTGCCAGAATCAGTAGAAACCCCAAAAGTGATGGCATTATACCAGCATTCAAATGGATCGTTGGTGTCGCAGCCACCAGGGTGATCGACTCCATGGTATTCATTATGAATAACGGCGTAGATGGTGGCGCCATCCTCAGTGTAGGTAGAACCAATCCACTCATTGTCATTGTAATTGGCTGGATCCGGATCATGATCCAAGACAAGTACTGAGCCATTAGCACAATCTAGGCTCAGATTATCAAAATCGGGTCCTATCATCCGGTAGGTCTCATAATGCCCGACAAGAAGCTGGATATTATTATCAGCATCACGGAATGCCCGGGTTGGGGCATCTGGAATATTTATGGTTTCACAGGCATCAGCAGAATGATCAAAGACGGTTTCCTCAGAACCGATTATGGTTACTTCTCCAGGATACTCCCAGGCTGCCATCACGACGCCCATGCTTATACTTGCTATCAACACATTTCTAAAAAGTTTTGCCCAATTCATAATTCCTCCGTCACTACATCAAGTGGATATGCCAATTTTGTGCTTAGTTAATGAAACAAAGATAAACAGAAGAATGAATAATGTAACAATATGTATCACATTTAAGGGTAAGGACTTTTTGGAGTGATGTGGGGCACTTCCAGGGATTTCAATAGCACCCGACTTAAGTCGGGTGCTAGCGGAACAAGAGGGCTATTTTACCCCATAATAAATTGCAGTAATGCCAAAGGTAAGGTCCCGGTGATTCACATGTTGGAAACCTTCGCTGGAAAGCAGGTCTTTAAAATCACTTCGATCGGGAAAATGTCTCACAGACTCAGGCAAATAGGTGTAAGCGGACTTGCTGGACATCATTCCGGCCAGCTTGGGCAGGATATGATCAAAGTAAAAGCGATAGAGACGTCCGAAAAACCAACCCAGGGGTTCGGAAAACTCCAATATCGATAGTCGTCCACCTGGTTTTAAAACACGATAAAATTCACTGAGAGCTGCAGAGATGGTTCCCACATTGCGGATACCATAACTGATGCTCAGGGCATCAAAGGTATTGTCCTGAAAGGGTAAATTCTCAGCATCACCCTGAACAACTTCAAAGTTCTCAGCCAGACCACGCTTATCGATCTTCTTTTTGGCCAGCTCCAACATGTTGAAAGAGAAATCCAGACCCACCACCTCGATATTGGCAACCTTCAAGGCCGCAAACCCCTGGTCACCAGTGCCACAGGCTACATCCAGGAGGTTGTGTCCATCTTCTAATTCAAGCGCCTTGACGGACTGCTTACGCCAGTACAGATCGATACCCAGACTCAGGAAATGATTTAGGAAATCATAGCGACTGGCAATCCCGTCAAACATGGACTGCACCTGCGTTTTTTTCTCATCACCACTATGTAAAAATTCTGATTCGGGCATATCAACCTTTCTTTGCTAATTGCCACACAATCTTTAGTGATGACGCCCTGTTTCCAAGCAAATAAGCCTGTCCGCCGTAGCAATCTACTTGCGGAAGGCGGGCCTTTTGCGATTGATGAGGATACCGGCGGTTGAGCTTGCCTGGCTGGTCGAAGCTTGAAGCCTGCCAGTGGCATGAGCGAAGACTGCTCGAAACCAAAGGTGGTACTTCATAATATCAGAGGACATTTCGAGAGCCTCAATGTCCGGAAGTTCACCGACGGCTGAGCTTGTCGAAGCCTGGAATTGTTGTTTTGATGAGGATTGGACATTTCGACATGCTCAATGTCCAAGCACCTACCCCCTTTCATATCCAGCATCCCAGACTAAATTAAAAAAGCTCTGCAGGTTCAAATCCTGACAAAAAGGAGATGCATGATGAAATATATAATTGGTGCATTGTTAATATTTAGCGTGGTTCTGACTGGTAACCCCTCAGGAAAAAATATCACCTACAAAATAGATGGGGATAAATATGAGGGTTACTACATCAGTCCATCACCTGCAGCACCCCTGGTTCTCATTGTCCATGACTGGGATGGTCTCACAGATTACGAAATCAAACGCGCCGGGATGCTGGCAGATCTGGGATATGCTGTGTTTGCCGCCGATCTCTATGGAGCAGGCATTCGTCCTACAGAATTCAAGGACAAACACGCCAGAGCAACTGAGCTATATCAAGACAGAGAGAAAATGCGAACCCGTTTACACGGTGCTTTAAAGGCAGCCAAAAAACAAAAAGCCAATGTGGACAATGCAGTGGCCATAGGTTACTGTTTTGGTGGAGCAGCCATTCTTGAATATGCCCGGGCTGGAGCAACCCTTAGGGGTTTTGTCGCTTTTCATGGTGGTCTGGACACGCCAGAGGGTGAAGATTATTCCCAGACCAAAGGTGAAATTCTGGTACTCCATGGATCTGCCGACGGTTCAGTGAGTATGGAAGACTTTGCCAATCTCGCCGTGGAACTGGAAACCCATAAGGTGACCCATGAAATGATCGCTTATAGTGGCGCACCCCACGCTTTTACTGTTTTTGGTTCGGATCGTTACCGAGCGGATGCAGACCAGAAATCATGGAATAGATTTACCCAATTCCTCACAGAGGTTTTAGACTAAGGGTCTGCAAATCAACAATCTCAATATCAAGCAGTCGCAGTTTAACGCTGGCATGGAGCTGTATCGCTCCAACAAGATTTACACTTCTTTCAACAGGCTGATCGCCACGCTGAATGTTTCTCTGCAAGTTGCACTGGTATATTTCATCTGGGATGTCCATTTAGGCATGGCCGGGCAGATAGCAGCTTTTATCCTGGCCTTCATGCTAACAGACTTTCTCAATGGCCTGGTCCATATGATCATGGATCATAAGGAGAGCTACGATTCATTCTACGGACCCCTCGTGGCTAACTTTCACCTCCACCATCAGACCCCTAAATACACAAAGCGCTCCCTACCAATGGTGTACTTTAACGAAACCGGTGCAAAGATCTGGCTGGTTCCTTTTCTTTTGCTAATTTTGTTATTCCTGATGAACAATAGCCTCCACCCCTTTGTGCTCCACATCCTGGTTTACATCGGTATCCTGTCTTCTGTAGCTGAAGTGTCTCACTACTTGTGTCATACCTCTGATTCCAGAGCGGTTCACTTTCTGGCCTGTATGGGTATTCTCCTTTCCAGGCAACACCACACGCCTCACCACGAAGAAGACAATATGAATTATGCCTTTCTAAATGGCATGAGCGATCCCCTGATTAACCTCATCGCCAGAACCTTTTTTACAGGATACAAAAGCACGACAGATCAACACTATGTCAAATATGCCAGTGGATCTGGAGCCGATCAGCGCTAATTCAGGCGAGAAATGGCAAAACCAAAGATCACATGGAAATTGCAGAGTTGGGGGCTTTATACGGCCTGGGATCGTCAGGCTAAAGAGCTGCCTGAAATCCAGGAGTTTACCGAAGAGATACCGGCTATTCTCGGTGTGGAATTCGGATACATCCTCCAGATCAAAAAAGCCAGGGGTAAACAGATTCACTTCACCATTGAGCATCCGCCCTTCCCTGATGAGGCAGGCAATCTAACCCCGTCCTTCACTGGAGATGTTTATGTGAGAAGCAATGATTGGCAGTTCTTTCTCGGAGATACTGTTTGGGAGCCTATTGAAGATAAATGCGGCCCCTGGCGTCTCATTGTGGAGTTGGAAGGTGAGATCATGGCGGATAAAACCTTCCTCATAGCGGAAGAGAGCTGAACGTGACCCGAGGTAAAAAACAAACCAAGGGCTCATCGGGGTTTAATCGGAAAAACACCGATGACTTTCTGGCCAAAAACAGTGGTAAGCCCGATGTGAAAACCACCCCATCTGGATTACAAGTTTTGGAAATCGAAGCAGGCTCAGACGATTTTCCCTCAGTTGAAAGCACTGTGGAAGTTCACCAGCGCATCAGCCTTCTTGATGGAACCATCATAGACGATACCTATAAAACAGGTGAGACTGCATGCTTTTCTCTTGAAGAAGCCATCCCAGGATATCTCGAGGGCCTGCTCCTCACAGGTGTCGGTGGACGGTTCAGGCTTTTCGTTCCGCCAGACCTGGCCTGGGGCAAGCGCGGTAGCGGAAAACGTATCGGTCCAAATGCTGTGCTGATCATCGATGTGAGACTCATCCGAATTATATAGTCAAAGATTCACCTAATCACTTGGTTGCGTAAAGCAGGGGATTAATTTTCAGACCAAATCAGGAGTATTCAAGTGAATTTGCTTCAAAAATGCTCAATAGCATTACTAGGCTTTGTGTTGCTTCAAGGTTGTGCCTCGAAGGCAACCTGGTATCGAGGCAATACGCATGCCCATACTGTCATCTGTGGTCATGCTGATTCACCACCTGAGGTGGTTACACAATGGTATCACGACAACGGCTACAATTTCCTGATCCTCAGTGAGCACAACCATTTTATCGATCCTGACTCTGTTGCGATGCCAGAAAACCTGAGGGCTGATTTTATACTCATCCCAGGCGAAGAAATATCAGGGCCAAAAGTTGTCCATTCTACAGCTATGAATATTGAAAAACTCGTTATGCCTGATAAGGAGCTGGAAGTCAAAAGCCACATCATCCAGAATCATGTGGATATCACCAGAGAAGCTGGCGGAAGGAGCATTCTCAATCATCCCAACTATCTCTATACCATTTCTGAAAGTGATGTTTTGCCGGTCCGTGGTTTAAATATGTTTGAACTTTATAACGGACACCCCCTGGTCGCCAATTCTGGCGATGAGCAGCATATTTCCACTGAAGTGCTCTGGGATGATTTGCTCACTCAAGGAATGCATATCTTTGGCGTTTCATCAGACGATGCCCATTATTTTGCCACCATCGATTCAGCACATTCCAATCCGGGAAGGGGCTGGGTTATGGTTAATGCCAAAGAGCTTTCCAGAGAAGCCATCACCCAGGCTATGTATAAAGGATCTTTTTATGCCAGCAATGGAATCATGCTTAATCGCTGTTCAGTTAATAGGGGGAAATACAGGGTAAGGATTGATGTAATCCAAACTCTGGACGAGCTCAGATCACCAGAGTTGAGGGGAAAACTGGTAGCGGCGACTGAGCCAGGTTTCAGAATTGAATATATTGGTCGCGAGGGGCAGGTCTTGGCTACCCAAATGGGCTCCCGGGCGGATTATCCCATTAAAGGGGTTTCCCACTATGTCAGACCAAGGATTAGCTATTTCCGCGATCATCCCTCTGGGGGATCTGAAGTCTTCTTTGCCTGGGGTCAGCCCGTATTTACCGACGGTGGGAAATTGTCGGAATGAATCTGGTAAACAAAGAATATCACAAGCGCGCTCGTGTCTTGCTGGAAAACTGGCATGATAGCAGGGGTATGACAACAAGTTTTGAAGCACCCACAGATGAAGCGTTGGCCAGTAATGTAGAGCTAAGTCTTTTTGCCGCCGAGGCCTCCATTTCTGATGTCAATAAACTGTGTAAGGCTGCCCGGGAATCTGCCCTGGTTGGTGTCAGTGTAAACCCATACCATGTTGAACGTTGCGTTCAAATTCTGGGTAAGGATGTCCCTGTGGGAACGGTTGTTGGTTTTCCCCTCGGTGCCAATCATACCCAAATCAAGGTCGCCGAAGCCGAGTTGGCTGTCAAACATGGCGCTAGAAGTCTCAGCCTAGTTCTCAATATCGGACTACTGAAGACCTCAAATTTCCAGGAGGTCTTTGAAGAACTTCGCACGGTGCGTTATGCCTGTCCTGATGCAGATCTGATCATCATTGTTGAAACAGTCCTGCTCGAACCACTGCAGACCATTATTGCCTGCATGCTTGCTCGTGAAGCTGGTGCTGATGCTGTCATGACTTCAACTGGTTTTGGCAGGTTGGGGGCAACCCCAGAAGATGTGTCGCTTATGCGTTCTGTGTTGGGTGATGACCTCGATGTGGTAGCCTCGGGTGGAATTACACATCGCGACGGCATAGTAGGGTTGCTCAAAGCCGGTGCATCACGACTGACTATTGGGTTTTCAACTACAGATGGTACCCTGTCTGGCTTAATCAAGCATGCTGACTGGCCAGTCAATGAGTAAAATCAAGCGAATTTGCGTTTTTTGTGGATCAAGTACTGGATCACAGCCTGACTATCTCAAGGCTGCCAGGAATCTGGGAGATGCTCTGGTAGAACGGGGAATAGGGTTGGTATATGGTGGCGCAAATGTGGGCACCATGGGTCAGATCGCCAGCACCGTACTCAGGGGTGGCGGTGAAGTGATTGGCGTTATCCCGGAAAGTCTGGTGGAGAAAGAGGTGGCCTACAGGGATTTGCAGGATTTGCGAGTGGTGCAGACAATGCATGAACGCAAGGCTCTAATGATTGATTTATCTGATGGCTTTATCTCATTGCCAGGTGGGCTCGGTACTTTTGAAGAATTTTTCGAAGCGCTGGCATGGGGACAACTGGGGATTCACACAAAACCATCCGGGGTTTTAAATGTCCAGAACTATTATGGAAAGCTCCTGGAATTTCTAGATCATGCTGTCGTTGAAACCTTTATGCAGAAAGAGCACCGCGACATGTTACTGGTTCACGAGGATCCCGGACACTTACTTGATCTGTTTGAAAATTACCAGATACCCAATGTAGATAAAGCAGACTGGATAAAAAACCGACATCGCGAGAACGGGTCGTTGTGACAAATGAGCGGGGAATTATTATGACGCAACAGTTTGGGTTTATTTTTGTAAAATCATTATTTGTGCCCGAGGATTCAGCTTTTGAAGCAAGCATGACGAACTATGTCGGAGCCTTGAAACAGATTGGCGGTGAGGAGTGGACGCCGGAAAATCTGGATGATACTAAACCCCTGGTTTACTTCATGACAACTGGCGGAACAGAACAAGTGCTTTTAAATATTCGAGAGCAGCGCAGCAAGACGGTTGGCAATGAGCCCGTGCTGGTTGTTGCTCATCCCGCACATAACTCCCTGCCAGCTTCCCTGGAAGTGTTGGCTCGTCTTCAACAAGATGGCTCACAGGGTCAGATTCTTTACCTGAATAGCTCAAGCGATAAGCCAGGACTCCAAAAGATTCAAGACGTGTTGACTGATTTTCAGGTGTTCGCTGAATTAAAGCGAGCAAGAATCGGTTTGCTAGGTGCACCCTCCGACTGGCTGGTTGCCAGCAGCCCCGTTCATTCAATCGTTAAAGAGACCTGGGGACCAGACATTGTCCCCATATCCCTGGATGAGATCAACAGCTTGATCAGAGATATTGCCAAGGATACGATTCCAGCCGTTCGGGATTCCCTGGTTGAAGGCGCTACGGAAATCCAGGAACCCTCACCAGCTGACCTGGATGATGTTGTCCGAGTCTACTTCGCACTGAAACAGGTCGTGGAAAAATATGATCTCGATGCACTGACTCTCCGTTGCTTTGATCTGGTCCTGGGGTTGAAAACAACGGGCTGCTTTGGATTGTCTCAGTTGATCGATGAAGGAGTAATCGCCGGTTGTGAAGGAGATCTGGTAAGCGCTGTGGGTATGCTGTGGGCCAAAAAGCTGACGGGACAGACACCTTGGATGGCTAATCCAGCCCAGCTAGATGAGGTCAACAACCAGCTCGTACTGGCACACTGTACGGTACCAAGGGGGATTGTTAAAGACTATGGATTACGTTCCCATTTCGAATCAGATCTGGGTGTCGGTATACAGGGGACACTTCCCAATGGACCTGTGACACTACTGCGTATCGGTGGTAAAAACATGGAGCTGCTCTGGTTGGCAGAAGGGGATATCACTCAGTCCGGTAAGGCCGAAGATTTATGTCGCACACAGGCTGAGATTAATCTCAGTAAAGGTCAAATCAGCGATTTATTGGAAACACCCCTGGGAAATCATCTTGTTATGATCCAGGGACATCACCGCCAACGTCTGCAGGGTTGGTGGAAACAAATGATTGCCTGAGGGCACAGTTTCGTGTAAGATCAGAACTTCGGGGGCGAGGAGACTTTATGGATAACACCATTACACTTCCATCCTGGGCATTTATTATTCTCGTGCTATTTGCAGGCATCATGGTCCTGGATCGCATGCTCATGCCCAGTTTACGCTGGTATCTCCGCCGGCGGGTGAAAAAAGTTATGGATGAAGTCAGCTCCAGACTGGATATCGCTATCCGGCCATTTCAGCTCACCCGCAGACAGGGACTTATCGATCAACTTGTCTTTGATGATCAGGTGATTGAGGCAGTTAAGGCCTATGCCGTTGAGAATGATATGCCCAAAACGGTGGCTCAGGAAAAAGCCAAACGTTATGCCCACGAGATTGTCCCAGCCTTCAATGCCTATATCTATTTCCGACTTGGCTACTGGCTGGCTCGAAATATTGCCCGCCTCATTTATAGGGTTCGTGTTGGCTTTTACGATGCAGAAGAGCTCAAGAATATTCCTGAAGACGCCTCAGTTGTGTTTGTTATGAACCACCGTAGTAACATGGATTATGTCCTGGTTTCATTTCTGGTGGCTGAAAAAACCGCCCTGTCATATGCCATCGGTGAGTGGGCGCGAATCTGGCCGTTGCAAACCCTGTTGAAAGCCATGGGGGGCTTTTTTGTGAGACGGAATTCCAAGAATCCCCTCTATAGAAAAGTATTGGAACGCTATGTTCATCTTTCAACCAGAGCCGGGGTGTGTCAGGCTGTTTTCCCTGAAGGGGGCTTAACCAAATCGGGAGCGCTCCTGGAACCTAAACTGGGATTTATGGACTACATGCTCAGAGAATTCCATCCTGAATTTGATAAAGATATCGTATTTGTCCCAGTGGGGATCAATTACGATCGTGTCGTTGAAGATCGCACCCTCATTAGAAAACTGGATCCCACTGCCAAGCGGCGCAACCAATGGTATGTAATCAAAACTACCCTGGCCTTTGCCACCAAGATGTTACTGCTTTCCAGAAAAGTGCGCTGGCGTCGTTTTGGCTATGCCAGTGTCAATTTTGGTCGCCCTGTTTCCGTCAAACAATATTGTGATACCAACAAGATCAAGTTTGACGAAGCAGACTCAACACATCGCTTTGAGCAGGTAAAAAAATTAGCCGACACCCTCATGAAGCATATTGGTGATGTGATTCCCATTCTACCCATAGCTCTGGTTTCCGAGGTTTTGCTGGAAAACAAGAATATCTGGCAAAGCGAGCTGGATCTCAAATCTCAAGCCCTGCAAAAGATTGAGATCCTGAGAAAGAAGGGTGCGCCCATAGATATTTCATCTGGTGCCAGCGAAGGTGTTTTGAATAATGCTCTAACTATGCTTGTGGGTCGAAGACTGGTGGATGTTGAAGCAAGCCTGATCCGCCCCAAGGAAGAAGCATTGGTCCTCCTGGAATACTACGCCAACTCTATCAAGCAATGGCAGTGAGTTAACCGTTACCTTAGCACCCGAATTAATTCGGGTGCTGTGAACCCCCCCAACACCTAAACCTACCCTTGTAGCACAATCAATCTTTCCTGATATTGGATGCCCATGAGAGACCCGATGTTCATCAGCGCCCTGGACCTTTTCAAAATCGGAATCGGTCCCTCCAGCTCACATACTGTGGGTCCCATGCTGGCTGCCCGAACCTTTTTAGAAAAAACCATTACACTAGAGATTCAAGAAAATTCCAGAGTGCGCTGCACCCTTAAAGGCTCGCTGGCCTATACAGGCAAAGGACACGCCACCGATCGAGCTATCACGTTGGGTCTTCATGATTATTCACCACAGGACCTGACGGGTCTTGATGTAGATGTTCTGGTAAATGTGTTAAGCTCTAAAACCCATCTTACATCTCTGGAGTCCTGTCGTTTTGATCCTATAGCTGACATCATTTTTGATCGCCAGGAAACCCTACCACAACATCCCAATGGGATGGTCTTTGAACTCTTGGGTGAAGGAGGTGAGATCCTTCTCACCGAAACCTATTTTTCAATCGGTGGTGGTTTTATCCGAGAGTTGAACGATATGGACAATCTGGTAGCCCCGCTGCAAATGGAATCCGCCCTGGTCTGTCCCTTTTCTTTTGGATCAGGACATAATATGTTGAAGATGAGTCATGACAGTGGAAAATCAATCGCCTCAATGAAGCGCACCAATGAGCAGGAATATTTCTCAAAGAATGACCTAAATGAAGGTCTTGATAATATTTGGCAGGCCATGGAAACCTGCGTGAAAAACGGTCTCAAAACCGAGGGTGCCTTGCCTGGCAGTCTCAACCTATCACGTCGGGCCAAGAAGCTCCACGATCAACTCCTGGCAAATCCAGAGGACGCCAATGTCACGGACTGGCTGTGTGCTTATGCAATGGCTGTCAGCGAAGAGAATGCATCAGGACACATGGTGGTGACGGCACCCACCAACGGAGCCGCCGGGGTTATCCCGTCAATTTTGTATTATCTTGTGGTCCATCAGGGCGGTACACAGGAACAGGTCAGAGAATTTTTACTGGTGGCCAGCGCCATTGGCGGCATCATTAAAATGAGATCCTCCATCTCTGGCGCTGAAGTGGGCTGCCAGGGTGAAGTGGGCTCAGCCTCATCCATGGCGGCGGCAGGATTGTGTGCAGTCCGCGGTGGCACTACGGAACAGATAGAAAATGCTGCTGAGATAGCTCTGGAACATCATTTGGGCATGACTTGCGACCCCGTTCATGGATTGGTGCAGGTACCCTGCGTGGAGCGAAATGGATTTGGTGCAATTAAGGCTTATACGGCTACCTCATTGGCCAAACGGGGAACCGGACAACATTATATGTCTCTGGATAACTGTCTTGCAGCCATGAAGCAAACCGGCCAGGAAATGTCCCATAAGTTCAAAGAGACCTCTCTGGGAGGTCTTGCTGTAAGCAATACAGAGTGTTGATTCATAAGCGTGAAGAGCCCGCGTTATACATGTAAAATGAAGATATGAGGTATATTATGAAATTATATGCGAAAAGGTTGATAGTAGGATTAATTCCAGTGGCAATTCTACTATTTTCCTGTGAAGATGATCTTTATATCGAGACGGACAAGAATACCTATTATGATGATATCTCTGATATTACTGCACTAAATGGTCATTTCTTTTCAACCAATTATGATTTGTCTGGTCATGCCGGCACGCAGATAGACTTGTTAAGATTTACCAAAAATCCAGCTGGGGATTACTATATCGATGGAAGTTATGACCTTGATATGAACGGTCAGGGCTATTTTGCAATTACCCACGATGGGGTTGATCTGTATCTGCAATCAAGAAATACCAATCTGATAGTCAAGTGTTCGCCAATTGCACAAAAAGCCTATATCAGCATGGATAATGTTGAGGATAATTGGCAACCCAGTGGTCTGGCTTATGATGGAGAGAAGGATTCACTGTTGGTTCTGTATAGAAATCGACAGGCTCTGAACCAATATAGATTACGTACCCTTTCAAAAAGTGGGGACTTGACCTCAGGTGGGGATAAGCATTTTTCTCTGGATATTATTGACCAAGGTCCCAATGGTATTTACGCATTTGAATTTTACAACGGGTCCTTCTTCATGCTTGGTGTAGATACCACACAGACAGATGCCTTGATTATTCTGGATCAGGCCTTCCAGGTAGAAAGCATTGACTCCATTTTAGATTCTACAGTAGTTGGTTTATGTTTTAAAGACAATGAACTTTTCTTCAGCTATCGTGACAAACGCATAGAGAAATGGAATAACTATTAGATTCAATATAGACAGATTACCCTCGGGGAGAGCTCGCTGTACGCAATGCAGGCCATTAGCTGGATGGGATGAGAAGCATGACCATTAAAGTAGAGGTACTCTTTTCAGAGGGATGTCTGCGGACACCTCTCACCATAGAACGAGTACAGGAGGTTTCTCAACAAATGGGAGTACCGATTGATTTGTCAACCGTGCAAATCGATACTTACGATGATATTATGGAATGGAATTTTATCGGGAGCCCCACCGTTCGGGTCAATGGTGTTGATATAGACCCCTCAGCCAGGGGTGACTCCTTTGGAGGATTCACCTGACGTAGTTATGGGGCATCGGGAATGCCTTCGGAACAGATGGTTATGGATGCACTGGTATCAGCCCGGTCTGGAGCTGACCGCTAAGTTTATGGACACAGCCCATGGGGACTGTGCACAGTTTGGTTTAACTTATTGTGTGAAATGACAGGGGGTCTATTTATGCACAAGATTTTTATTTTACTCGTGGTGTTGGTGATACCAGGTCAAAATGCGCATTGCCTGGATCAGGATACCATACGGCAAGAGCCCTTCATCTCGAACTGGACTTCCAACATGTGGATCAATGACTATTATCCCAATCCAATTTCCATCTCTATCATGTTTCGACCATTTCAATGCTTACAAAAAATTAATATTTCCCATTCGGTGAGAGTAGGTAGGCTGGCTGTGGTGAATGACTATTTAACTTACAGGGAGTCCACAGGAGAGTGGATTACCAGGCATAGAGCTGATGACCTCTATCATCTCAGCTACGAACTTCACAAACCGCTTCTGGACACCAAATACTTTGACTTTTCTGTATTGGTAGGGGCTGGAGTAGCAACGTTCCCTGACCTGTCAGTCCCGGATGACTTCTTTCCTGGTAGTAATTATACTGGCCGAGGACTTTATTTCACCGGAGGAGCGCAGGTTCAATTGTGGAAAATAGTGGCTGACCAGAGGGTAAATTTATATTCTGATACAGAACTCCAGTATCATACTACCAGCATCGGCTATCAGAGCAATGCAGTGGGGTGGGCCGTGATTGGTCCCGGAGTATCCATCGTTTTATCAATACTTCATGTTGCGACCCTCATCACATGATTCCCAGAATCCTATTCCCAATGGTTATGGATGCACTAGAAAGGACCAAATTATGATTAACAAGTTTATGCTAATCGCCATCGTCATGGCAATCAACCCAGGGGCAAGCTCTATAGTATCAGCCCAGACAATTATTCCACTCAACTCCTTAGACCAGGTTAAGCTTGTAAATGTTGAGGCAGAAACGCTCAACTATAAAGGCAGAACAGCACTCCAGGTTAAAGCAGCCAGTGGGGCTGAGAAACTTGAGACATTGTTATTGATACCAGATGTTTCCTTTAAAAATGGTGTGATAGAAATAGAAGTATCTGGCGAGCCGGCACCAGGCGCTATCGCTCAGGCCAGAGGTTTTGTAGGGCTTGCTTTTCGGGTTCATAAAGGAGAGCATTATGAGTATGAATGCTTTTACCTGCGACCAACCAACGCCCGGGCTGACAATCAAGTTCAACGCAATCATTCCCTGCAATACGTTTCACATCCAGAATATCCCTGGCATCGCTTAAGAAAAGAAACCCCGGAGAAATATGAGTCCTATGCCGATATGCTTCCAGGAGAATGGATTAAACTCAGGATAGAGGTATCAGGAACAACTGCAAAATTTTATGTCGGAGGAGCCAAGCAGCCAAATCTGATAGTTAGTGATTTAAAGCGGGGTGACACAGAGGGCGGTATTGCGCTTTGGATGCATTCGTCTACTCTGGCGCATTACCGAAATTTAGTTGTCTACCCAGAGCCATAAAGAGAGCCCGACCCTTATGAAAAGGATACTACTCATCTTGAATATCAGTCTTGGACTGATGCTTCTATCCTGCTCTCCAAATGATCCATCAGAGACAAACCTCGCAGTCATGACATTTAATATTCGTCTCAACCTGGCTTCTGATGGTGACAATGCCTGGCCCAATCGTAAAGATATGGCAGCCAGTATGATCCGTTATAATGAACCAGATATATTTGGTGTTCAGGAGGCCTTTCGGGGTCAGGTCAATGATCTGTCTGAACGGCTTCCGGAATATGCCTGGATTGGTGCGGGTCGCGATGACGGAAAACAAGCCGGTGAGTATATGGCTATTTTCTATCAAAAATCTCGACTGAAGCTACTGCATGAAGAGACCTTCTGGCTCAACGAACATCCACACTCCCCTGGTCTCGGTTGGGATGCAGCTTACAATCGCGTGGTAACCTGGGGTCAGTTTAAGGACCTGAAAACGGGACAGACTCTTTTCCATTTTAACACGCATTTTGATAATCGCGGTGAAGTCGCCCGCCAGGAAAGCGCCAAGCTACTACTGAGTAAAATCCAATCCATCGCTGGAAGTTCTGCCCTGGTTGTCACTGGTGATTTCAATACGTACCCAGATTCAGAACCCTATAGAATTCTCACAGGTTCGGAGCTATTGACAGACGCTAAAACGCTTACTCAGACACCCCACCATGGTCCCCGTCGAACCTTTAATGGTTTTGATCTGGAAAGTTTAAAAACCACAGAACCACCCATCGACTATATCTTTGTCAGCAAAGACATCGTTGTGCTGAAACATGCCACATTATCTGATACTTTCGGTGGTTATTTCCCATCAGACCATATGCCAGTATTAGCCACAATCACCATAAAACCTTAGGACGTCCAGGTGAAACTATTTAATCCCAGGAGCATGGCAGCACTCATCCCAATCACCATGTTAATAATGACTTCATCAAGCTATGCCCAGACATCCAATTACAATCCCATGCTAAGTGCCCAGGAGAAGCAAAAAATCGAAGCTGGTGACATCATCATGCGGGAGCTTGACACAAAGCACGACAAGGGACAAACCATTGAAACCATCGGTCTGATACATGCTCCAGGGGATAGCCTGGTTCTGCTGTTAACCGATTATGAGGCTTATCCAGAGTTTATGTCAGCAGTCGATGATATTCAAGTCGTGGATACGACAGGGGCTGAATCCACCATCAATTATATCCTGAAACCCATGCTGGGTTTGACCAAAAAATACCGCATCAAAATTGCGCCGGTCGAACTTGACGAGCAGGTCTGGAGAATTGAATGGTTCCTGGTGGAATGGCCTGGATTAACCCCCATGGAAACCATTGGCGACACCAAGGGTTACTGGCTCATTATTGAGCAAACTGAGAACCGATCACTGGTTCAATACTATGTCTACTCTGATCCAGGCCCTGTACCTTTTGGTCTTGGAGGACTGGTTGACGCTCTGGGCAAGGGCAGCATTGAAGATGTCTTTAATGAGACCCGTGCTGAGGCTCATATAATGATGGGCAATCGCTAACATCCAACACCCGACTTTAGTCGGTGCCAGGACCCCCCAAGGAAGGAATTAACATGAACATGGATGACCCCATCATAATCGCCCTCATAGTAGCTGGCTCTATCGCAGTGATCGCCGCTATTGTCATGCTCGTTCGCTATTACGAAAAAAAACGCACAGAGGCCCTCCGCACTGCAGCAGCAGAGATGAGATTGGAGTTCTCACGTCTGCCGGATCCTCAACTTTTGCCTTCTTTGCGCGCCTTCCCGCTTTTTTCCCAGGGTCATTCCAAAAAAGCATTTAATGTCATGAGCGGTATGGCGGATGAGATCGAAATCACCATGTTTGACTATAGCTATACTACAGGTGGTGGAAAAAACCAACACACCCACAATCAAACCGTGGTGTTGCTCAAATCCAGCCTCCTTGATATCCCGCCCTTTAGTCTAAAACCCCAGAATGTCTTTCACAGCATTGGCAAGGCTTTTGGGTATCAGGATATCAATTTTGACAGCCACCCCATCTTCTCTGAGAAGTATCTCTTACGCTCAACAGATGAGCTGGTCATTCGAGAGTTCTTTACCGCTGCAATCCTGGAATATTTCGAGCAACGTCATGGTCTAAGCACAGAAGCAGGGGGAGATCGACTGATCTTTTTCCGGGCATCCAAGAAGGTCAAGCCAGAGGATCTGCCTGCCTTCCTTAAAGATGGCTTCCATATTTACACCCTTATTAAATAACACCCGACTTAAGTCGGGTGCTATCACAAACACATCCAAACATCTTTATGCCTCCGCGTTCTCGGCGGTAAATCCCGCGCCGTCATACCGAGCGGAGTCGAGGTGCCCAACACGCCCACTTACACCTCCCATCAAATCATCGCAGCGCTCTCTGTAGTTAGCACTTTTCAACCCCAACCCCCAATTCTACCCTTTTAAAATCAGCAGAGATGTCTAGATTAGCGTTCGTTTATCAACAATTGGGGAAACGAAATACCAACACGAATTTTAAGACAATCGGCAATTGTATAATGGTTATGCGTGCCGAAAATCCATAATAGGGGTAAATCATGAAAAAAAGCTTATTGCTTGGTGTGTTTGTTTTATCGGTGCTGTTGATCTCAAGTTGTGCCTATTTAGTCGGTGGCGGTGACAAACAGGATGTAATGGTTAATTCAAGTCCTGAAGGCGCCAGCATTGTTATCACAACTACCGGTGGCGTGGAAATGTTCTCTGGCACCACCCCCGCGTCTGTAACACTGAAAAGGAAGTATAAATACAATGTAGCTGTCAATTTGGACGGTTATAAAGAAAACACAGTTATGATTGACCAGACCTTGAATATGATGGTTCTTGGTAACATCGTGTGTGGTGGTATTCCTGGAGGTGTTGTTGATGCATTAACTGGAGCCATGTGGACTCTGGAACCAGAACAAATTGTAGTGACTCTTGAAATGGCAGCCCTTGAAGGTGGTAGCGAAGAACTCTATGCAGTTGTTTCTTACTTAGGTACAGACAACCAGCGCCAGAGTGTTCCCATTCTTCTCGAAAAGGAATAATATTTGGTTAAAAACCAATTTGTGGCCAGTAGGTTTTTAATTCTACTGGCCATTTTTATTTTTATCTCCCCTCCGCTGTATTCTCAGGAGCAGGACTCCTCCCATGTGCAGAAGCCTTCATTTCTTGTTGATGCAAATCTGGCCTACCAGACAAAAATCGGCAGCAAAACCATTCATCGATGTCCCTTTGAAACATCCTGCAGTAAGTTTTTGCAGCTTTCAGTGGAGGAGCATGGAGCAATCAAGGGTTTTGCTCTATTCCTAGATCGATATTTTTATAGAGAAAATGTCATGATTCCTCAGAATTATGAAGCAGTTGTAAGAAACAACAGGGTCGTATATAGAGATGATATCCCAGATAGTCTCATTACTTATCTTTATCGCGATTAGTCTGCCAGCTAACGGTCAGGACTTAATTCAACGTCTGATTCAGGAGTCTGAATTCCAGTTAGCGCGGATAGAGCTTTATAGGCACCTTGAAAATGCCGATACACTTGCTCAACCCAAAACCCTGGCAGCCATTGCTTATACCTACCAGCTTGAGAACCAACATCTCAAAGCAAAAACCTTATATCGCCGTGTCTTACAGAAGTCAGACCTGTTATCGCACAGTTATGTAGATAGCATCAAAACAAACCTATGCTTTTCGCTCATTGAATTGAGTGAGTTTGGGAGCGCATATGGGCTCTTCAGTAATTTAGAGAATGATCACATTATCCCAGTGAAGCAGCGTTTTTTTATTCTCACGGCTGAAAGGCCCAGCGAATTGAGTCAGGTCGTTTTCAATTCAGAGGAATTGGAATCCCTGGAGCGTCTGGCAGATGATCTAAAAAGTCCACGCAAGGCTGCCATACTCTCAACCATTGTACCTGGGCTGGGACAATTTTATGCCTCACATGCTGTTGATGCGGCACAGTCCTTTCTAGTGGTTGGTGCAGGAATACTCTATTCAACCGTAGCGTATAAAGCTTATGAACAGGATAATTTGGGTCTGGGATTAACATCCCTGACCATTGGTACCACAGCCCTGTTTCACTATGCCAATATCCTGTCAGGCCAAAGGACAGCGATTTATAGAAACATGAAACTGAAACAGGATTACCTAGAACAGTCCAACCTAGATTTTCAACCGCTAGACTTATCAACCAGTTTTTAACCCTCCAACCTCCAGCTCCCAACTATGCACACGACTAAAAGCCCCCGACTTCAGTCGGGGGTTACCACAACCCCACCACAACATCCAATCCTTCATTCTCCCCTTTCAAAACCGAACAATAAGTCTACATTTACCTGAATTAATGACAATACTAGGGGTATTATCAAGATAAAAACCATAGAAATGCAGTTATGGATAAACTCTCGAGGGGATTTGTGCGATTCCGGATATATACATGTTAGAATGACTCTAGGGTTATAGAAAGGATGGCACAATGAAATTTAAGATCGTGGTCATATCTCTATTGATTGCTTGCTCAGCTGGAATCGCTCAAAATCCAGAATGGATAAACTATACCAATGGAGAAGAGGTATATGCATTGGCAGAAGCTGGTGAATATATCTGGGTTGGGACAAATGGCGGTTTGATAAAAATTGATATAACTTCTGGTGAAAAAACCCATGTCAATAGAGCCAACTCAGGATTGCCTTCCAATCACATCAATTCTATAGCAATCGACAGCACCAGTGGAGATCTGTGGTTTGGCTCTCTTTGATGGGATCAATTGGACGATTTATAATGATGCTAATTCTGGATTGCCTGATAATGATGTCAATGTGATAGTTAAGGGCGAAAGTGGCAATATGTGGATTGGAACTGGGGGTGGATTAGCCTCTTTTGACGGAACTGATTGGACAGTTTATGATCATGACAATTCGGGTTTGGTAACTAACGGTGTCAAAGCATTGGCAATCGATCGAAATGGGAAGAAGTGGATTGGGACGGTGTCTGGATTATCACTCTTTGACGGAACCAACTGGACAGGATACAACACGCAAAATTCGGGTTTGCCTTCTCACTCTATTCGGTCAATAGCAATCGACTTTAGCGATAATAAATGGTTTGGGACTTGGGCTTTGGGTTCATATGATGACGGATTAACCTTCTTTGACGGTGCTGACTGGGTGGTATACGAAACTTCCAATTCGGGATTGCCTGATAACTGGGTTAGATCAATATCGATTGACAACGATGGGAATAAGTGGATTGGGACATCGACTGGTGGCTTAGGTGTCTTTAATGAAGGTGGTATTATCCTTGGAACAGACGACGAAGGTGATAAGATAGGTTTAGTGACAGATTTCAGGTTAAACCAGAATTACCCCAACCCTTTCAATCCCACTACCACCATCAGCTACGAACTTCCAGAGCAGTTAGAGCTTACGCTCACTATCTATGATATCACAGGTCGAGAAGTCATGACTCTTGTACATTTAACAAAATCAGCAGGTCAATACGAAATACAGTGGAATGGAGCAGACGATTCAGGCAAACAAGTCGCTACAGGAATGTACTTCGCCCAGCTTCGGACCGGTGACTTTTCTCAGGTGATCAAGATGGTATATTTACGCTGAAAACCGCATTCTAACAAAGGTACTGTGTTAAAAGTCAAGCCGAATATGCTGGATCATAAGGTGTTTCGTTCAGCCAGAGATAGTAGATAAGTAGTAACAGTTTTCTTGCAACAGCAACTACACCAGCCTTCTTGGGTTTGCCTCTTTCCAGCATTCTGTCGTAATAGGTTTTCATCTGTGGATTCGATTTGATAGCTGATATAGCTGGCATGTAAACAGACATCCTGAGGTGTCGGTTCCCTTTCTTTGAAATAATGGTTTTACCCCTGTGCTTTCCAGACTCCCTGAGAACGACATCCAGACCGGCATAGCTAGTCAGTTGTTTTCCGTTACGGATGAGCGCAAAGGCATTGGTCTCAGCCAGAACCTTGGCAATGGTCATTAACCCGATACCATTTACGGTAAGGATGTTCTCGATCTTGTCCCATGTCTGCTGATCTCTTTTAAGCAGAGTGTTTATACAGATCTCGACCTGTTTGATGTGCCGTTCATAGAGAGTGATCTGTTGTTTTAATCGCTTGATCGTGTCTTTGCCGGGTTTGAAAGAGTGAGTTTTTGCATGGATACGATTTTTGGCATCTGTTCTTAGTTCTTTGAGCGAGAGGTGTTCCCTGGTGAGAAGCTTGAGTTCTTTCATGAGCTCTGAGGGAGGCTCCCACTCACTTAAGCGCTTCTCCAGCCCCATCTGTGTCAGCATGTGAGCATCTATGGGATCAGTCTTTGATTTGATTGTTAATGTTTTTGCAAAGTGCTTAGCCTTGTTGGGGAGTACAACAATGACATGAGCACCTTGAGACTTCAGAAAGTAGGCAAGTGTTTCATAATAGACACCAGTGGCTTCCATGAGGAAGTACTGAGGGATGTCCTGGATTTGTTGTGATAGAGCAAACTTATAGAACCGTCTGACACCTGTATTGTTGTTATTGAAAACCTGGTGGGAGCCGACCTTGGTGCGTTGATCTGCTGTGATGATACCGACACGACAGATGAAGGTGTCCATTGAAATATCGATGCCGATGACTTGTTTAATTGGTACCATTTTTGGGGGAGTCTCCTATCTTAAGCTTATTGTGGATGGCAACGGTTTCTTATGATTCTTTTCTCGTAGTCTTATTCGGGATTCCTGTTATAGCAGGATCTCTAAGTACTGTCCAGAATTAAGGAAACTGTAAAAGGGGAGTGGGGAGATGTTTCTTTGTTACGATATCATTCGAGATGTACCGAGGCATAGATCTCTCTCCCTCTCCTTTGCCACATTTCCTAAAATAAGCTATTCAAAAACAGCTGAACGCACTATACGAGGCACAGAGCTGACTCTCGTGAGGGGGAGTACATAACGAAAATGTTGTGGCCGAATACAATTATCGTACAAAGCGAGTCTGTTTCAGGAAGCAGCTCAAGCCTAAAACACTAGAAAGGTGCTATGAAAAAATTATTGAATAAAATACCTTTCATTGGAGATCCAGTCTGGTGGTCTGCTTATGCCGTTGGGACGTGGCCACGCTTCTTTCTGTTTTTGTTGGGAGTAATTATTGTTGTAACAGCTTCAATCTTTAGAATTGTTGAGAATGGATTTGGTTGGCTTTCCTATTTGATAATCCTGACCTACCACTTAATGTTTTTAATTGTTATACGTAATTTGTTTCTAAAAATAATTGATCTCGAAAAGCAGGACAATTGACACTTTCTAACAATGGTCTACACTGCTAGGTAGGGCATTAGTTGACTCACATAAAGGGGATTACAAATCGAAAAAGATAAGGCTGGATACAATTATCGCACACAGCGAGCATTGAGCGAGCAAACCCATTTCCGAAAGGCAAGGGATCTAAAATCAAACTGAAAATATTCATGTGTAGCGCGGTGATCTTCTTGTTTGGCTGTGAAGGTTGGTTTGATGCCACCAGCATGACTATTGAGTATGTCACCCTGGAGAAAATGCCCTTTCAAGATTCCAACAATCACGACTGGGACGATGATTCCACCCCGGATGTTTACTTTCGGTTTGAAGAAACCTCAGTCTGGGAACGCAGCGAATCCACCATATATCTGGGTGTTTCAGAATCAGACTTACCCAAGGAATGGACCATAGACCCCGGCTTTACCCTCACAGACTTCAGGAATAAGCTGGTAGTCTCTGTTTATGATTCTGATTTCCTCTCTTCGGACTTGATCGGCAGTGCTGAATTTGAATTTGATGCCGGGGACGATACCGAAGTGTGGACCCTGGATTTAAGCGATGATTTGCAAATCACCATTGAAGTTTCATATACCTATTAGTTGAACGACAAGGCTGTTTTAGGGCAGCCAAATAAGGTTTTAAAGAAATCAAAAGTACGGCCATGGGGAGGACTCAACAAAAGTGATGCAACAGAATACAGATCAATTTTCACAGCCCCTTGATACCAATCTAATGGCGCCCTGCGGCATGAATTGTGAAATATGCATGGCTCATTTACGAGAAAAAAACAGGTGCTCCGGCTGTTTAACAGCAGGGACAAATAAAGCCAGGCACTGCTCCTCATGTATCATTAGAAATTGCGAAAAGTTAAGTGAAACTGAGTCGGGATATTGTTATGATTGTCATGATTATCCCTGCATGCGCCTGAAAAATCTTGATAAACGATATCGCACGAATTACCAGATGAGCATGCTGGAAAATCTTGATAACATGAAACGCATAGGTCTTGAAAAGTTTATCCAACAGGAAAGATCAAGATGGTCATGCAAGCATTGTGGTGAACAACTATGTGTCCATAGACCTCGATGCCAAAACTGCGGCGAAGGCTGGTCGGCGGAAAGGGTGCACAAATGATTTGGAGAGACCAACATCGAAACGGGGGGGCAGGCATGAATCACAAATCCGGCAGGTCATATATTTACATCGGACTTCTTTTTGTTTTATTGAATTCTGTCTTTGCAGAAAACAGAGAGTCAAATTCCTTAAGCAAAGCTTCCACCCTTGAATTTGGCCTGCTTGATGGAAACCAGATTCGCAACTGGATTGGGAATAACGGACATCTTGTAAGTCACATCCCAACCGGTGATTCAGGTCTGGAATGGCCTACTGGAACCGGCCTTACATCCGTTTTTGCTTCAGGAATATGGGTGATGGGCATGGTGGATGGTGACCTGCGCAGCGCCGCCGCTGAATTCAGCTCAGAATGGGGCCCCGGCACCATTCCATATGATACAGAAACGCAACAACCTATAAGTGATGTGCCCCTCAATACACCTGACGAACAAGTCTATATCATTGAACGAAACAATAGTTCTGACATTGAATCTCCCCAATACAATCGGGAATATGCCACCTGGCCAGCAAGCGATGGTGCCCTTGCCCATGATGGTGAACATTTCGAAGATCTCAACGGGAATGGGTTATGGGAAAATAACGAGACCTTTGAAGATTTTGATCTGGATGGCAGTTATGATGCACCAGATGGCGTGTTTGTAACCGGTGAAGATCCACCTGTATTCGAAGGTGATCAGATGGCCTGGTATGCCACCAATGATTGGAATGCCAGTGCACATGCAAATCTCTTTGGAACGCAACGGCTTGGGTTGGAGGCACACGTTTTAATTACCAGTAAAGATGAGAACTCCCCCATAGGAAATGTTCAATTCCATACCATTACCCTGATCAATAAAGGAGGACAGACGATTAGTGATGCCTACTATACATATTGGTGCGATGCCGATGTGGGCGACGCCAACGATGATTATGTGGGCTGTGACCCACCCTCTAACCTTGGTTATTTTTATAATGGCGACCAGATTGACCAGGATTATGGGAGCCGTCCTCCAGCTGTTGGATACGCGATTCTTCAGGGCCCTATGGTGACGTCCCTTGGTGATACCACCTTTTATGGAGGGGAAACATACCCTGACAAGACCCTCCTCAATATGACGGCCTTCAACTCATTTACAAATAGCGACTCTCAATTTGGTGATCCAGAAAATGCAGAAGAAGCCTACAATCTCATGCAAGGCTTAACTGCCCAGGGTGATCCATGGCATGAGTATTTGGATGAAAACCAGCCCATTACAACCTTTCTATATCCAGGCGATCCCGAAACGGGTACTGGATGGACTGAACAAGGTGGGTCAGCTCCAGGGGACCGCCGAGCCCTGATGAGCATGGGTCCATTTACCATGGCCCCTTGGGTTGATACCAATGGAAATGGGAAAGCCGAATTCGGAGAGCCTGGTGTGCAGGTCATTCATTCAGCATTAGCAATAGGTGCCGGGACAAATAACCTCAATGCTATCTCCGCCATGAAATACTTCATGGATACTGCGCGAGATAATTTTGATGAACCCGGCAATACTGCACCGGCTATAATTTTTACTGGCAGTGGCTATGACCAGGAAATTGTCCTTAATTGGTTCGAAGGTGCTGCTGAATATGAGGCTGTCGATTGGCAATACTTTGGATTGATGGGCTATGATTTTGAAGGTTACGAGCTTTACCAGGGGGAAACTGCCGAAGGTCCATGGTCAAACATCGGGACATTTGATGTGGTTAATGATGTGGGTATTATCATGGAACAGTATTTTGACCCCATCACGGGGACCATTCAGAACCGGATTGCTCACTTCGGGAATAACTCCGGCCTGGAACATATAGTATATATCAGGGAGGATGCGTTTAATAGCGGGGCAGCCCTGGTTAATGGCCAGGACTATCACTTTGCATTTAGTGCCTATTTCTATGATAACAGCAGCAATCCGCCCAGCATTGAGACACAGCTCCAAATAGTAAGTGTCCAGCCCCATCAATTTGGTGGAGGTATTGTTCCTCGGGATACGTTGTCCATCATACACACAGGTTCTGCAGAAGCATCTATCACAGTTGATGTGCTTGATCCCAGCCACCTCAGTGGCCATGCCTATGAAATATACTTTACTTATGATTCTACCGCACAGCAGGGATCCTGGCACTTGAAACAGGACCCAGGTGGATCCAGCGAAACCCTGCTATCCAGTGGTGAGTCTGGAGATCAATTCTATGTTGATGGATTCGAGTTGACCATTGCCGATATTTTATTTGAAGCCCCCAGGTTCAATGCATCCTGGGAGCAAACCTCTAACATACAGGGCGATTATCATGAAACCCTGGAACTGCTTGCTGTATCACCAGGAGGGGTTGACTCCCTGGCCTGGACCGATGCATCCATGACCACCATGGTGCACATGGATACCCTCTATGGTGCCGGTTATGCCTATGATTATTTTGAACTTGAAGATAGGGGACTTGACACCTGGTTTATTCTTCACCGGGTTATTCAACATCAAGTTTTTATACAGGGTTTTGCCAGCCAATTTGGCGCGCAAGATGGTGATAGAGTGGCCGATATTCCTGGCATCGGTGGTGGTTCCACTGATGCACTGTCGCTCCAGGGCAATCTGGAGCTTCGTTTCACAGACTCCGGGCAATCTGCATCTTTGTGGCGCGGATCAGACAACTATGTACCCCACATGATAAACATTCCTTTTGAGGTCTGGGATGTTGAGCAAAATATCCAGCTTTGTGTTGGAATTATGGACAATAATAATACCGGTGGAATTCAGGACACCAGCCTGCCCAATTGGGAGACGAGTCTCGATCTGGATTGGGTCGTCGTATTCTATGAGGACGATACAACCCACACTGACTCACTACAGGAACTGTTTAATAATCCACATTCTGGCTGGTGCTGGCAATTTACCAATACGTCAGAATTCAGTGCTGGTGATGTGGTTTCCTTGAATTTTATGAATCCGGTCATCGCCGGCACAGATGTATACACCTGGACAACTGCTGGAACCAGTGCAGCTGATGATCCTGAGAGCCCCCAGGAGTTTGAATTGAAACAGCTAGCTGTGTATCCCAATCCATTCAACCCAAGCACTACGATTCACTACCGCATTCCAGAGCAGGCGGATGTAGCCATTCGCATTTATGATCTATTAGGTCGAGAGATATGGAGTAGGGAGATATCTGGAAACCCGGCTGGATACCAGAGTTTGCAGTGGAATGGTCTGAAGAAGAGTGGCAACCAGGCCGCAAGTGGCGTGTATCTCATCACGCTTTCTACTTCTGAATTTCGCCTGGTTCAAAAGGCTCTGCTCATTCGTTAGAAGGGGTTGGGAAATGAATTACCACATCGAAAAGACGAGGAATTGATGGATTCAAAACCAGGGGGTAAAAAATTTGGAGTGTTGCTCTTTGATCTTGATGGGACACTGTTAGACTCGTTTTCAACCCATTACAGGGTGTATGAAATTGTCTTTGCTCGTTTTGGTATCTCAATAAGTAAAGAAAAATTTCTGAAGACTTACTCCCCGGATTGGTATCAGACATATGAAGCATTTGGCCTTCCCAAAAAAGACTGGGAATCAGCGAACAAATTGTGGATTGAAGAGGCAGAGAAAAGAACACCAGGGTTGCTTCCTGACGTGATGGAGACCCTTACTGCGCTTAATCGTCGTCATACACTTGGCCTGGTAACATCAGGGTCAAAAAGTCGCGTATTTAAGGACCTGAAGAGAACGGGAATAGAACATTTCTTTAAAACCATCATTACCGGGGATGATATCCAAAATCCCAAACCGGCACCTGAAAGTATCGAAAGCGCTTTATTGAGCCTGGGGGTTGAAGCAAGCGAGGTGGTATACATCGGGGATGCCCATGCAGATTATGACATGGCCAGGGCTGGAGGCGTTCATTTTGTTGGAGTGGAGAGCGCTTTCGCCAGCTTGAGTTCAAATGATCCGGGGTACACTGTGTGCTCAATTGTGGATTTACCAGAGCTACTTGGATAATCCATGAAAAACACCCTTCTATTCATCCTGGTTGCCATGGTCATTATCACAGGCTGTGTCATCACGGGACCCTTGTACTATTCTGCCAACAAGCTTTCAATAGATGAGGTCGAATTTTTATTTGATGTGGACTCAGTTGTGAATGAAATGAAATATTTTGATGCCTGCATCATAGAAATGAATATTCTGCCTGTAAAAAACTGGAGCGAAATCAAGAAAGAGGGAGTGGTTGGAATCTCAGCCTTGATTGACATTGAAGGCAAACTGGAAGCCGCCCTGGTTATTCAATCCGTCCATCCCAGTCTGGATGCAATCGCCTTGCAATCAGTGAGACAGGCCACCTTTCGTTCACCCCAGCACATCATAAATGTGGACACCAGTTATGTCCTGCAAATCCTGATCCCCTACTATGAGGATGATTTTGACCTGAGCGAATTATCCACCATTTACAACTATGCTTATGATGAAGAGATGTACGACGTAGCACCTGAACCCGTGGTTGGATGGGAAAAAGCACCCCTTAAGGTTGAATACCAGGGTTACTCAAACATGAACAGGGTCGAGGGTGATATTCAGATTTCCTTCTATATCGACAGCAAGGGTCAGCCCGGACAATTCTATATCTCAAAACCCTTTGGGTACGGCGCCGAAGAACAGGCCATTAAGGCCATCAGAAAAACCAAATGGAAACCTGCCACAAAGCTCGGGAAGCCAGTTCCCTGTATTGTATCAATCCCCTTTGGCTTCTACTATTGGTATTAAGAGGAGCTCGATACGCTAATCAGGTGTGAAGCCCTAATGAAAACCTCCAGTAGATTAAAACCCCTTCATCTCCTCGTAGCCATACTTGTAGTTCTGGTTTTTTGGGGATGTGAGGAGGTCAAGCTGGAACCGCTTGATGTTCATGGCAGTTATACCATAGGATTTCACCTGGATGATTCTGCCGAAGTGTACATAG
>JACKQG010000265.1_pt1 | contig 76246 bp, 79 predicted proteins | sample 8237621 | NCBI WGS metagenome assembly JACKQG01 (sample SAMN15677084, study PRJNA649215) | marine metagenome | biome: marine; feature: Black Sea; material: saline water; isolation source: suspended particulate matter (SPM) from the Black Sea western gyre | collected 2013-06-09/2013-06-10 | depth...
AAAAGCCCTCGAAGCGACTGTTTCTGAGTCAGGCCGCCAGTTGCACACACCGAAGGTATCTGCGATTGAGTTTCCCCCCTCCTGACGGTTCAAAAACGCTGATTTCCGCTAAGGAAACAACTTTTCACCGCCAAGGGGTTTCGTTCAAACATCTCGTAATAAAGACGGAGTTTGGAGGAATAGTGTATGGATTATCCCTTTTTTATATTAATTGTCAAGAAAAAAATGACTTTTTTTGACTTTTTTGGCAATTTTTTGAATAAAGTTGAATAAAGACGGTTATTTACCACTTTTTCAGTTATGCTGTTTGCATCCGTTCTGCCGGGAAAGCAGGACATTACAGATACGGCCAATTTGAATGTTCAGTACTTACAATAGTCCTGAGCACAAAAATTAACGCAAATAATATCCCTCTTCATAAAAAAGGACAAGTTGATTAAATTATTACTGGATGTGGATACAGGTATCGATGATGCCCTCGCACTTTTTTATCTGGCTCAGGCTCAAAAACAGGGCCAGCTAGAAATTCTGGGCAGCACCACTGTCGGCGGAAATGTTGAAGTTGCACAGACGACATTGAATACTCTCAAGATCTGGGAGATGCTGGAACTGGATATTCCGGTTGCTGCCGGAGCAAACAATCCGCTGTTGGTTCCACTGAGTCCCGCTCCATTTGTACATGGAGATGACGGACTGGGAAATTCTTTCCTCTCTCCGCCAAAAAAAATGCGCGCTGAAGAATCGGCTGCAGAGATGATTTTGCGGCTCAGTCGGCAATATTCAGGAGAATTGACTGTGTTAACCACTGCCCCCCTGACCAATATTGCTGTTGCTCTTTTACAGGATCCTAGTCTCGCCCAACGAATCAAGAAACTGGTGCTGATGGGCGGCGCAGTATTTACAGGAAATGTTTCTGCAGTTGCTGAAGCCAACATTGCCAATGATCCTGAAGCAGCACGGATTGTTTTCCGTTCCGGAATAGAGATGACCATGATCGGACTTGATGTGACCCATGAAGTCTATTGGGAAGAGCGGGATCTGGAACCTTTAATAAAAATTGATAATCAACGCTCGGCTTTTCTGCTGCAGATTATCCGTTTCATTTCAGCAGCCTACGAAAGCCTCTCCGGCTGGAGGCGCATCGTTTTGCATGATCCACTGGCGGCAGGTGTCTGTCTTTTTCCGGATTTGGTAAAAACCGAAAAACGTTATGTTGATGTGGAGTTGAATGGAGATTTAACCCGCGGCATGACCGTAGTCGACCGGCGCGGTAGAACTCCTCTGGGAGAAGAAAATATGGAGGTGGCGCTTGAAGTCGACGCAGAACGCTTCAAAACCCAACTCATGCAAAGTCTGCTGGTTTGGATTCAGGAAGGTTGAAGTTTTGGTCGTTGTGTTATCGTCCGCCGTGTATATTCGTAAATATGTCATTCCCGCGAAAGCGGGAATCTAGGAGAAGCTACTAAAGATCACTTATAATTTCCAATACAGAAAAGACGTATAAATATTTGTACAGGAAGTATTAATACGGTCTATTTCGGAAACATCAGAATACAGTTGCCTGTCTATTTCAAGACAAGAATTTTAGCAGCATTCCTGGATTCCGGGTCTGCGATATACTTTGCCCGGAATGACAATGAAGAGGATTATTGTGGCTACACCAAGCCCGGAATGACAATGAAGAGGATTATTGTGGCTACACCAAGCCCGGAATGACAATGAAGAGGATTATTGTGGCTACACCAAGCCCGGAATGACAATGAAGAGTGGAAGTGTTGTGAGTAGGGCTTTGATCCTCAGGCAGTAAGAATGAATTGCTCGTCTTCCATGAGTTCTAATCCGGAACCGACCCAGTCTTCCGGAGAAAATTCCTGCAGAAGTTCAATAACCTCTTTGCGTGCTTCCAGGTCAACCGGAGAGTAAGGCAGCCGAAAAACCGGTTTCGTTGCTCCGGTCATGCTCAGCACAGTATTCAGGGCATTGGGGCTGGGTACATGAAAAAGCCAGGACATCAACGGCTGTAAACGTTCATTAAGCATGGGATCATCTTTATCCATCAGTTGCCGCATCAATCCCGGCATTAAATTACTGATCACTGAAATCACACCGTGAGAGCCGTGACGGTGTCGTCCTTCAAAGCACTGGTCATCATTGCCGGACCAACATGCTATTCCTTGTTTTTCATAATGTGCCATCCGCTCGTTTCCGGCACATTCTTTGACACCAATCAGGTTTTGATGTTGAGCCAGCTCTTCAATTATTTCCGGCTGCAGATCCTGTCCGGTTCTTCCGGGAACATTATAAATGATTGAGGGGCCTAAATCTAAAACCCGCGTAAAATGCTCCTTGAGACCTGCATCCGAAGTTTTTCCATAATATGGATTGATCTGCAGTGCTGCATCCATTCCAAAAGCAAAGCCGTACTTGGTACCCTTGATGGCTTCGCGTGTGTTGTTGCTGCCGGTGTTACCGACAATTGCCAGACGGTCGCCAAATTTATTTACACTGTGGGCAATCAGCATCAGATGCTCTTCCCAGTCCATTAAATGACCTTCACCGGTGGTTCCGCAGACTATCAAGCCCTGCACACCATTTTTGATTTGAGTTTCAACCAGAAAATCATAGCTCTCAAGGTCAACATCTCCATCCAGTTTATAAGGAGTTTTGATTGCGGTCATCAGACTCGCAGATTTTATTTTTTCCATCATTTTAATAAATTTTTGTTCCAGTCAAAAAGAGTGGAAGTAATTAGGTTTTTCTATTCTAGACAGAATAAACTCAGGCAGCTGCAAAGTTTATTATAGTTTTTATCTGATCATCAAAGTTCATACAGTCTACTTCAAAGTGCCAAAACCTACAAGACAGGCCGCAAAAAAAATCAAGGCACTTTTTTCAGGTTGGACTCGTAATAGCGCGTGTAAAGATTTCCACGTTCAGTGAAACGGACTCCATAAACATTACTGCGCAAACCGGGCCGAAAAAAACTGTTTTCAATCACACCAAACCACTGGTCGGTCAGATGTTTTTTCAAAACTATCTGAACACGGTCGCCTTCCTGAAAGCGCGGATTGATGGCTTTCGGCATGGGACAGACCTTTTTATAGAGCGATGTGTCACCATAACAAATCCAGGAAGCACGGATGATAATGCCGATCCTCTGCGGACCACCATTGACTTGAATATAGTCTGTAGGTGAGAATGAAGTGATTATTTTGCGTGAACTGTTGACGATCCGGTCAAAGACTTCCAGCTCATAGGCACGGTACTCGGCAAACGCTGCACTTGAACTGAGCAGCAAAAGTAATAAAGTCAAGTTGCAGCGCAAGATCCGGCTCATCGACTTACTCCCTCCAGACTGGCACCATCAAAGATTGTGTCCTGATCCTGCACTCCCCGCATTGAGGCTCCGTTAAAAATGCTTTTTGAAAAGTCTGCTTTTGTCATGTTTACATCATTGAGGCTGGCATCACTCAGTTCTGCACCGCCGGCTTTGGCACTCATTAACAGGGCTTCGTTTAAAACGGCAGACTTTAAGTGTGCATTGTGCAATGTTGCAGAAAAGAGTTTGGCTCTGCTCAGATCACATTCCTGCAGAGAAGCTTCTGAAAAATTGCAAAAATTTAAAACTGCTGCCTGAAACTGGGAAGAATCCAGGTGTGCACCGGTGAATTCAGAACCAGTGAAGTCTGCATCTGCTGCTTTGAGCTCAGAAGCCCTGGCGGCACTGAAATCACAAACATGCATTTTTGCCCCGGTTAAGTTGGATGCAGTCAGGGTTGCAAAAGAAAAATTACAAAGATTTCCTTCTGCCGACAACATAAATGAATCTTTGATAAACGAACCACTGAAATCTGCACTATGCAGAATTGACCGGCTGAGGTTGACCTCAATCAAGATGCTGTCACGAAAATCTGCCTTGCTGAGATCACATTTTGTGAAAGATGTCTCCTGGATGTTGCTGCCGCTCATTTCACACTCACTGAGCAGGCATTCATCAAAGCGGGTAAAAGCAAAATCAGAGCCGTTGAAGGTGCTTCCGGTAAATTTGCATTTAGTAAAAATTGCACCTTCAAATTTAATATGATCGAGATCGAGTCCTGTCATGTCAACCTCCTTTAAAGGAACTCCACGCTTGACCTGGCGCTCAACATCTTTTCTGGTTATATCAGCCATAATTTTAGTTTTCAGTTCAGCCGGGAAGCTTAATAAAATATTGCTGGTAACTTTTCAACAGTTCTTTACAGGAACTGAACTTAATTCCGTTTTCACCAAAGCTGTAGGCTTTGTCGGTGCTGGTAGTTGGTACGTTGAAGCGTGAACGGCGGACATTGATCAGCGTGCCGGCAGATATTTTTCCACTGATGAAAATAGCCCCGCCGTTTGTGAGTTTATTTAAATCATAAATTTCATCAAAGGCTTCCCGTTTACGGAGATCAGTGAAGGCACTCAGAACATTTTTGTTGGCTTTCGTTTCCAGTTCATTCAAAGTTTCAATTTTTTTCTCATCCCAGCCGCTTTGTTCCAGTTCTTCAAGAATTGTATTAATTTCATCAAGGTCATCCTGCAAAGCATAAAGGGCCTCAGTGGCTTGTTTTTCGAGTTCATTAAATTGTTTGCGGTTATTGAGTGAAATGCCAACCTCCAAACTAGTTTTTGGGCCGCTGGGGGAATCATCTTCTTCATCCGCAGTTTCTGCGGCAGCAGGTAAACCAACATTTGGAATGCGGATTAGATTTCCGGCCTGAAGTTCTCCGCCGGAGACATAACCTTTTGCAGAGCTGAGCTGGAAAGTTGATCCGCAAAAAATCTTTGAGTCAATTACATACTCATCCACAAATGCATGTTCTGCAATGCTGACCTGAGCACTTGTGATTGTATTTGCATGCAGTGAACTGCCGCACTGCACGATAGTTCCTTTGAGACCCTGTGCTACTCTAATTTCACCGAGGGAACGCAGCCGTGCTTTGCCGACAGAACCACCAATGTCAATCCGCACTGCTTCAACGCTGCAGCGGTCAGAAACGTTTCCGCGGATTATCACAATTCCATCAAAGCGCACATGTCCAGTGGTTGCATCTACTTTTTCGAGGACCTTAAGCTGTTCCACAGAAATGCTGTCAAAATTAAGACAAACTACTCCGGCTTTAGTGGCAATAATATGGGTGCCTTCAGGATTATATCTGGTGTTGCGTCCCGGACGAATACGGTACTGTTTTCCGGATGAAGCAGTAAGCAGTTTTCCGGTAATTGTATGACCGTCTTCTCCCATAGTGGCCGTTTCTACACGGACCAGTTCCTGTCCTTCTTCTACTTTCTGTAAAACCGGCACCTCACGCAGGTTTACCTGGGTACCCTTTTTAGGTCGTGCTTTTTCTGCCAGAAACAGCAGTTCCGGAAAACCGTTTTTTCCCTGCACAGCAGATTTCCCCTGAGCAACTAAAGCAGGTTCGTAATAAAATTTTTCTGCCAGAATTTTTTCAATTTTTTTGCTGCTGATTCCCTGAGTGATATTTTCTTTTTTAAGTGCTGCAACGACCTGTTCCAGAGTCAGAGGATTCGCTGCATTTTTGGGAGGAATAATGTTGATGAAAGCCTGGGCTTCGTCCTCACTCAATTCTATTTGTAGAGTAAATTCAGAGGTCTCAAAATCAGTCAGAAAATCGAATTCTCCACTGGTACGTTCATAAATTTCCAATAGTTGTTCAGGAACATAGTCTACATCCATCAGGTGCAGTTCTGCCTGAATATCCTCCATTTTGGCAGTTTCAGCACCAACCAACTGCTCTGGAATACGCAGCAGGACTTTTCCTTCATTTATCGAGATTTTATATAAATCTGCCTTAGGCATTTTCTGTCCGTAGAATTTTGGATCGTGGAGGAGGTTTTTGCTGAATTAAGTTTAATTATCCTGAGTCATTAGTTCTAGTGTGGTACTGCAATGATCGACTGCAACTTTTCATCCAGACCGCAGTGAGAGAACTACGCTGATGCAGAGATTGTACAAATTTCTCTCCTGAGTTTGGGAAGGCACGGCAAAACTCGGGAATCTAAGGATTTATTTCATGATCTGCTTTAATTCTTCCGGACTCAAAGCTCTACTTTCTCCAGACTGTAAATCACCAAGATTAATTGGTCCAACCTGAAAACGCTTAATTTTTTGGACCGGATAACCAAGAGTCAGAAACATTTTTTTTATTTGCCGGTTTGTGCCTTCTTTAAGAAAAACTTCAAGCCATGTTTTGTCATTGACAGTGTGCAAAACTTTAACCTGAACCGGCAGGTGCTGGCGTTTTTCAATCATTGGGCCTTTGCGCAGAGTTGACAAATCCGCATTTTTAACCAAGCCCCGGACCTTGACAAAATACCCCTTGGAAACTTTATGCCGCGGATGCATCAGTTCCTGTGCCAGATCACCGTCATTGGTCAGCAAAATCAGACCCTCTGCGTCATAATCCAGTCTGCCAACCGGAAAGAGTCTTGCGGATGATCTTGGAAAAAAGTCGCCGATGGTAGTACGTCCTTCCGGATCGTTGAGTGTCGTGATGCAATTTTTAGGCTTGTAGAGTGCATAAACCAGCGTTTTTTGACGTTGCGGAATTTTGACCCGCTTGCCTTCTACACTTAAATGGTCTTTGCCAACAACCATTTTTAATCCCATTTCCCTGACTACCTCTCCATTCAGCACCACCTCTCCTGCCAGGATTAATTTTTCTGCAGCACGCCTTGAGGCAATTCCGGCCTGAGCAATCACCTTTTGGATGCGGACAGCGTCTTTTGTTGTATGTAAATTTTCCATCAGTTGATATTTTCTACCGGGAGAAAGTCCGGCTCTTTTTCGATTTGTCTTAAAGCATTTTCAGCAGCAAGCTGACTGGCCAATTTTTTGCTGGCACCGGTGCCTCTGCCGCATTCTTTTTCCCTGACAAAAACTGCCATGGTGAATTCTTTTTCATGATCCGGACCTGATTCTTCCACAAGTTTATATGTAGAAGGAATGCCGATCAGTTTCTGTACATGCTCCTGCAGTTCAGATTTATAATCCCGTGTAATATGGTCTTCTCCATCTTGAGGCAGATGTGGTAAAAATATTTTTTGAATAACACGGGTGATTTGTTTGAGTCCGTCTTTTTCACGGCTGTCGAGATAAATTGCAGCCATTACTGCCTCAAATGTATCTGCCAGTAGTGAGGTTTTATTACGACCTCCAGTCATTTCTTCACCTCTGCCCAATAACAGACAAAGACCTAAATCAAGCCCTCGTGCCTGTTTACTGAGTCCGGATTCACTAACAAGACTTGCACGGAATTTTGAGAGACCACCTTCGTCCAGTTCAGGAAACTCCTCCATCAGCATTTCGCTGATAACCAGATCCAGGACTGCATCACCAAGAAACTCAATCCGTTCGTTATTTTCAAAAAATTCATCTGTCTCTGCAGGCAGGTAAGATTTGTGTGTTAAGGCCTGCTGCAGTATTTCAGGATTATTAAACTGATAATCAAGACGTTGACAGAGGTTGCGCCATTCTTCTTTCATTTTTCTACCGTATTCTTCGTTTGCACCAGACCCAAATGGTATGTGGACTGTAGAGTCCAAGGCTCAAATAATGCACCAGACCATCAGTTAGTGTCTGCTCAATTTCAATAAGTGAAGCACCACTGGGACAGGCGGACCTGATTTGAGCAGGGCCGTCAATCTGACTTTCGTTGAAAATCATGCTGATGCTGGAAATTTCATCATCATGATTTTCACGCAGCAGATCAGTATCATGATAAACCCTCGTGGTATAACAACTTGAAAGCAATAATGCAGCAGCTGCTGCAAGCAACAGAGGAATTATTTCCGGCTTAGTGAAGTTGAAATTAAAATTGCTCATTTGCCGATAATTTGATGAGGTGCAGGGCAGTCTGCGGATTCCGGCTGAGAGCTTTAAGGCCAGTTCCTGCTCGGTTTTATCGCCAGCTCTTTCCGAAAACTTAAATCAATTAATCCTATTAAACTAGCTCAATTATGTGCTCTATGACAAGTTTTATCGATACCCACTGTCATCTGGACAAACTGGAATCAACTCCTGAAGATGCAATCATCGAGGCAAAACAAGCAGGAGTAAAGCACCTGATCACCATTGCAGTAGATGCACTGTCCTTGGATTTTGTTTGCGGTGCGGTACAGCAATTTCCGGAAGTATACGGCAGCGTCGGCTTTCATCCACACGATGCATCAGCATTGACTGCTGCTCTGCTGCAGAAGGTTCGTCAACTGGCCCTGCAGGAGAAAAAACTGATCGCAATTGGTGAAATTGGGCTGGATTATCATTACTTGTACAGTTCTGCAGAAGTCCAGCAACAAGTATTCCGTGAGCAGCTTGAGTTGGCAGTTGCACTGAAATTACCGGTTATTCTGCACAGTCGGGAGGCCGAAACCGACACTCTGAATATTCTCAGGGAACAGTCGGGAGCAGTTTCCGGAGTGGCACACAGTTTTACCAGTTCGCTAGAAATGGCTAAAAGTCTGGTGGAAATGGGCTGGCATCTGGGGATTAACGGAATTGTAACTTTTAAAAATGCAGAAGATCTGCGTGAGGTGGTACGCTGGCTTCCGCTGGAGCGTTTGCTGCTGGAAACAGACTCGCCTTTTCTGGCTCCAATTCCTTTTCGCGGGAAAAAGAATAAACCGGCACATATTCCTGCCATAGCAGCTTTTATTGCAAAATTGAAAGAAATTTCACTGGAAGAATTGGCTCAACAAACTACTGAAAACGCCCGACGGTTGTTTGATTTTTCCTGATTACAACAATGAGCTGGTGCTGAATTAAAGACAAGTGTGGTTGCCGCCTTTTCCTTTTTCATAAAAAATTCCGCACAATTGCTGGTTTTTTTCACAGTTATTGCTAAGCACTTTTAGAACCAAAGTAAAGCTCAGGCTTTGGAGATACCGAATCCGGGGCCTCACGCCTCACTTTTTGACTGCATAGGAGAATTTTGTTATGGAACAAGGAACGCTGTTTGGAACGATTCTGGCGTGGGTATTGTTGTTGATCGCAATGACTTTTGACTTCACCACATTTCAAATGAAGATGGGGAACTTAGCGTACTTTGTCGATATTCCCTCTTTGATGATCGTTTTTGGAGGCACAATCGCTTCGACTCTGATCGCTCATCCGATGGGTGACGCAAAAGGATTTATGGGTTACATTGGTGCGTCATGGAAACCGAGTACTGTACAGTTGGTTGAAACGTTGACCTTGATTGTCGATGTTTCCAAGATTGCCCGCAAAAACATTCTGGCCATTGAAGATGCACTGCCCAGCATCGAAAACCTTTTCCTGCGCGGCGGTTTAAGACTGGTGGTCGATCGGGCTGACCGTGAGGCAATTGTAGAAATGATGGCCCATGAAGTCAAATACACAATGGCTGGTAAAGACGGAGAAATTGCAGTTGTTGGCACAATGGCTTCTCTTTGTCCTGCCTGGGGTATGTTGGGGACACTGGTGGGACTGGTTTTGCTGCTGCAGAACCTGGATGATCCATCCGCGATTGGACCTGCCATGGCCGTGGCTTTGATCACAACTTTTTACGGTTCTCTTTTCGCAAACACCATTTTTTCTCCTGCCAAGACAAAACTTGAAATTTACCAGGGCGAAGAAAAAGTACTGATGGAAATGATCCGCGACGGCGTCCTTTATATTGAAGGCGGACAACGTCCGGATTTTATTGAAAATGACTTGATGAACTATCTGCCTCCGGCACAAAAAACTATGTATGAAGCTCTTAAGTTTGAAGGTGGTGAAAGTGGTGCTGCTGAAGGTGGAGAGTAAGCTGAACCGGAAAAGGGAGTAAGTCATGGGTCAGATGATTGATGAAGAGGATTGTGAAATTTGTATTCCCTTTGATCAGGAATGGATTTTCACATATGGTGATTTGGTGACACTCCTGCTCTGTTTCTTCATCTTACTTTTTTCGATGTGCAGGACAGATGTTGAAAAAAGTAAACAGATTTCAGACAGTCTTAAAGGTATGCCGCCCGGCAGTCCTTTTATCTTCAATGGACAAAGTTCAAATCTGGACAAAGCTTCAAAAGAACTGGATCAGTTGGAAGTTCCGGATGACGTCTCAATCAATGCTTCAAAAGCTGGGGTGGAAGTTACTTTCAGCAAAACAGTAGCCTTTGAACAAGGTTCGATATCAATTTCAGAAAAAGCAAAAAAAACGCTGATCAAAATGCTGCCGATCATCGGACAGCTGCAGAACTTTATTGAAATTTCCGGACATACTGATGAGTCCGACGCAAATCAGAAATATCCTTCAAACTGGGAACTTTCTGTGGCACGTGCGAGCGTGATTGCGGCTTTTCTGGAATCAAGGCGGATTCCTGCAGATCGTATTCAGGTGGCAGGATATGGAGATTCACGCCCACGCTTTAATCCGGATACTGCTTATAAACGCAACCTGAACCGTCGAGTACAAATTTTACTCTTGCCGGAAGACCAAACTCGCTGAACTGCTGCATTATAACTTATAACTAGAAAACCAATTTAAAGATGGGTGAACTCATTGATGAGGAAGATTGTGAAGTCTGTGTTCCCTTTGATCAGGAATGGATTTTCACTTATGGTGATCTGGTAACACTGCTGCTGTGTTTTTTTATTCTCCTGTTTTCCACTTGTACTTATGAGACAATGAAATTCAAAAGCCTGGCTGCGAGCTTCAAACCACTTCCTGCCGGGACTCCGTTTATGAATGAAGGCAAGGACTCAATTGTGGAACAGATTGCACAACAGTTGGAAGAAAGTGAGTTGGGCGATGATGCAAATATCAACGTTGAGGAAAAAGGCGTTGTGATTGCTTTCAAGGCCAGTGCATATTTTAAAGCAGGTTCCGCCAAGTTGAACGCCAAAGCACTGAAAGAGATGGCCCGCTTTTCAAAACTGATCTTTTTACTGCCAAACAAAATTCAAATTGAGGGTCATACAGAAAAAAATCCGCCAAAAAATTGGGATTCAACCTGGGAACTGGCTGGAGCACGTGCAGCAAAAATTGCCCGTTATTTTATTCAAAACGGACTTGAACCTGCAAAAATTACTGTCAAGAGTTTTGGCGCAACCCGACCACTTTTCCGTGAGTCTTCAGCTGCTCAAAGAAGCCTAAACAACAGAGTGGAAGTTGTTGTCCTGCCGTAAAATTCAAACTCAATCCAAGTTTCGACCGTAAACTATTGTTTCCTGAAAATCGTAATTCTTCCGTTTATTTTCCGGAAGCTCTTCCGGACTGATTTCTCGGAATCCGCATTGTGTAAAAACATGAGATGCAGCGGTACTCAGAGCAAAGGCCAATTTGCAGTCACTTGAGCGAATCTGATCCGCAGCTGCCTGAATCAATTCGCTGCCGATTCCTTGATTACGATAAGCTTTATCAACAGCCAGACTGGCAATTTCTGCAGCAGAGCCGTCTGCATAATAGGTGACTTCGCAGCAGCCGACAACGTCCTCATCTACACAAAATACCAGATAATTGTCGATTTGCTGTTCGATATAGGCCGAAGTTCGCAACACGATTGCTGCATGCTGAACAGGACTGCGCAGGATTTCTAGGATTGCCTGCAAATCACTGAGTCTGGCAGAGCGGGTGCATTTGTAGGAACTGTTGGTAATCATCACCCCAACACCTTTTGGTGTAAGCAGCTCTGCCAGTAAAGCTTCCTCAAGTCTGCCGTCCAGTAAATGACAGCGTTCAATACCCCGGATGCAGGCTTCAGTCAGAGTATTTAACTGCAGGCGCTGTGATAAGGGCAAATCCGGATTTCGTTTCAACCATTGCTGAATCCCGTTTGTAGTCATTTCCAGAGAGTCTGCATCTGCAAAATGCGGTAAAGATGAGGTGTCCAGTACGATAAGTTTTTTAGCTCTTAAGCGGGTTGCTACTTCAAAAGCAACCTGATTTGGATCAAGAATCCACAATCGTCCCTTTTCTCCAAGTGCAAAAGGTGGTAAAATAACCAGCTTGGAGTCGGAAACTGCCTGGCGGATAGTTTCCAGATCAAGGCCGCAAACGTTGCCGGTGAAATGCGGGACATTGATTTTGGCAAAGTGCTTTTTTTCTGCAAACAAAAAATGACCGGATAAGGCCTGAAGTTGTTTTCCGCAACTTCTGAGTTTGGTCAACAGCTGCCAGTTGGTAGTAGCAATGGCTTGTTTAATTAAGGCTAAATGTCTTTCTTCAGCAACCAGGACACCGTCTTCTGTCTGACATTCAAAGCCTTCTGCAGACAACAGGCTGCGGATTTGTGGTTCTGCACCATGGACTAAAACGATCCTGATACCAACCTGTTGCAGCAGTGCCAGATCTTCAATAACTCTTGAGTTTTGAACTTCGAGAATATTGCCGCTGAGCTGAATTACGAATGTTTGTTGATCGAATTCCTGCAGATATGGCAGGGTTGCACGCAAATCATGAATAAAACCGGAGAGTTCTGAATCTAAAGAATGCTGAGGCATGAGTAAGCTAGAAAAAAAAGTTAAAACGGATCAGACTCCGGAAATAAAACAAAACTCGGATATTTTTTCAATCGTGATTCCGACCTACAACAGCGCCCTGCTTTTGTCACGCTGTCTAGAGGCTTTGGAAAAACAATCGGCACCAAAATCTGAATTTGAAGTAACGGTTGCCGATGACGGTTCCACCGATGAAACAGTGGAAATGCTGCGTCAGTTTCAAGCACGGACTGAATTAAAGTTTCAATGGACTACAATTCAAAATGCAGGTCCGGGAAATGCCAGAAATGCGGGAGTTGCAGTCTCATCCGGAAGCTGGATTGGCTTCATGGATGCAGACGTCATTCCTCGTCATGACTGGGTTGCAAGTGCACTTAAACAGCTAAAACTTAATCCGGATGCCGGAGCCTTTGAGGGATCTACTGAAGTCACTCAGCGCAACCGCGCAACTCCATTCACACATCAAACCGAAAATACTGACGGCGGACGCTATCCTACCTGTAATTTTCTGGTTCGCCGCAGCTTAGCACATTTTCATCCTGCATATCGAATTCCCTTCCGCGAGGACACAGATTTAGCCTTCAGTATTCTGGCAGCAGGTTATGCAATAATTTTTGTGCCGGAACTGGTTGTTGAGCATCCACCTCTACCTTCGAGCTATGCACGTCCTTTGAATTTAGCGCGCCGCTATTATTATGACGGCTTGCTTGCACGCAGGTTTCCGGAGCGTTATCAAAAAGAACTGGACGCGCATCTGCTGCTAGGTTGTAAAATTCCGCACCTGAAGAGAAAATTATACGCTATCTTTGCTCTTTCTCAAATAGTTTTTCTTGCAGCACTGCTCCTGGGATTTGCCGGGACAGCTTTTTTTATCTCCGGGAGTGCATACCTGGGAGGTCTTGTGCTTACTGCAGCAGCAAGTCTGCGCTATGCCAAACTGCGGGACTTGTCTTTTAAAGATTGGCTGGTTTTTGTTTTTCAACTGCACATTCTCCCCTGGGTTATGGGATACTCCTTACTGCGCGGTTGGCGTGATTTTCGCGGAGAATCAAAAAATATACCGGATTGAAAATGTAAAAATAATCATGAAAATTTGACTATTTTCTCTAAGCAATTCAAAATAAAATGTTGTTCAATGCTGAGTTAAACAACAATTTCTGCAAAGCAAAAAGAAATTATTACATTAATCTGCAGCAGGAAAAAAAATTACTCTCAGTTTACATATTAACGACTTTGCCAAGTCAGGCAAATGTCTGCAACAAAAATAATAAATTAATTAAATATGTTTGTTACTTACAAACTTTCTGAAAAATCGTTGATTAAACTACAGAAGAGTGGAGTCAGTGAAGCTGCCCTGAACGATCTGGAAGAGCTGGAAAACCGCGTTTTTGCAAATTCGGAATCTTTTCTGAACAAGATCAAAAAACTACCTCAAGCAAAAGAACTGCTGAAAAATGAAGAAAACATCTTAAAAGCAGCCAAGGGTTTTTTTCGTCTGGATTTGCTGATTCCCAACCGCACTATCAGGGAGTGGACTGAGGCTTTGATTTTTGCAGTTGTGGTGGCCAGCATTGTGCGGACCTACATGTTTGCACCATATCAAATACCATCGGGTTCGATGCTGCCGACAATTCAGATTGGCGACCATATTTTTGCCAGCATGTATTCTTATGGTTCTCCAATTCCATTTACTGATGTCAAACTCTTTAAAAAACCAGTTAAACGCGGCGATATCATCATTTTCCCATATCCGCGTGATCCTTCGATTGACTACATAAAACGCGCTGTGGGACTTTCTGGTGAGACGCTGGAAATTCGCAATGACCAGGTCTTTATCAACGGAAAAAAGCTGGAAGAACCATACGCTTATTATGAACCAAAAGAAAGACTGTCGCGACAGAAGCAGGGTTTGATGTCGGCCACTCCAGTCAGTCGTTTCGGTCCAATTAAGATTCCTGAGGGCAAAATATTTGCGATGGGAGATAACCGTTACAACAGTGCAGATAGTCGTTACTGGGGTTTTGTAGATATTAAAACCGTTGTTGGTAAAGGGCAGATTATTTACTGGTCCCATGATCCGGGAGAAACTTTATTTGCCGGTTATCGATTTGGACGTTTACTTGATTTTTTGAAATAAATTATCTGCCAGTACAGTTTTGTTGAATGAAAATATGAAAACAGCAAATACACTATCCAGAAACGATCTCTGTTGGTGTGGAAGTGGGAAAAAGTATAAAAAATGCCACTTGGGACAGCAGCCAAAACAGGTGGCATCGCCACCACAAAAACAGCAGCCGGCAAAACGTAACATCATCCTGAAAAACGCAGAGCAAATTGAGGGCATCCGTAAGAGTTGTCAACTGACAAAAAATTTGCTTGATATGGTAGAGGAACGGATCAAGGAGGGGGTGAAAACCAATGAAATTGATGAGTGGGTTCATAAAGAAACACTGGCCAATGGAGCGGTTCCGGCACCCCTTAACTACGGCCGCGGCCAGGGACGGCGCAGGATGCCTTTTCCCAAAAGTATCTGCAGTTCTCTCAACAATGTTATTTGTCACGGTATTCCAAATGACAAGGCTCTGCAGAATGGTGATATTGTGAATATTGATGTTACCTGTGATTTAAACGGCTATTTTGGTGATGCCAGCCGTATGTTCATCATTGGCGAAGTTCCTGATAAAACACGGAAGCTGGTGGAAGTTACCAGAGAATGTCTGGAGCTAGGAATTGCTCAGGTTCGACCTGCAAACTCATTGGGCGATATTGGTCATGCAATTCAGCAGCATGCAGAAAAAAATTGTTTTTCAGTCGTCAGAGATTTTGCTGGACATGGAGTTGGAATTGAATTTCACGAAGCTCCTCAGGTGCTGCATTACGGACAGCCCGGTACCGGTGAAACTCTGCGGGAGAATATGATTTTTACGATTGAGCCTATGATTAACGTGGGCAGTTATGACTGTAAAATTTTAGGTGACGGTTGGACTGCAGTTACTGTGGACGGCGAGTTGTCTGCACAGTGGGAACACACTTTACTGGTCACTGAAAGTGGAGTGGAAGTACTGACTGCTTAAGCAGGTCAGTACCAAAAATGACATGAATGGATTCTAACTTGTTAATTTAATTGTGCTTTAGAAACAGCCAACGATTAAAGCTTGTATTTTCAGTTTGTTTTTTCTAGCATACAGGATGATCTTATACACCTTATAACATGATAAAAAGATATGGGTACTTGGAACAAACCTCCAAATAAATCACCTTGGGATAAAGGTACACCTCCTCCGGATATTGATGAACTGCTGAGTAATCTTCAGGACAAATTCAAGATTGGACTACCAAAAAAAGGGGGGCTGTCTTTGATCATTGTGCTGGCAATTGTGCTCTGGCTGGCTACTGGTATTTTTATCATTGACCCGGAAGAGCAGGGTGTCATCAAACGTTTTGGAGAGATTACGGATGTAGTTGGTCCCGGGCCGCACTATCACCTGCCATCACCGATTGAAACAGTACAAATTGCACCGGTAACAGCAATACGGAGGCTGGAGATTGGTTTCAGAACAATTCAGATTGGGCCTCCGGCAAAATACAGACGTGTTTTAAAAGAATCATTAATGCTGACTGGAGATGAGAACATCATTGATGTGCAGTTCATTGTTCAATACCGTATTTCTGATTTGGAAAATTATCTTTACACCTTGACCAATCCTGATGAAACAGTTAAATCTGCTGCTGAGTCTGCAATGCGTGAAGTGGTTGGTGATACTTCGGTCACCAAGGCTCTGACTGTAGGTAAAGGTATTATTGAAGATTCAACAGCGAGTCTGCTTCAGCAGACTATGAACAGTTACTACAGTGGAATAAAAATTGAGAATGTGAAACTGCAGGATGTGCATCCGCCGGATGAGGTCAAAGACGCTTTTAAAGACGTGGTTAGTGCCCGTGAGGATCGTGAAAAAATGATTAACGATGCAGAAGGCTACAGGAACAACCTGGTTCCTAAGGCAAGGGGTGAAGCCGCACAACTGATTAATAATGCGAAGGCTTATGCCAAAGAAAAAGTGTTGGTTGCGACCGGTGAGTCGGAGCGTTTTAATTTGGTCTATGAAGAGTACAACAAGGCTAAAGATATTACCCGGGAGCGCATTATGCTGGAAACAATGGCCAGTGTACTACCAAAGGTAAACAAGGTGATTGCGGATAAGAAACTTGGTGGGAATATGTTGCCGTTTTTACCGCTGAATCAGGTCATAAATCAGCCGAATAAATAAGCAGGTGAAATAATCTGTTTTTGCCTGCAGAATAACAGCCCGGTTATCGGGAAGTTAGTCACGTCTTTCGTGCACTCTGAATTCATGATGTTTTCAGAGTTTATTTAAATTACTCATTTGGAGGTACTAATGATTGCAGTTGGTTCAGAGGCTCCTGACTTCAAATTGGCCAGCCAGTTTGATACGGAGTTTTCCTTGAGCGAATTCAAGGGGACAAAAAATGTAATGTTGGTGTTTTATCCACTCGATTGGACACCTACCTGAAGCAAAGAAATACCCGGCATTGAATCGATGATTGATCAGTTCAAAGCCGCAGACACTCAAGTATTGGGTGTGAGCATAGACAGTAAATATTCACATGACAACTGGGCAAATTCTCTGGGTGGTGTTTCCTATCCGCTGCTGCAGGATTTCCATCCAAAAGGAGCTATGGCTCAAGCTTATGGAGCTTATCTGGATGAAGCCGGAATCACTGATCGTGCGACGGTAATCGTAGACAAGCAGGGAGTGGTTCAATACTCTGTTGGAGTTGGACCAGGTGGTGAGCGTGATATTGCAGAACTCTTAGCTGAATGCCAGAAGGTAAACGGTTAAGTTTTTTTGGATTTCATTTTAGAGGCGCAGGCGGTCCTTTTTTGGGGGCCGCCTTTTTTTTGCAAAATTATTCAGAAGTTTAAATAATGGTTCTTTATTTTTACGAAGACTGTGAGTATTCACAGATTGTGCTGAACACGATTGCCAATCTGAAAATAAAGGATAAATTTACTTTTAAGGATATCCGCCTGAATCCGGACTATGCCAGGGAACTGGCAGATTTGACTGGAAATGACATTGTTCCCTGTCTGGTGACAACAGAGGGGCCAATGAAAGAAGCAAAGGATATTCGTAAATATCTCGTTTCAAACTTTATGTAAGAGACTCAGGTTTCTTCAAGCCCCCGCTTCATAATCAGCTTTCCTGACCGTACCATCTCTACGAGTCCCATCGGTCCTAAAAGTTTTTCCAACGCATCAATTTTTAAAGAATTTCCGGTTGTTTCTATAATCAGGGACTGGTCAGTTATGTCAACTGTTTTTGCCCGAAAAACTTCCACAATCTGAAAAATTTCTGCACGCTGCTCTGGTTTTACACTGACTTTAAATAAGGCCATTTCCCGGTCTACAACATCGGTGGTCTGATGACTGCTTGCATGTACAACATCAACTAATTTGTTGAGTTGACGCAGGATCTGGTCATAAGTACTGGGCTCACCCTGTACGACTACTGTGATTCTGGAAAAATCAGCATTGTGTGCAGGTGAGACAACCAGTGAGTCAACGTTGTAGCCGCGACGTGCAAAAGTTTGAGCAAGCCGCACAAGTACTCCGGGTTTGTTACAAACATAAATACTTATTGCAAATTTTTCTTCCATAGACTTTTGATGATGTTCAGTTTAGCGCAAGTTTTATAAGTGTATTGAATTCATACATCGAGAAACTATAATTAATAATGTTGATTCAGTTAAATTAAAATCAGGTGCTGCCAACCGGTTTTTCCAGCTTTCTGGATTTTGGAGGTTCGTCAATCAGCATTTCTGTCAAAGCTGCACCTGCAGGAATCATCGGAAAAACATTATCTGCTTTAACCACCTCTGCATCAATGATGCAGGGGCCCTCATTATAAGCCAGCGCTTTTTTTAGGACTTTAGTTACGTCACCTGTACGTCGCAGGTGAAAGCCTTTGATTCCATATGCTTCGCCAACTTTAACAAAGTCCGGATTACCTTCCATGTCTACACCGCTTTCACGGTTGTCAAAAAACATTTCCTGCCATTGTCTCACCATACCCAGGTAGCGGTTATTAATGATCAAAATTTTTATTGGCAGTTTATGAATTGCTGCGGTTGCCAACTCAGGCATTGTCATTTGGAAACCACCGTCTCCCACAACTGCAACAACCATTTCTTTTGGATTACCCAGTTGTGCTCCGATTGCTGCAGGGAATCCATAACCCATCGTTCCTGCTCCTCCGCTGGACAACCATTGACGCTCGCGGATGGTTCTGCAGAATTGAGCCGCCCACATCTGGTGTTGACCAACATCTGTAGAAATAATAGCATTTGATTTAGTTAAACGGTCCAGTTCAGCTAATACATGCTGGGCACGTAACCCTCCTCGTTTGGGAAATTTCAGTGGATATTTCTTTTTCCAGGACTCAATTTTCCGCAACCATTCTTTGGTCTCAAGCTTCTTAACCAGTGGAAGCAGTTGCTCCAAAATTTCAGCTGCATCTCCATTTACTGTAATATCCGGTTGAATTATTTTTCCGAATTCAGCAGGATCGATGTCAAGATGAATTTTTGTTGCATTTGGGCAGAACTCACTTACCTTACCAGTGATACGGTCATCCCAGCGGGCACCGATAGCCATGATTAGATCACACTCAACAACGGTTTTGTTGGCATAAGCTGTGCCGTGCATTCCAAGCATTCCAACGGAAAGTGGATGCAGTTCTGAAAAACCGCCTTTCCCAAGCAAAGTAGTTGTGACGGGTGCCTGAAGTGTTTCAGCTAGTTTTTTTACCAGTTTTCCTGCCTGAGAAATAACTACACCTGCACCAACATAAAGTAGGGGGCACTTAGATTTTGAAAGTAATTTTGCTATTTTTGTGACGTCTTTTGCGTCCCCCCGGGATTTTACCTGATAACCTGGAAGATCCATCTCTGTCTTAAAATCTTCTTTCCACTCATTCGAGACAACATCTTTGGGTAAATCAACCAGAACCGGACCCGGACGGCCTGTTGAGGCAAGGTGAAAGGCTTCCTTGACGATCCTTGAAATGTCTTTCACATCTCTGACCAGGTAGCTGTGTTTGACCACCGGCATGGTTACACCAAACACATCTGCTTCCTGAAAAGCATCCTTCCCCAAATTAGGTGTGATTGTCTGTCCAGTAAAGACTACGAGAGGAATCGAATCCATGTGTGCTGTCAGGATCCCTGTGACGGTGTTGGTTGCACCAGGTCCGGAGGTTACTAGAACTACTCCTGTCTTTCCAGTTGCTCTGGCATAACCGTCTGCCATATGCGTTGCCCCTTGTTCATGTCGAACGAGGATCATTTTTAGCTCCGGTGCATCAACAAGTGCATCAAAAATCGGCATACATGAGCCTCCGGGATACCCAAAAATGCACTCAACTCCCTGATTTTTCAGTACTTCAACTAAAATTTGAGCACCGTTCATACTTTTTTTCATGCGGAATGTCTGTGATATTGTCAAGATTTACATAAAATATAACACTAATTTGTTGATGATTCAAGAAATAATGCAAATTATATGAAAATAATCTGATTTAAAAGGGTGTAATAAAAATATTAGTGTTAATTGCATTCGTCAAACCTTAATAATGGCTAGTGGTTTCTAAAATAGGTGTCAACTTTCAGAAAAACATTCTACTAAAAATAATTTTTGAAAAAAACCAATACTCGACACCTGTGTCCGACACAAATTATTTAGCAGAAAAATGACATAAATTAGCGAATTTTATTGATTATTTAGCTGTATTTGATAGAACTAATATTCAGTATATTTTGACTGCTCATCGAAAAAAGAGGTTTAATTTGTTTTCAAAGGACATACAGACTCAGGTTGACAAACTGCTGAGCCGTTATCCCATCAGGCAAAATGCTCTGATTCCCATTTTGCATCTGGCCCAGAATGAAAATGAAGGCTGGCTCACTGAGGAGTGGATGCAGCATGTGGCAGATATTTGTGAAGTACCCCTGACTCATGTTGAAGGTGTGGTAACGTTCTACACGATGTTCCGAATCAAACCCCCCGGGAAATATCATCTACAGGTTTGTACCTGCGTTCCCTGTTGCCTTGTTGGTGGAACGGAACTGCTGGAACACACAGAAAAAAAATTAGCAATTCATGCAGGACATACAACAACTGATGGAACCTTCAGTATAGAAGAGATGGAATGTATAGGGGCCTGCAGTAATGCTCCTGCAGTGATTGTAAATGAAGACTATCATGAGCAGGTAACTCCGGAAGATATGGACAAAATGATCGATGAGCTGAGGCAATAAGAAATGTTAGAAGAAACCCTGGTTCTTTTTAAAAATATTCGAAATCCTGAATACGACAAGTCGCTGGCCGGTTACAAAAAATCGGGAGGTTTTAAGTCCTTAAAAAAAGTTTTTGGCATGAAGCCGGAAGATGTGGTTCAGGAAGTCAAAGAGTCAGGAATCCGAGGACGTGGTGGAGCGGGTTTCCCTACGGGACTTAAATGGAGCTTTATGGCCAAAGATACCGGGAAACCCAGTTATCTGGTGGCCAATGCGGATGAGTCAGAGCCTGGAACCTGTAAGGATCGTGAGCTGATGCTCAAGGATCCACACCTGTTTTTGGAAGGGCTGATGATTGGAAGCTATGCTATTGGCTGTCATCATGCTTATGTCTATGTTCGAGGAGAATATTTTCCCTCCATCAAAACTTTAAATAGCGCAGTTGATGAATTATACGCAGATGGGCTGCTGGGGCCGAATCCGCTGGGTAGTGGTTTTCAACTGGACATCACTATTCACACTGGAGCCGGTGCTTATATTTGCGGTGAGGAATCTGCGTTACTGGACTCGTTGGAAGGTAAGCGCGGTCATCCCCGGGTTAAGCCTCCTTTTCCTGCAGTTTCCGGTTTCAATGCTTGTCCAACCAGCGTGAATAATGTCGAAACTCTGGCCTGTATGCCCTTTATTTTAAGTGATGGTGGAGCAGAAGCCTTTAAAAGTTTTGGGCCACAAAATAATTCCGGTACACATCTGGTCAGTCTGAGTGGGCATGTCAATCGTCCCGGAGTCTATGAGTTGAGGATGGATGTCAATATGAAAGATATCATTTATGACATCGGCGGCGGAATCCGGAATGGAAAGAAGTTGAAAGGAGTTATCCCTGGAGGCTCTTCTTCGCCGGTAATGACTGCAGATGAAGTGGACGTGCTTTATAATTTTGATGATCTGGCCAAAAAGGGCACCATGATGGGTTCGGCGGCAATGATGGTCTTTGATGAGGACACAGATGTTGTCAAGTTGCTGCATCGAATTACACGTTTTTATGCTCATGAATCCTGTGGTCAGTGTACGCCCTGCCGTGAAGGGACACATTGGTCACGTCAGATTGTCCGCGATTTCCTCAGTGGAAACGGGAGTGATGAAAAGTTAAAACTCCTTAATCGTGTTGGCGGGAACATGATGGGTACCACGCTTTGTGCTCTGGGTGATGCTGCAGCCATGCCGATCCAGAGTTTTGTAAAAAAATTCCCGGATGAATTCCGTAAATATTACGCTATTGCTTAACGAGTATCCATGCCTGTCTTTCAAATTGATGGTGAACCGGTTGAATATGAACCGGGTGAAAAAGTCCTGTCCGCTGCTTTAAGAAGCGGGAAAATGATCCCACACTACTGTTATCACCCTGGAATGTCGGTTGTTGCCACCTGTCGCATGTGTCTGGTGGACGTGATTGATATGGGTAATGGACGCCCTGCACCAAAACTGCAGACGGCCTGTTCGATGGATGCAACAGAAGGTATGAAGGTCGAAACTCTGAATCAAAAAGTTGAAGAGGGACGCAAACTTGTCAACGAGTTTCTACTTGTCAATCATCCTCTGGATTGCCCAATTTGTGACCAGTCCGGCGAGTGTACGCTGCAAGACTATGCTTTTGAATATGGTTCCGGGAAGTCGGAAATGGATTATTCTAAGCGGGTAAACGGCTGGCGGGACATCGGTACTTTTGTGGCCTTGGAGCGGAACCGCTGTATTCAGTGTTCCCGCTGTGACCGCTTTACAAGAGAAATTACCGGCACAAATGAATTTGGTATGTTTAACCGCGGACACGAATTGACGGTGGATACTTATGCGGACAGACCAATGACAAATAAATTCCAGGGAAACATGGCAGATATTTGTCCGGTAGGTGCAATCACTGAAAAAGAATTCCGCTTCAAACGCCGGGTTTGGAAACTGAAAAAAAATCACTCCATTTGTACTGGTTGCTCCACCGGGTGTAACATCACGATTGAACATGACCGTAATGAGGTTTTTCGGCTCAAACCTGTAGAAAACCAAAACGTTAATAAATGGTGGTTGTGTGATGAGGGACGCTTGACATACCGCTTGATGAATGAACGAAAAATGAGAATCCATCAACCGCTGGGACGTGTGGATGGTAGTCTGGCAGGAATTTCGTGGGAAGAGGCCTATTCAGCAATTGCTGAGCGGGTGAGTGAACTTGCCCCTGAACCTCAAGCTGTACTTGCTCTGACCGATACACAGGCAAGCAATGAAGAGTTGTTTTTACTGCAAAAGCTGCTCAAGGATGTTTTTGCTGCAGATAATGTTTTTTGTCCTTTACCAAAATGGGAACAAAGTGAGAGCGACTTTTTTATCAATACCCTCATCACCTCAGATAAAACTCCAAACCGGGCAGGTGCACTTGCTCTGCAGATTCAAGGTGATGAGAAAAATGAAAGATTAACAAAAACAATAGAGAACGATCTAAAAGTTGTTTTTGTACTGGGAAATCCCTTTGCTGCAGACCTTGACGTGCAGCAAAAAATAAAGCAGGCACAACTGGTAGTTCATCTTGGAGTTTTTTATAATGCCTGGAGTGAAATTGCAGACGTTGTACTGCCTGGTCAATATTATTCTGAAAAAGTCGGTACATACACTAATAAGCAGCAACGGGTGCAAAGTACTGAAATTGCAGTTCAGCCATTACGCAGGACTCGCCCGGAGTGGCAGATACTTGCAGAATTGTCACAAAGGCTAGGGCAGAAAAACTCTTTTGAGAACGTGCCTCAGGTCTTTACTGCAATTGCCGGTGAAACCGCAGCATTTTCGGGGCTTAATTTTGAAAAAATAGCCGGCCTTGGAATCGAATTGACAAAAAAAATAAAAGACAACGGTAAGAAAATTGTCTCAGTACAAACTTAAGTTAGTCTGAACTTAACCATCGATGTACAAAAAATAAGATGTTAATCATATTTTATATTTTCGCAGCACTGAGTGTTTTTGGTGCATTGGGAGTCTTGTTTTTACGTAACCCAATCCACAGTGCACTTTCTCTAGTGGGTACATTTTTTTGTTTGGGTGCTATTTATGTGATGCTCAACGCAGAATTTGTAGCAGTAATTCAGGTTTTAGTTTATGCAGGCGCAATCATGGTACTCTTCCTCTTTGTACTGATGCTGCTCTCCTCAAAAGACAGTGGAGATTATGTTAACAAATGGACAATAGGAAAAATACTGGCAGGTTTGTTGTCATTAGGCATATTTGTCCAGATAGCCGGTCTCTTCACTGCAGAAAATTTAGAGTTGGGTCCAAAGGGGACATATCCACTGGAGGTAGTGGAAGAAGTTGGTTCAATAGCACTGATAGGCCGTCTGCTTTTTACAGATTATATCTTAGCATTTGAAATTATTGCAGTACTTCTGCTCGTTGCCGTAATAGGGGCGGTAGTGATTGCAAAACGTCGTTTCCAGTAAGGTTGTTTTATGATTCCCATTGAACATATTTTGTTGCTGAGTGCACTCCTATTCACAATTGGAGTGATGGGCGTAATGTTGCGCCGCAATGTAATTGTAATTTTTATGAGTATTGAGTTGATGCTCAATGCTGTCAACTTGTCCTTTGTAACTTTTGCAAGGAGCATGGACTCAATGACCGGTGTAGTATTTATCTTTTTTATAATCGTGGTTGCCGCGGCGGAAGCAGTGGTAGGACTGTCGATTATTCTCTCGATTTATCGGACACGAAAAACACTAAATATTGAAGAATTTAATTTATTAAAGTGGTAGGCATGTCACAAATTTGGTTGGTTCCAGCATTTCCCCTGCTGGGATTCATTTTGAATGCTTTTTTTGGAAAACGTTTCGGGACACGTTTTGTAACTTTTATTGGCCCACTGGCTGTCGGATTGGCGTTTGCGCAGTCTCTTGTACTGTTTTTTCAAATGCTTGAGATCAAAGGGAATGTACTCAATGAACATCTCTATACCTGGATTTCTTCAGGTAATTTTGAGGTGGGAATAAATTTTACAGTCGATCAGCTTTCAGGCCTCTATTTGCTGGTAATCACCGGAGTTGGTTTTTTGATTCATGTTTATTCAGTTGGTTACATGAAGGGTGAATCCGGTTACTATCGTTTTTTTGCTTATCTGAACTTATTCGTATTTTTCATGCTGCTGCTGGTTCTTGGTGACAGTTTTTTACTGATGTTTGTGGGTTGGGAAGGAGTAGGACTTTGTTCCTATCTGCTGATCGGCTACTATATTGAAAAAGATTCTGCTGCAGAGGCTGCTAAAAAGGCTTTTCTTTTCAATCGCATTGGTGATTTTGGTGTTTTGTCGGCAGTGATGCTGATTTTTCTGGCTTTTGGTTCAATAGAGTTTGCGAGCGTTAATGCAGAGGCTGCTGCACGTTTAGAGTATGGCGGACCACTGGTGACGGCAATTACATTACTGCTCTTTCTGGGTGCAACAGGTAAATCCGCGCAAATTCCACTTTTTGTCTGGTTGCCGGATGCAATGGAAGGCCCGACTCCGGTTTCCGCCCTGATCCATGCAGCAACGATGGTGACTGCCGGTTTATACATGGTTGCCCGCCTGAGTCATTTGTTTGTGTTGGCACCTTTCACAATGAATGTGATTGCAGCAGTTGGTGCGATCACGGCTCTGCTGGCAGCAACGATTGCGGTTACGCAAACGGATATCAAACGGGTATTGGCTTATTCAACTGTCAGCCAACTGGGATACATGTTTTTGGCCATGGGAGTTGGAGCTTTTGGTGCAGGAGTTTTTCATGTTATGACACATGCTTTTTTTAAGGCACTTCTCTTTTTGGGTTCCGGATCAGTAATCCTGGCAGTGCATCATGAGCAGGATATGCGAAAAATGGGTGCACTCAAAAACAAACTGCCGATCACCTACATTACCATGTTGCTGGGCACATTGGCCATTTCCGGGATACCGTTCTTCTCAGGATTTTTCAGTAAAGATGAGATCCTCTGGAAAGCCTTCAGTTCTCCTTTTGGAAGCCCGTGGCTCTGGGGTGTTGGTTTCATCACAGCAGGGCTGACTGCATTTTATATGTTTCGGATGATTTATTTGACGTTTCACGGAGAATCCCGAGTGGATTCACATACTGCAGAACATGTCCGCGAGTCTCCTTTTTCGATGACCTTACCATTAATGATCCTGGCGGTGCTTGCAGTCATAAGCGGTTTCTTTGGAGTACCGCACGTCTTCCACCTTTTGCCTAACGGAATGGAAGTTTATTTTCATAATTTTTTCGCAAAGCTACCAGTAGAAGGTCACGGTTCGGTTTCGACAGAATGGTTATTAATGGGGCTTTCGGTTGCATTTGCATTGATTGCGTGGTTTATTGCGAGCCGTCTGTATCATTCCGGATTTGCAGTAGCAGCAGGACTGCGACGCAGATGGGAATGGGCTTACCAGCTTTCTCTCAACAAATGGTATGTTGATGAAATATATAATGCAGTGATTATTCAACCTGTCCGTTTTCTCTCAACACATTTGCTCTGGCGCCTCTTTGATCAAAATATAATTGACCGCGGGGTAAACACAACGGCTATTGTTGCTCGTGCAGTTGGCAGCACTCTACGTCCTTTGCAAAATGGTTTAACTCAGAATTATGCTCTAATCTTCATCCTTGGAACTTTCCTTATTCTTTGGTACGTAACGTAAAATAATTGTTTGAATTTTACATTTGCTGCTGGAAAGATAATTTCTGTCAAAATAAAAATCATGAAACGTTTTCTATCTCTTTTCTTGTTTGTTCTTTTTTACACGGGCTTGCCTGCTTTTGCACTGGAAATTGGTGTCGTAGACCTGAATCAGGCTCTCAATCAATCAGAACCAGGAATTCGTTCAAAGAACATTCTGGAAAGACGCGGGCGGCAAAAACAACAGGAATTTAAACTTGAAGAATCAGAACTGCGGAAACTTGCTGAAGATTTACGTAACAACCCGCTGTTGACACCAAAAGCGAAGAGCGCTAAAGAGCAGGAACTGATTGCACGGCAGCAGCAACTACGTGAAAAAGTTCGCACTATCGAACAAGAAATGAGGTCGGAGGAGCGTCGTTTGACAGAGGCAATTTTTAAAGAGCTGAAAACAGTAATTCGTACAGTTTCCATCAAAGAAAAACTGGATTTGGTTCTTGAAAAAAATGCTGCGCAGGTAATATTGTACATGAAAGAAGAAACGACAGATCTCACTCAAAAAGTAATTGACGCATACAATGCACTTAAGGCCGGGAGCAATGGATGATGAATTTAGAGCAAATCAAGAAAATATTACCACACCGCTACCCTTTTTTGTTGGTTGACCGGGTGCTTGAGGTGCGTGAAGGTGAGTACTGTAAAGCTTTAAAAAATATTTCCGGGAATGAGGAGGTTTTTCAGGGGCACTTTCCTCAACAAGCAGTTCTGCCTGGGGTAATGATTATTGAAGCATTAGCACAAACAGCAGGGATTGTAATCGATTCAGGAAAAGCTGAAACTGATACCGGAAGTATCGTTTTTTTTGCAGGAATCAATAATGCCAAATTTCGGGTGCCGGTAGTTCCCGGAGATCAACTTATTTTGGAAACGACTTTGAAAAACCAGCGCCGAAATTTTTGGGTCTTTGAGGGTAGAGCAAGTGTTGATGGAAAGTTGGCGGCTCAGGCTGAAATCAAATTAATGCTGCAACCAACATGACAAATAGATTCAACTCTGAGGAAGTGCGTAAAATAGCACGTCTTTCTTCTTTGGAACTTTCAGCAAAAGAAGTGGAAGTTTTTGCAGAGCAATTTTCAGGTATTCTGGATTATTTTGAGGTTTTAAAAACAGCAGAAATTCCGGATGTTGCTACCGATGTGGAGGAGAGTCATTTAAGTGGCAGTCGGGAAGATAAAATGATTGAGTCTCAAGTTTCTCCAGAGCAGTTCAGCCCATATCTGGAAAATGGTTTTTTCAAAGTACCACGGGTGATTGAGCAAAGTAATTAGAAAGATGACCGGAAAACAAAAACGTTACCTGCGTGCTTTGGCGCATCCGTTAAAACCACTGGTAAATCTTGGGAAACAGGGACTGTCTTCAGAAAGCAGACGGGAAATAGAAACCCAGTTACTGGACCATGAGTTGATCAAACTCAAAATACTTGACAGCTGTCCCTTGTCAAAAAAAGAATGTGCAAATGAACTGAGCAGAGTCGAGGGACTTGAAGTTGTACAGGTAATTGGAAAAACACTCGTGCTTTATAGTCCTCATCCTGAAGAACCGGAAATAAAACTACCTGCTGTAACTGCCAGTTGACTCTGTAACGGCAACGCACCTTTGATTGACAGCGGCTGTCTTTCATAGAAAATCTAGAGTCAAAAAGACATAAAACAGTTCCTCACTTTTTGTCGAAAAAGAGTCTTTCAGGTGCTCTTGGACTTTACAAATTAATTTAATTGTCTCAACTTGTATGGACGACACATTTTACATCACGACACCAATCTATTACGTAAATAGTCATCCGCACATTGGACATGCTTACACTACGGTTGTCACAGATGTTCTGACTCGCTTCCATAAACTCTTTGGCGCAGACACTTATTTTTTGACAGGTACCGATGAACATGGGCAAAAAATAGTTGAATCTGCAGCAAAATCCGGCCTTCAGCCACAAGAATTTGTGGACCGCATCAGTCAGGAATTTCGTGAAATGTGGCCGCATCTGCATATCGAAAATGATCAGTTTATTCGTACAACTGACCCTCAACACAAAGCCTGCGTACAGCAAATTTTACAAAAAATATTTGATCAGGGTGAGATCTACCTCAAGGATTATCAGGGACTTTACTGCGTTGGCTGCGAGAGGTTTTTGGATGAAGCGGAGTTGGAGGATGGTAATTGCCCTGATCATCAAACCCCACCGCAACTGTATAAGGAACAAAATTATTTTTTCCGCATGAGTGCCTACCAGGATTGGCTGCTGGAAGAATTAAAACAAAACGAAAGCTGGATCTATCCTGGTCGTTACCGTAATGAATTGATTCAATTTCTTCAGCAGCCACTTCAGGATTTGTGTATTTCACGCCCAAAAAGACGCCTGAACTGGGGAATAGAGTTACCGTTTGATGAAAACTTTGTGACCTATGTCTGGTTTGATGCACTGCTGAATTATGCCAGTGCCTTGGATTGGCCGGAGGGTGAAAAATTCAAAAAGTACTGGCCGTATGTTCACCACACTATTGGCAAGGATATTTTGAAAACACATGGTATTTACTGGCCATGTATGCTCAAAGCTGCAGGCTTGCCTGTATTTAAAAAACTGGTAGTTCATGGTCATTGGATTGTGGGTGGCAGTAAAATGAGCAAGTCATTGGGAAATGTTGTGGACCCACTGGCCATGAAAGATCAGCTTGGTGTTGATGCCCTGCGTTATTTTTTACTGCGTGACATGAGTTTTGGTGAAGACTCAAATTTTACTGAAGAACTGGCAATCACCCGTTACAACGGCGATTTGGCAAATAATTTTGGTAATTTACTCAACCGTTCAATCAGTATGAGCCGAAATAGTTTTGAAGGTTGTATTCCGCCCTTGGCTCAAATTGGAGCAGAGGAAAATAATATTCGTAATATATTCATCCAAGGTGTTGAAACATTTCAGGAATATGTTCAGTCTTTTCAGCCGCACCGTGCACTGGAACACGTAGCCTGGCTCAGCAGCCAGGTCAATAAATATATAGATAGCTGTAAACCATGGAGTCTGGCCAAACAACCAGAAGATCGTGAACGTTTGGGAACGGTACTGTATACGGCATTAGATTTGACAAGAATATTAGTTGGTTTGCTGGATCCGGTTATGCCGGAAAAAATGAGTGAGGCACGTAAAGCCCTTGGACTAGGAACAGAGAAGATAACATTTGAAAAACTCACTCCAGGGTTATTGGAATCAGGCACTGAAATGCCTGAACCAAAACCGTTGTTTCCTAAAATGAAACTTTCGGCTGAGGAAAAACCTGCTGAAGTAACCCAGACTGAAAAAAAAGTAAGCACAATTCCTGATGAGAAGAAAGATTGGTTTGCCTTTGATGATTTTCAGAAAATGGAATTGAAGGTCGGCCATATCAAAACTTGCCGGAAAGTTGAAAAATCGGCGAAGCTGCTTTGTTCAGAAGTGGATTTGGGTGAAGACCGTTTACGTACCATTGTTTCCGGAGCAGCGGAATTTTACTCAGCTGAAGAAATGCTGAATCGACGTGTACTGGTTGTAGCAAATTTAAAGCCGGTAAAATTGCGGGGTGAAATTTCTGAAGGAATGATCCTTTTTTCAGATGATAATGGCAAACTCGTTTTGATTGAAGCTCCCGAGGGTGTAAACCCTGGTGTGACTGTACGCTGATAAGCCGGAAATGGATTGACAATCTGTGCTCCGGGTGGAAGACTGTAAGATAAAATTAATTCTTAAAAAGACAGACAAAAACTATTTGATCGAAGGTATAAAGTGAGCATTGCATCAGGCTACCTGCCTATTTTAATTATGATTGTACTTGGAATTGTTTTGGCTGGAGCCTTGAGCTGTATCGGGTTGTTTTTGGGGCCAAAGTTGAGAGGAGAAGTCAAAGAAACTCCATTCGAATCAGGTTTCCTGAGAAATGGCATGGCAGGACATCGATATGACGTGAAATTTTATATGACTGCACTAGTCTTTCTGATTTTTGATGTTGAAGTTGTTTTCCTTTATCCCTGGGCAGTGCAGGTACGTGAGTTAGGCTGGTTCGGCTTTGTGGCCGCCTCAGTCTTTCTGGGCATATTGGTTTTAGGTTTGGCTTACGATTGGAAAAAAGGGGCACTGAACTGGGAGTAGACAGTTCAGAGAAATTGAGGTTCAATAAATGAAAAACGACTTAACAGGATAGATTATGGATACAGATTACGGTGGTTTTAAAACCACAACATTTGACAGCGTGGTCAACTGGTCAAGGAAATTTTCACTTTTTCAGTATCCGTTTGTAACAGCCTGTTGTGGTATGGAATACATGTCCGCAGCTTGTTCTCATTATGATATCTCTCGATTTGGTGCAGAGATTCCTCGATTTTCTCCAAGGCAGGCAGACGTGCTCTGGGTGGTCGGCACAATAACTCATAAAATGTCACCAATACTTAAAACAATCTATGATCAAATGGCAGATCCAAAATGGGTGATTGCCTTTGGAGCATGTGCATCTTCAGGCGGATTTTATCAGAACTATTCTGTACTGCAGGGAATTGATCGTTTAATTCCCGTGGATCTCTATATTGCCGGCTGTCCCCCACGTCCTGAAGCAGTGCTGGATGGACTGCTTGAGTTACAGAACAGTATTCAGGATGAGGGCCCAAAAGCAAACGGAATTACCCCGAATGCAATCAGATACAAAGATCAGAAAGTGGATCAACTCCAGCGCTATTTTGATATACCAAAAAAAGAAGTCTTTGAAAATTTGCAAAATCCCAAAAGCAACCGTATCAGCAAACCTGGGTTTAGTTACTCTGAAGACCATCTTAATCTAAGACCACATATTGGCTATGACTCTCCAAAGCTGCAGAAAGAAAAAACTGCACTTAAAGAATAATAATGGTAATCGTTCTCTAAACTTGAAGCTAAAAGATACTAATGAGTGAAGAAATTTCCACGAAACAAATGGAAACAACTCCGGAAGCAGGAGAATTAACAACTCTGCTTCAGCAAGAATTTCCACAGGCAGTTACCGGTTTTCATGTTCATCGGGGAGATGAAACTGTAACTATTGAAAAAGCTGTATTGGAACCAGTATGTCGCTTTTTACGTGATGATTCACGTTGTACTTTTGAGATAATGATGGACTTGACTGCAGTTGATTATCTTGAACAGAGTAAGGAAACAAGATTCGAAGTGGTTTATCATTTTAAGTCGCTGACTCATGGACACCGCTTAAGGTTGAAAGTTCGTTTAGCAGAGGATGAATGTGAGATAGCTTCAATCCACCACTTGTGGAAAGCAGTAGACTGGTATGAACGGGAATGTTTTGATATGTTTGGAATAAATTTTGTTGGCCATCCAAACCTGAAACGTATTTTAATGTACGATGAATTTGATGGCCATCCGCTACGCAAGGATTATCCAATTGATAAGCAGCAGCCTTTGATGGAACTTAAAGAGATAGACGAACGGTACGTATACGGGAGGCACGCATGACCGACATGACAACACTCCAATCCCGAAATGCAAGTATGAGTTCTAATGAAGATTCTACTTCATCGGTAATGACCATTGAAATTGGGCCTGCACATCCTGCGATGCATGGAATTGTACGCTTTACTACCCAACTGGATGGTGAACTCATCGTAGGAATGGAAACAGAGATTGGTTATCTTCATCGTGGTTTTGAAAAAGAATCTGAGAATTCAAAGTGGATCCAGGTCATTCCATACACAGATCGGTTGAATTATGTCTCACCTCTGCTGAATAATATTGGTTACTCAATGGCAGTGGAAAAATTATATGGAATAGAAGCACCCAGACGTGCAGAGTTCACTCGGGTGATCATGGGTGAAATATCCAGAATCACAGATCATTTAACCTGTCTTGCTGCGGTTGCTATGGAAATAGGTGGATTTACATTTTTCCTTTGGGCCATCAAAGCACGTGAATATCTTTGGGAACTGGTTGAAGAAATGACAGGAGCCCGTCTAACGACAAATTGGACACGTTTCGGAGGAAATTCCACAGATCTACCAGATGGATTCCTCTCAGAACTGTCGGATCGCCTGATCAAGTTGAAAGACGTAATGGCGGAATGTGACAAACTGCTGACCCGCAATAAAATATTTATAGACCGTGTCAAAGATGTGGGTTGTTTTTCAAAAGAAGATGCACTCTCTTTTGGTTTTACAGGACCTTTATTGAGAGCATGCGGAATTCCATATGATGTTCGCAGAGCGGATCCTTATTCGGTATACAATGAACTCGACTTTGAAATCCCCGTAGGTTCAACAGGTGACTGTTTTGATCGCTACTTAGTTAGAATGGAAGAGATTCAGCAAAGCATTAAGATCATTGAACAGGCTGCAGACAAACTGCCAGAAGGTCCATACATGACTGACGAACGAATGCTTCGTTATCCTGATAAGAAAGATGTTTATGGAAATATTGAAGGGCTGATTGATCACTTCAAATTGGTCATGGAGGGCCATCAACCTCCTGCCGGAGAAATTTACATGCCGATTGAGGGTGGGAACGGTGAGGTTGGGTTTTATCTTGTATCCGATGGTAGCGGCGATCCTGTTCGAGTTCGGTTGCGGCCTCCTTGTCTCAACCTCGTGGAAGCTATGCCCAGCATGACAATAGGACATTATGTTGCAGATATTGTAGCAATTTTTGGTTCAATTAACATGATCGGAGGCGAGTTGGATCGCTGAACTCCAACTTTTAAACAACCAGATCTAAATAAACAAAGATGGATATTCTCTTAGAAATTATAATGATTCCAGCAGTTTTGGCTTTGATCAAGATTGTGGTTATCATACTACTGTTTGCCTTGCCCTTGGGAACTTTATTAACGTTGATGGAGCGTAAATGGAGTGCCATGATTCAAGACAGGGTGGGACCGAATCGGGCAAATATAGGCAGTTTTACAGGACATGGTCTGTTGCACCTTGCGGCGGATGGACTGAAGTCGATTTTTAAAGAAGACTGTATTCCAAGAGGTGCAAATAAATTTTTGTATTTGCTAGCTCCATTTTTTGGCATGATTTCAGCGGTTGCAATTTTTTCAATTATTCCAATCGCTGGGCCTATTGGGGATTTCACGTTTCAGGTTGCAGATGTAGAACCAGGTTTGTTATTTATCTTCGCCATTACATCGCTTAGTGTTTATGGTGCGGTGCTGGCTGGTTATAGCTCAAACAGTAAGTTTGCATTACTCGGAGGAACCAGAGCCTCTGCCCAAATGATTTCTTATGAGGTGTTCATGGGGCTGGCTTTGATGGGTGTTTTTATGGTTTATGGAACAACACGTGTCAGTGGTATTGTTGACGGTCAGAACGAATACTGGTTTGGTAATCTGATTCCCATGTGGGGTGTTTTTACTCAACCACTGGGTTTCATACTCTTCTTCACTGCTCTTGTGGCAGAGACTAAACGTCCTCCTTTTGACGCACCAGAAGGAGAGTCAGAATTGGTTGCCGGATATTTTCTGGAATATTCAGGAATGCGCTGGTCCGCTTTTATGCTGGCAGAATATATTGCTATCGTTGGGGTCTCTGTCCTGATGACAACTCTCTTTTTCGGGGGTTATCATGTACCATGGCTGCACCTTTGGGAAAGTGCACCTCAGTGGTTGGTGACCATTCTGCAGATCATCAAGTTTAGCATTGTTACAATATTTTTCTGCTGGTTCCAAATTCAGTTACGCTGGACAGTACCAAAGTTTCGCTTTGATCAAACCATGAGTTTGGGTTGGAAAAAACTGTTGCCGCTTTCTCTGCTGAACTTGTTTGTAACAGCATTTGTCATTCTTGCATTTGCATGATGCCTAAAAACGAAGCATGAATTACAGAGTGAAGTAATGGATTTGACATTCATGCGTCAGGGCTATGATAATTCCGGTCTGAGCAAAGAGCAGCTAAAGAGCGATCCGTTTTTGCAGTTTGAACTCTGGTTCAAGGAAGCAAATGAAGCAGAACCAATTCCAAATGCAATGAGTTTGGCGACAGTATCTCAGTCAGGAGAACCTAAGTTGAGAACTGTTTTACTTAAGCTTTTTGACAAAAACGGTTTTGTGTTTTTCACAAACTACAAAAGTAAAAAGGCCGTTCAGATTTCTACAAATCCAAATGTTGCGCTACATTTTAACTGGGTAGCTCTGGAGCGCCAGGTAAGTATAAATGGAGTTGCAGAAAAAATTGAGACGAGTGAGTCTCTCAAATATTTTTTGAGTCGACCCCGTGGCAGTCAGATGGGTGCATGGGTTTCTGAGCAAAGCTCCGTAATTTCATCCAGGAAAATTCTGGAAATGAAGTTGGATGAAATAAAACGCAAATTTTCTGCAGGAAAAATACCGCTCCCAGATTTTTGGGGTGGATACAAGATTGTACCAAAAAGTTTTGAATTTTGGCAGGGACGGCCCAATCGACTGCATGATCGATTTTTATACTCACTTACTGATAATACAAAGTGGGTAATTGAGCGTTTAGCGCCTTGAAAAAAATTACGAATAATTAGAAATAAATTTTGTTCTGAGGAACTATGGATTTAAAAGTCAAACAAGTTACACGAATAGACGGTGCAAAAGAAGCCTTATTCCTGCCGGCTATTTTTACTGGATTAAGATTGACAATCAACCATTTCTGGCGCAACCTCTTTGGTGCAAAAGATGTAGTTACTGTCAGTTATCCGGAAGAGAAACGTCATATTTCTACGCGTTGGCGTGGACGTCATCGTCTGACACGACGGGAAAACGGATTTCTCAGTTGTGTAGCCTGTTATATGTGTGAAACGGTTTGTCCTTCAAAGTGTATTCACATTGAGGCAGGAGAACATCCTGATCTTTCAGTTGAAAAATATCCTGTAGTATTTGATATCGACGAGCTACGCTGTGTTTTTTGCGGCTTGTGTGTAGAGGCTTGTCCAAAAGATGCAATTCGAATGGACAGTGGAGTTATTTCTTTGGCTTATACTTCTCGTCAAACTTTTAATTATACCAGAGATCTGCTGAGAGACAGTTACGATCCAAAAGCACACTCCAATCCTAAATATGAGGATATTGACCTTCCATCTCCTACCAATCGTGCAGCAGCATTGCCCAATTCTAAAGGTGTGCCCGCGTCCTAAAATCTTTTCATGAGCACCGCTATCGAAGATTTCACAGCAGAAGAAAAGCAGGTTCTTTCTTTTTACGTAAGCAATACTGACCGTTCAATTTTTGCACTCACCAATCTTCCTGAAGTAATCAAAGGTGCACTGTTTTCCCGCTATTCCCGCTCAACTCTTGGCCTGCGAACCTTACTTCTCAGAGATTTTATTCAAGAAAAAGAAGCCAGGTTTTCAGAGATTCAAGCCATTGGAACAGGTGGAGATTCTGCAAAAAAATCTCAACTTGCCATCGAATCTGCACAAAAGTTCTATGACAGAATACTGGATGGTTTTGGTGATGATTCGATTGGTGAACTTGGTGGTGCACACCTGGCACTGGAAAATATCTCTATTTTAGCTACGAAAACTGTAGAAGATGCACGGATTGGAGGCTCACCTTTAGAAAAATCGACTCGCTACGTCAGTTTTGCAGAAAAGATTAAGGGCGAATATCGATTTTATCAGGAACCAACTCTGATGAACTCAGTGCACCGAGATTTGTATCTGCAGACCTGCCGCAACTTATTTGAAACCTACGTCCGTTTTACAGAACCAATCCGGGATCATGTGCGCAAGCAAATGCCTATGGACTCAAAAAGCAGTCCGGCTGCCTATGAACGTTCTGTGCGTGCACGGGGATTTGATATTATCCGGGGCTTGTTGCCTTCTGCCACTTTGACCAATATGGGGGTTTTTGGCAACGGTAGATTTTTTGAAACTCTGATTGCAAAATTGAGAGTTGAACCATTTGGGGAACTGAACGAAATTGCCCAGTCTGCTTTTGAAGAGTTGACAAAGGTTATACCTTCTTTTGTACGACGTGCTGAGGCGGAACATCGGCATTTTCAGGATTTTCAAAACTATAATAAGCAGCAGCAGCAGTTGGTTCGAAAATTTACTGAAAAGCATCTAGGACAATTGCCTGCAGATAATGCAGAAGCGGTTCGTTTAATTGATTTTGATCCGGAAGCAGAGACAAAAATATTGGCAGCTTTGCTTTACTCACATACAGGGATTCCTCTGCAGCAAATACGGGAGCAAATACGGTTCTTGCCGGAGTCGGAAAAACTTGGACTAATTGAACAGGCAGCCGCATTAAGAAATCATCGGCGGCATAAATCTGAACGTGGATTGGAGTTAGCATTTTACACCTTCGATATTTTGGGTGATTATGGCATGTACCGCGACCTGCAGAGACACAGAATACTGACCCAGGAGCGTCAACCGTTGACAACGCGTTTTGGCTATGACACGCCTGTGGAAATTGAAGATGCTGGTTTGGGGGTAGAATATCATGAATTAATGGCCCGTTCAGCAGAGGCCTTCGAGACAATTGCTCTAGATTATCCTGAGGAGGCCCAATACGTAGTGCCAATGAGCTACAATATTCGCTGGTATGTCCACATAAATTTACGGGCTTTGACTTGGCTGACAGAGCTTCGCAGCACGCCACAAGGACATAGCGGTTATCGTCGAATTGCTCAGGAAATGTTTCGTAAAGTTGAAGCAGTACAACCATTGTTGGCAAAATATATGAAATTTGTAGATTTAAACGAGTATGCACTTGGCCGCCTGAAAGCAGAGCAGAGGCAGGAAGACAAACTAGTTTAAGCTTATTTGGTTGTTGCAGATAAAGTTTCAGCAGTATTTTACTGGATTACAGTTTGTGCATCTTAAGCTGCAGGTGTACAGTATTGAATCGTCAACGCTTAACGCCTAAATATTTTTTAAACAGGAGATAAAATGCCGGAAATTACAAAGGTCATAGACCACCCGTTGGTTCAGCATAAACTTTCGCTGATGCGTAAAAAAAGTACCTCCACACAAAGTTTTCGGACTTTGATTCGGGAGGTTGGAACTCTTCTCGCTTATGAAGTGACCAAAGATTTACCACTGATATATGAGGAAATTGAAACTCCATTAATGAAAATGCAAGCACCTTTTTTGGAAGGCAAAAAACTTTGTCTGGTTTCAATATTAAGAGCCGGCAATGGTTTACTGGATGGATTTATGGACCTCGTTCCTTCAGCAAGAGTTGGTCACATTGGACTTTACAGGGATCCGGAAACACTGGTTGCAGTTGAATATTATATGAAACTGCCGGATTTGATTAATCAGCGCCTGGTCCTGGCTCTGGATCCGATGCTGGCCACTGGGCATTCTTCTGCAGCAGCAGTAACGCGCTTAAAGGAAAACGGTGCGTCTAACATACGCTTTGTCTGTCTATTGGCTGCACCTGAAGGGATTGAATATTTTAATAAAACTCATCCAGATGTGCCGATTTACACTGCTGCAATTGATGAAAAATTGAATGACCATGCCTATATTTTACCAGGTTTAGGCGATGCAGGTGATAGGATATTTGGGACAAAATAATCATGGAGGTAAAAGCAGAAAAAAAATTTCAGGTTAATGCAAAGATCAATGAAGTCTGGGACGTTCTCACAAAGCCGGAAAAAATAGTGGTATGTGTACCTGGAGCACAGCTGACAGAGACAGTTGATGATGACCACTTTAAAGGTAAAGTCACAGTCAAAATAGGACCTGTAATTGCTAAGTTCACTGGTGAGGTTGAATTCAGTAAACGAGACAGTTCTACTTTTGAGTTGGTAATGCAGGGCAAAGGTGCTGATATTCGTGGAAAAGGCGGAGCAACGATGAATATGAATCTCTCCCTGAATGAAATTGAAACTGGAACCGAAGTTCTATGCATGATGACTGTCTCAATCACCGGCCGGATTGCCCAGTTTGGTGCCAGAATGATCGAGGCAGTTAACAATAAACTTTTTGAACAGTTTATAAAAAATTTTTCAAATTTATTGTCAGAGTCAAATGATGAGGCCAGTCCAACAGAGATTAGTAAAGATGCAGAACCGGTCAAAGCAGCTTCACTTGTTGGTTCAATTCTTGTGTCAGAACTCAAAAGAAAATTTGGTAAAAAAGTGGAATTGGAATGAAAAATTCCAGTTTATTCTCTGTGAATATTTTCAATGATTAGTGCAATCATACTGGCTGCTGGTGAATCCCGCAGAATGGGAGAACAAAACAAACTTCTACTTTCATTTAGTGGTCAGGTTTTGATCCATAAAATAGTCGAAACTGTTTGTAACTCAGTAGTTGATGACGTTTTGGTTGTGCTTGGTTACGAAGCAGAAAATATTAAAGCTGTTTTGGAAAACCTGCCTGTACGCTTTTTAGAAAACAAAGGCTACGAAGAAGGCATGACATCTTCCATCCAAACCGGAGTTCGGGCAACTGCAGAGGTTAGCCAGGGCTTGTTGATATGCCTTGCTGATATGCCCTTTGTTGACAAAGCGGACCTCAACCGTTTGGTTCAGGCTTTCACTGATTTAAGTAAGACAGAAAGCTCTCTGATCATTGTACCGGTGTTTCAAGGAAAACGCGGGAATCCGGTATTATTTTCCAGCAAATTCCGGGATGAAATTCTTCTGCACGATGGAGAAGGCTGCCGCGGAATTCTCCGTAAACACCAGCAAAGTATCCGGGAAATAGAAATGGATAGTGAGCATGTTTTGCTGGATGTAGATACTCCTGAAGATTATTTATTACACTCCTGAACTGTAACAAAACAAATAAAACAAAATGTCCAATGAATATTTTGAAAAACTAGCTGAACTGACCGCCAAGGAAGTTCCATTTGCAGTTGCCACAGTGATTAAAATCAGCGGTTCGGTTTCTGCCAAGCCGGGGGCAAAATCAATAATTGACGCAAAGGGAGAGACTTTGTTTGGCTGGGTTGGCGGAGGATGTGCTGAAGAAGCCGTGCGTGAAGCCTCAATGGAAAGTTTGCGAGACGGACAAACCAGGATTGTGCCGTTGGATCTTGATGATGAAATATTAGGAGTGGGAATGCCTTGCGGTGGAACCATGGAGGTTTATGTGGAACCGTATATGCCACGTCCAGAATTGATGATTGTGGGGCACGGACGCATCGCTGAGGTCTTGGCAGAACTGGCTCACACAGTTCATTTTTCCATTACGGTCAATGATTCTGCTGCAACCCGTGAAGACTTTCCGCAGGCCGAGCGTTTAATCACAGCTGATTTGGATTTCAGTCAAATGAAAGTTGGTCCGCAGACATTCGTCGTTGTAGTTACGCAACACAAGGGTGATCAGCATTCGATTAAAAAAGCTCTCGAGGGTCAGGGTCCATATATTGGTTTGGTGGCCAGTACCAAACGTGCAAAACTGGTGTTTGAGTATTTGCTGGATGAAGGAGTGGAACCGAAAGAATTGAAGCGGGTACATTCTCCGGCAGGTTTAGATTTTGCCGGAACAACTCCGGAGGAAATTGCTTTGAGCATCGTTGGTGAAATGGTGAGCATCCGGCGCGGTGGTTCCGGAAAATCAATGATGGAATTGAAAGAAATTTCTCTCTGAATTCTGTGCTTCTGCCCCACATAATCCGGATCAAACAAATAATATTTATATCCAAATTCGTCGAATTTTGCTGTTGTCTTATAAGCGAAACATATGCAGAACCTTCAAATAACCTCAAAGCTGCGTGAGGATTTTCCAATTCTTAAAAGGGAAATTAATGGACATTCACTGGCTTATCTCGATAATGCAGCAACGACTCAAAAGCCGCAAAGCGTGATTGACGCTTTGGTTTGCTTTTACGAAAATCACAACAGCAATGTCAGTCGTGGTGTTTATACTTTGGCAGAAGAAGCAACAGAAATTTTCGAAGACGGCAGGAAAAAAGTTGCCAAATTTATTGGAGCCGAGAGTTCTTCAAATATTATTTTTACCAGAGGAACTACTGAATCGATCAACTTGGTCGCTTCAGCGTGGGGGGAAAAAAATTTAATAAAGGGTGAGAGGATCATAGTAACCGAAATGGAACACCATTCCAATTTGGTGCCCTGGCAACTTGCTGCACAAGCCTCTGGAGCGGAACTGGTTTATTGGCCGCTTTCTCTGGAACATGGCAGTTCCTGTGTTGGCCGTCTGGATTTACATAAACTAGATGAATTGTTGACAAATTCCGTGAAATTGTTGGCAGTTACAGTGGCCTCTAATGTGTTGGGTACGGTCAATCCCATTGCTGAAATAGTAAAAATGGCACATGATCGCGGTGTTTTGGTTTTGGCGGATGCAGCACAGGCAGTAGCCAGAATGCCAATTGACGTTACCGAGTGGAACTGTGATTTCCTGGCTTTTTCCGGACACAAAGTTTACGGTCCGACCGGAATTGGAGTGCTTTACGCAAAACAAGAAAGGCTCAACGAAATGTCTGTGTTTCAGGGAGGTGGAGGAATGATTCGCAAAGTAAGTCGACAAGCATCAACCTGGGCTGATGCTCCGCAAAAATTTGAAGCAGGAACACCTCCTGTGGCAGAGGTTTTCGGATTGTCGGCGGCTTTGGAATATATGAAAAAATACGGAATGCCGGAAATTCAGCAGCACGAACTGCAGTTGACGGAACATGCCCTAAAAAGAATGGAGGAGTTTCCGGATTTGGAGTTATATGGTCCAGCGGATATTTTCGAGAGAACAGGTGTAATTTCGTTTAATCTCAAGAATGTACATCCGCACGATGTGGCACAGGTTCTGGATGAGTACGGAATTGCGGTACGTGCAGGACATCACTGTACGCAGGTTTTACACGAGCAACTGGGGATACAGGCCAGTCTCCGGATGAGTTTTGGTCTTTATAACGAAATATCTGAAATCGACCGTTTATTTTCTGCACTGGCTCAGGTTCGACGGATTTTTAATTGAGGTAAAATGAGAGATTGTAGGAAAACTATTTTTTGAATTTCAGATTATAGTTTGCCTATGCTTGAAAAAATAGACCAATGACAAATCCCACTATTTATCGAAAACTTTTGCTGAAACATGCACGGCATCCAAAAAATTCTGGACGTTTGAAAGAACCAGATCTGCGGGCTACTGCCTACAATCCACTTTGTGGTGACGAACTTGAGCTGACACTGTCCATGACTGGAACCGTCATCGAGGCTTGTAAAACTCAAGTTCGGGGATGTGCAATCTGTCAGGCTTCTGCGTCAATGATGAGCGAATTGATCATAAAAAAAACAATGACAGAAGTTGTACAGATTAGTAGTCAATTTGCTGACAGTCTGCAAAAAGAGACAAATGACATTCCACAAGATGTGGAATGTCTGCGTCCGTTAATTGCTTTGAAAGCACACCGGAGCCGGATCAAATGTATGAAACTTGCGTGGGAAGCACTCGAAGATTGTGCTGCACAAAACCAAACTTGAATTCATTAAACATTAACAAGGAACTGTAACAGGAATCTTTTTATGTTATCTAATGAAGCAGAACAAATCCGGCAAATGCTGGAAGAACAAAATTATGTGGCAGACCCTGGAGTGGTTATGTCAGTTTATCTGGCGAAAACTCTCCACAAACCATTATTGATAGAGGGTCCGGCTGGTGTCGGCAAAACAGAAATTGCAAAAGTATTGGCAAAGGCCCTGCAAACTGATTTAATTCGGCTGCAATGTTATGAAGGTCTTGATGCAAATATGGCACTCTATGAATGGAATTATCAGCGTCAATTACTGCACATAAAACTTGAAGAGGGCAGTGAAAAGTCTTTGCAGGAAAGAGAAGAAACTATTTTTAGTGAAGAATTTTTATTGAAACGCCCCTTACTGCAGGCAATTACGCATCCCAAATCACCAGTATTATTAATTGATGAATTGGACCGCTCTGATGAAGAATTTGAGAGTTTTTTATTGGAAATATTATCGGAATGGCAAATTACAATTCCAGAAATCGGCAGTATCCGTGCTAAGGAAAAACCTTATGTTATTTTAACCAGCAACCGGACTCGAGAGTTGTCGGATGCAGTAAGACGGCGTTGTTTTTACTTGTGGATGGATTATCCGGAATATGAAAAAGAACTGGCTATTGTCAGGAGTAAAGTCCCCGAGATAGATTTACTGCTGGCCGAGCAGATTTGCGTTTTTATGGAACTGATCCGCAAACAAAAACTGGAAAAAATTCCTGGAGTTGCAGAAACTTTAGATTGGGCCAGAGCTCTGGTTGCCCTGCACCAGGATCATTTGGACCCGGAAATAGTGGAGGCTACTCTCGGAATCGTTTTTAAGGACCGCATCGATGTGGAACATGTGAAAAATTCACTGACTGATTTTTTTGAAAAGGTTGGTGTCAAAATTAAAGAGCTTCCTGTAGAATAAACTAGGTTCTTTACATGCACCTCGTCTAAGTAAGAATCAATAATTTTGAACTTTTGAGCAAAAATGCAGGACAATAAAAACAGAATTATTTTACTGGCCTTAGCTGCTCTCGTTGGGGCTGGAGCCTTTTATATGAACTCAAAGAATGAAGAGCTTGCTCCTTATACTGTAACTAATGTTTCAACACCAGCAACTTCAAATAAAGAGGATAAAATGACAAATTCAGCTTCAACTGAAACCATCACGACTGCAAGTGGTTTGCAGTACAGTATACTATCAGAAGGTTCTGGAAGTGAAAATCCGGGTCCGAGCAGTGTTGTCTCTGTTCATTATCGCGGAAGACTAACAGACGGTATTGAATTTGATAGTTCTTATAAACGGAATCAACCAGCCACATTTCCGGTCAATGGCGTTATTCGCGGATGGACTGAAGCTCTGCAGATGATGAAGGTCGGTGATAAATGGGAACTGACAATTCCACCGGAACTTGGTTACGGAAGTCAGGGTGCCGGAAACACTATTCCTCCGGATGCGACACTGATCTTTGAAGTGGAACTACTTGAAATAAAATAATTGTAATTTTTGATAACAGTTTTGGGCCTTTATCAATATTGATGCCCAGTTGATGCTACACTTTATTTTTGAAAATTCTTTAGTGTGTCGATTATTTCCTGAAACAGGTGAAGTACCATCTCTTCAGTCAGTGGACCACTGTTGAGTGAAGTTAGGCGATTCATCAATTCTAGCTCCCGCTGCGGCACGAGCACATCTGCCTGGCTTTTTTGCTTGATTGCTCCTATCTGAATGACACACCTTGCTCGTTCATTTAATAGCTCAAGCAGCTTTGCATCCAACTCGTCAATACGTTCTCTCAATTTATCCAAATGTCCACCATTATTTTAGTTTGAAAAACAGGAGTTTATTGCTTTGGAAGATTTTTTTGAAGCAATAAAAAAATATAAGACCGTATGTAAAGTAGCAAATAGTTCAAAAAAGGCAATAGCTGCAGTCAATAAAATTGTTAATTATGGAAAAATCTTGTATTTGACACATAAAAACGATATAATTCCACAATTAACTTTAATTTACTGCGAATACTTTTTTGAGAAAATGATATGCGAACCAGACTGGTTGTTGCTAACTGGAAAATGAACGGTTCGTTTGCCTTGCTGGACGAGATGCTGAGTATTCTTGAACCACTGATGGACAAAACAGCCAGTGAAGTGGTTTTGTGTCCACCGGATGTACTCCTGTCTTCGATGAAAAGTGCGGTTGAAGGAACACAAATCGCAGTAGGTGCACAAAATGTTCATTCAGAAGTTTCTGGTGCTTTTACAGGCGAAACATCTGCAGGACTACTACAGGAATGCGGAGTTCAATGGTGCATTGTAGGACATTCAGAACGCAGGAATTTGTTTGCAGAAACTGATGAATTTATCCGTAGTAAGACAGAAACTTTACTCAAGCACGGGATTCGCCCAATTCTATGTATTGGTGAATCGTTGGAGCAACGAGAAGCAGGAAAGCATGAAGAAGTTGTGATTGCACAACTTGGCAAGGGATTAGCCGGATTGGCAGTAGATGACCAAAACCGTTGTGTAGTAGCTTATGAACCAATTTGGGCGATTGGTACAGGCAAAACTGCTACTCCTGAAGAAGCAAATTCTATGCATAAAATTATCCGCAAGGAGTTGGAGTCACTTGCAAGTCCGGAAGTAGCAGAAAAAATGCAAATCCTCTATGGAGGCAGCGTTAATGCTGAAAATGCGGAAACATTACTTTCTCAGTCTGAAATTGACGGTGCTCTTGTAGGAGGAGCAAGTCTTAAAACTGCTGCTTTCCCACAAATTGTCGTTGCAGGCAGTTAATCAAAACACTTTATTGACCAGTTTTTATGTTTGAATTATTACTTGTTATTCACGTTATAGCATGTATTGCCATTATCTTTTTTGTTCTCCTTCAATCTGGTCGCGGAGCAGAGCTTGGGGCCGCCTTTGGTAGTGTCGGACAGGCCAACTCCGTGCGGGGAAGTATGACTGGAGTAGGTAAGATTACAACTGTTGTGGCAATTGTCTTCATGCTAACATCGCTCTCTCTAGCATTTCTTTCCTCAGAAACTGCACGCGATTCTGTAGTTCGTGATTTGAAGCCGAGTGCGGTAAATGTACCTGTGTCTAATCAAATGCTTGTTCCTGAAGAAACACAAAAAGAAGAGGTACAGGAAGAGGTTCCTGCAGCTGAACTGGAACAGAAAGTTGCACCACCCATAGATTCCAAATCAGGCAACTAGACTCTGATTATGCTACGTCGCGGTCTCTTATTGCAGTGCAAACCTGCAGTGTGAGGCTTTCAAACAATCTTTCCTGTCTCACCGAACTATTATAAATCTTTGTGCAGTCTTTTTGTTTTTTGCCAAAGGCCCTCTCTTTAGAAATTAGCAGACCTCAATTTGCAGTCAGAGCAAAACCTACAGACAGGCACAAGTCTTCAGCCTAGTTGTTTGGGTGGTATTTGTTAAATTTAATTTATTTTCAACTCTAACTTTGTCAGTCGAAACTTTTTTTAACCATTCTCATTTAAGTCCTGCATTTTTCATCAAAGTTGTGCAACCAATATTTTTTGGCACGTGTAAAAGTGGCCCGGATAAAATTTTATACAAGCAACAGCACGAAGTATAAACCTTTGTAGTCTGCATGAAGCAGCTCAACATTGCGTCAACAGATCTTTTACTAAAGCTTGTCAAACTTAGAAATTATGTGATAAAATCCACTGAGACTTAAACTTAATTCTGATGTTAACTGCCAGAGTGTTTGTTTCCAAATGGACTGCTGATTATAGATTGTTTAAAAGTGAAATCGAAACGAATTGTTATTAAAATTGGCACAAATGTTTTGCAGGAGCAGGATGGCAAACTGGATCATCAGTTAATAAGTGAACTGTCCGCACAAATTGCCAAAATTCGCAAGCATGGTCACGAAGTGTTAGTGGTCAGTTCCGGATCTGTGGGAGCTGGTCGGGAGTTGTTTTCTCTCAATGAGTCCAGTAACACTTTGGCTTCGCAACAAATTTTAGCTTCTGTCGGTCAAGCGAGGTTGATTCAAATTTATGCGGATGCTTTTCGAAAACATCAAACTACAGTTGCACAGATTTTATTGACACGAGGAGATTTCGGTTTACGCAAGTCTTACCTCAATATTCGAAATACTCTAGAAAATCTACTCAAATATAAGATTGTACCAATTGTCAATGAAAACGATGTTGTCGCAACTGAAGAACTGGAAATTAACTTTGGAGATAATGATTTGCTCGCTGTTTACCTGGCAACCTTAATTGGTGCAGATCAATTATTTTTTCTGACAGTCGCCCCCGGACTACTCAAACAAGAAGAAACATCCCAAGGTGTTTCTTCCACAGTAGTAGAAAAAGTGCAGGAACTTACGGATGAAATTTTGAAACATTGTCTGCCTGTCACTTCAGCTGCTGGTAAAGGTGGGATGGAAAGTAAAGTACGGGCTGCAGGCATGGCAATGTCTTTTGGAATTGATACATACATACTGGACGGAAAAATTCCTGCAGGAGTGAGTGCTGTCATGGAGGGACAACTGCGGGGGACACATTTTGTGGCTCAGGGCAGAAAAATCCGCAGTTATCAAAAATGGCTTGCAGCAGGAGCTCTCAATAAAGGGGCTCTGATCATTGATGCAGGTGCAGAACGAGCATTATTGAAGAATAAAAAAAGTTTATTATCCAAAGGCATCATTCGTATGGAAGGACAATTTGATAACAAAGATCTTGTTGAAATATGTAATCAGGATGGTGTTCGGCTTGGAATTGGAAGAGCAGACATTTCTGCTAAAGATTTGCGTATTCAGCTGAAAGAACAAAAACAGACAAATTTAACAGGTGAAAGGCCTTCCAGAAAACCTGTTATTCATCGAAACCATCTCTTTTTGGAGTAAGTTATGACTGTTAGTCAACCGTCTTTTAATGCCAGCAACAGCATAATTGTTCGTCTAAAAATTAAAAATAAAGTTGGAATGCTAGCCACAGTGACACAGGTCATTTCCGAAATGGGTGGAGTCGTTGGTGCTATTGATCTTGTACATTCCGAAGAAGGTATTTTAGTGCGTGACATCAGTATATTTACATACGATTCTGATCACAGTAAAAAAATTGTGGAGGCAATTAAAAATCTTTCAGGGATTGAATTTGTAAATTTCTCTGACCGCACATTTCTAGTTCATTTAGGCGGCAAAATTGGAATCAGAAATCGAATTCCAGTCAAAACTCGTGATGATCTTTCCATGGCTTATACGCCTGGAGTAGCCAGAGTATGTCTGGACATCTTCGACGAACCTGAAGATGCCTACAAATATACCATCAAAGCAAACACTGTTGCTGTAGTTACAGATGGAACTGCTGTATTGGGCCTCGGTGACATTGGTCCAAAGGCAGCCATGCCGGTTATGGAAGGTAAGGTTATGCTTTTTAAAGAATTTGCCGATATTGATGCATGGCCGATTTGTTTGGATACCAAAGATACAGAGGAAATAATCAGGATTGTGAAGGCCATTGCACCGGGATTTGGAGGAATTAATCTCGAAGATATTGCCGCACCTCGTTGTTTTGAAATCGAACGTAGACTGCAAGAAGAGTTGGATATTCCTGTTTTTCACGACGATCAACATGGTACAGCTGTCGTATCCACTGCTGCATTGATAAATGCCTTAAAGTTAGTTAATAAAAAAGCTGGAGATCTTAAAGTAGTTATCTCTGGAGCAGGTGCTGCAGGTACAGCCTGTTCCAAGATGATTCTGCAACTTGGTGTCAAGAATCTGATTGGCTGTGACAGCAAAGGTGCAATTCACGCAAAACGCAACGATCTAAATTCCAGTAAACGCTGGTTTGCAGAGAATACAAATCCGGATCAGGAAGCCGGTTCACTTAAGGATGTGATTGCGGGTGCAGATATTTTTTTAGGTGTATCTGCACCAAATATTCTTCAGCAGGAAGACTTAAAGCGGATGGCCAAAGATCCAATAGTCTTTGCTATGTCAAATCCTGATCCTGAAATTAGTCCGGAAGAAGCAATGCCGGTAGTGGCAGTCATGGCAACCGGACGGAGTGATTATCCGAATCAGATCAATAATGTCCTCTGTTTTCCAGGTATATTCCGTGGAGCACTCGACAGTCTTTCCAGTTCAATAAATGAAGAAATGAAGTTTGCTGCTGCACACGCAATTGCCAGTACAGTAAAAGATTCACACCTTTGTGCGGACTATATTATTCCGAGTGTCTTTGACTCCTCGGTTGCTCCAAAAATAGCAGAAGCGGTACAGGACGCAGCCTACAAAACTGGAGTTGCACGTAGAGTAGTAAGCTGATTAAAGAGCCGTCTTTTGATGTTTTAGAAAATATTTAAAAATTACTTAAGTTTTTAGCAGGAGAAATAATGGGATTAGCAGATCTGGGAACAATTTCACTGATGGCTGCATTTGCAGTCTGTCTTTATGGAACAGTAGTTCCACATTTGGGCGTTAGAAGTAATAACTGGAATTTAATTCGTTCTGCCCAAAATGCAAGTATACTTTCTTTTTTCCTTGTTGCAGTTGCCTCAGCAGTATTGGTTAATGCACTGGTGTCCAGTGATTTCAGTCTAGGGTATGTTTGGGAACACTCTAGCACAGACATGCCTTTGTTCTACAAGTTATCTTCATTCTGGGGCGGACTGGAAGGTTCACTGTTATTTTGGGTTCTGGTACAAAGTTTTTTTGCCATGGTTGTTGCTTTCCGTTATCAATATTCCAACCGTGAAATTATCCCTTATGTAATTGCCACCCTGAATGCGATTATGGCCTTCTTGCTGTTACTGCTGATTGGCTGGTCGAATCCTTTGGATTTGCAAATTGCAATTCCTGCAGAAGGACGGGGTTTGAATCCCCTTTTGCAAAATCCTGCCATGGCAATTCATCCTCCGTCACTGTATCTTGGATTCATAGGTTTCAGTGTTCCTTTTGCTTTTGCGATGGGTGGTTTAATTCGAGGCAAAATGGACAATGAATGGGTTTTGACAACACGCCGCTGGACGTTGATGGCTTGGTATTTTCTCTCGGCAGGACTCATTTTAGGAGGACAGTGGGCCTATGAAGAATTAGGATGGGGCGGCTTTTGGGCCTGGGATCCAGTTGAAAATGCGGCCTTTATGCCCTGGCTGACGGGAACAGCTTTTTTGCACTCGGTGATGATTCAGGAAAAGCGTAACATGCTTAAAATATGGAATGTGGTGTTGATTATTCTCACCTTCGGATTGACAATTATCGGTACTTTTCTTACTCGTTCAGGAATTATCAATTCGGTTCATGCTTTCACTCAATCAGAAATTGGACCGGCGTTTTTGATTTTTCTGGCTTTAGTGCTGGTTATTGGTTTTGCATTACTTTTCAAGCGAATTCAAATGCTGGAATCAGAACACAAAATTGAATCGGTGCTTTGTCGCGAGAACGCTTTTTTAGCTCAAAATGTTTTACTGGTTGGAATTTCGTTTACGGTTTTACTCGGAACTACATTCCCCTTGCTGGCAGAGGCTGTGCGGGGGACCAAGCTTTCCATTCAGGCTCCGTTTTTTAATACCATTATTGCACCAATGGGTTATTTGTTACTATTACTAATGGGAGTTGGAACCCTGATTGCGTGGAAGAAATCAAGTTGGGAGGGACTGCGTCGGAATTTTGCAAATCCAATGATTTTGGCGACTGCAGGTACATTGTTTTTGGGATGGTTTTTGTCAGATAGGAATTTACTTTGGAGCGTTCATACCATTTTCTGGCTGTCAATATTTGTGACTGCAACCATCGTTTTAGAACTAGTCAAAGTGGTGCAAGTCAAAAGCAGACAAACAGAAAGAAACTTCTTAAAAAGCCTGTTTTATGTCATCTTAAGAAATCCACGGCGTTACGGTGGATTACTGATCCACTTTGGAGTCGTTTTAATGTTTCTGGGTTTTGCAGGAACATTTTTCAAAGTGGAACGGAATTTAACACTCGAATCCGGAATTCCCCGGCAGATTGGCGAATATAGTTTGGTTTTTCAGAATGTGGCGGAATTTAAGGTAGGTAATGCTACTCACCGTGCGGCAATTATAAATGTATATGACAAGGAAGCTAATCTGCTCGAAATCATGAAACCGGCAAAAAGCTTTTATCCCACCCAACCCCAACCATTGACTGAAGTTGCGATTCTACGCTCTTTTTTGGAAGATCTGTATCTAATATTTTCCAGTGAAAATGGTGGTGAGAAGGACACGGTGACGCTTCGTGTGTTTATAAATCCGTTGGTAGGCTGGGCCTGGATGGCTCTACCTGTTTTCACATTGGGAGTGGGGCTTAGTATGACTTACAGACCCAAAAGCCTTGTGGCCCATGAAACAATTTTGCGTGAACGTTATCTGGCGGCTCAAGCCTGAGTAATTAAACTAACAGCACTCATGGAGCTTACAGTGAAATGAATCTTCAAACTCTGTGTAGCTGCAGTAAATAAATTTAGCATACAGTATGTGGAAATCTTGGAAATTTTGGGCAGTTTGGTTGTCAGTGGCAGGGTTTGTTGCGTTACTGGCCTTCGGGTTTACTACCGATCCTAAAAAAGTACCTTCTCCCTTAGTGGGCAGGTTTGCTCCTGAGTTTGAAGTGAAAGCACTGAATGGTAAGGGGAATCTTCGTTTGAGTGACTTAAAAGGCAAACCAGTATTGCTCAATTTCTGGGCTTCCTGGTGTCAGGAATGTAAGATTGAAGCTCATGTTCTGGAAGCATTTCATCAAAAATATGGTGCAGAAACAAAACAAATTGTGTTGGTTGGGATTGCAATTCAAGACACTCCTGAAAAAGCAAAAGCCTTTGCACTAGCTTTTGGAAAGAGTTATTTTCTGGCCTTGGATGATCAGGAAGGAAACATTGCCATGGATTATGGTATCTATGGAGTACCGGAGACATATTTCATTGATCCGGAGGGTTTCATCTTCTATAAGCACATTGGGGGCGTCACTTCCGAGCTACTTGAAACACAATTTAAGCCTTTCCTAAAATAACTAAAAACCACAGAATTTTGGCAAATGTTGAGATAATCCTTGTGCCAGAGCAGTGAAGTCTTTTACTCATTTTAAAGCAACAAATTAATAGAAACAGCTTAGGCTTTGATCTGGTTTTCAAGCTGCTGAGTTGTGATGAAATATAGGTCTCTTGTGAATGAGTGATTCCTTTTTAAGGAATGACACGCAAACGCAAACGATATGGAGTTTCAGAGCGTAACAATTTTGGTAAGGGAGCAAGACGCGCTTGATTTAATCCATTCAACACGGCGAGTTGAAATTTTACTGATTTTCCTGGAGAGCTAAGTTTTTGTTCCACTACTTTCCCTGAGCGGTTTATACTCAGTTCTATTTTAAGCACTAAACTTGGATCAAAGCTATGATGCGGCATGAAATGTGAGGAAAACTCTTGCCGTAGCTTTTCGTGATAAGAGGCTCTCGTCTGTGCGAGTTGTTGTTTTTTCAAGAGTCTAGTAGTCATTCTTGAGATAGTTGTCTTAGCATTTTTTGTTTTGTTATCAGTAGTAAACAGGGACTCATTTTTTTTGTTCTGATCAGAGTTAATTTTATGAGTAAGAGGCGGATGAGCAAAGCGGAACTCAATTTTAAGTTGTTCATCAGGAAACTCTTCCGGTAACGGAGGTAGAGCAACAAGACGGGTTGCTTCCAGGGCAGCCACGCGCATGTTGTCTGAAACCTCACCCAGGCTGTTGACCTGATAACTGTCCACGAGCCCGTCTCTTTTTACAATAGCCTGTATAAAAATTTCCCCTCCTTCTGGCAATGTACCTGCCAGATAATCTGCCGGAGGATGATTCCGCCAATGATAGTAGACTAAATCACTCCAGCGTCCTAAGTAATTTTTATAATCCCAGTCGTAATTACTAAGGCGGTATTTTTGATAAAAACGTATTGTTAATTCCGGGCGATACACGAGACTGATTTTATTTAATTTTCCGGAGACTGTTTTTTTTAATTTTGTAGCCGCTGAATCCTGAGGTCTTATAACCTCCTTTGAGGTTGATGACTCCAGCAGAGGCAGGCTTTCGGTTAGTTGAAAGTCGGATTCTGGTATGTCTATCAAATCCAGGAATTCGAATTTAAGAATGAAATGAGGAGCAAGCATCGCTTCCGATTCAGTCGGACTGGCCTCTTTAAGATAATCTTGCTCTCCTGCAAAACTTTTTCCAGAAAAAAGCACCCAATCACCAACATTAAAATTTACCAACCAAGCATGCATGTCTGTTCCCGGCAGTATCAAAGTGTTGTAATCTAAATCCGTGTAGGCATTGTTCCAGGTGGCAATTGAGATTTTGAATTCTGGAATTGTTCGGTTTTTTTCAGTTTTATCAGGAAATGCCAGCGCAAGTTCAATTTCCAAAGTTACTTTACCTTTTGTAGAAGTACGCAACTTCTTAATTTGACCGATCCACTCTGTCAATTCCCGCTCTTTCAGCTGCTCCTGTAGAAAAATTTGCCGTTCTTTCCGTAGTAAAAATTTTTGAACTGCATTGGATGTGGTTTTGTATTGGAAAGCAAATTCAGCTAATTTACTGATGGTTAATTGCTGCTGTTCCGGAATCATGGCTTCAAGTATTTCCGGAGCAGGATTATTGTTGTTGGATTTCTGAGGCTGATTTCCCCAAGCTGTTGAAAACAAAATAGCAAAAGTCGGAAACAGACAAATTAAACAATTAAATTTACGGAATAGCATTGTATTTTTAAGTTCTATTAGCACTAAGCACCATGAGAAAAGAAGTGAATATGGCAATTAATAATTTGGATATAATCAATATTGAGTCTATTTTTTATTGTTTTTCTCCATCTTTACTAAACTGGACGAGAAAAATATCTTTGCCACCACTGTGTTTTGCACCATCCAGTCTGCCCTCCGTAAATCCAGTAATATAGATTTGTCCTTTTGCACCTAAAGCCAGCCCTAAAGCGCGGTCATTTTCTGCTGTTCCGAATTGTTGAAGCCAGAGCAGTTCACCAGCTGAATCAAGTTTTGCTAAAAACGCATCCTCTTGACCAAAGTGAGACTGCTCAGTCAAACTACTTTCAGTATAGCCTGCCACCAGGAGTCCCCCTTCCGGAGTCCACAAAACAACAGTAGATTGTTCAGATTTCGTGCCTTTGAAGACGTGCAACCATTGTTGCCGGCCTTTTGAACTAAATTTTGCTACAAAAGCATCACGGTCTTCAGACGAATTTTCAGTATATTTTTTGGTTTGCGGAAGATAACCTGCAATTGCAAGCACCCCATCTGTTCGAACGGCCAATGCAGTGCCGGATTCATTTTGAGGAGTTCCAATTGTTCTACTCCAGCGTTTAGGCCCCATCTGAGAAATTCTCATTAAAAAAATATCTGCGCCACCTTTTGAAACATTACCATCAAGTGCATGATTGATATTTCCAGTTAGAAAAAGAGCGTTTTCTGTATCAGCAGCAATTGCCTGAAGTTTTAGTTTCTGACTTAACTCAGTAGTCCAGACAATTTCGCCGGTTTTTCGAATCTTCATTAAGTTGTAAGGAACTGCTGCAGGAATATAAATGTGATTATCCTGATCCATTGCAATTCCAATCCCTGAGGCTCTGGCTGGGAATTTTATAACTTTTGAAAATAGTTTTTTGCCATCTTTTGTATATGAGACCAAGATAACTGCAGAACTGTTGATTCCTTGAGAAAAGGCACTTAAACTGAGATTTCCAGATTTATTTTTCTGCATTACTGCTGCTGCTACAGGATGTCCAAAACTTGGTTGCTGAATCCAGTTTAGTGAACCGTTTGCTGAATATTTTGCCAAAAACAAATCAGAAGTTGCTTCACTTTTGCCGTCACTTGTGTGTCCAGTAAGATAGATGTGGCCCTTGGAATCAACGAAAACGGCTAAACCGGCATCCTCGCCGGATGTCCCAATTTGCTGGCTCCAAGTTGTTTTAAAACCAGGTTTGACAGTAATGTTTCTTTTTAATGTCAGACCATTTGCAGTTTTGATTTTAGTTGTCAGTCGAACCTGATGGTATTTTTGTGCAGCAAAAATTGCACTTGGAGACACAAGTATTTTTGTGCCGCCAGCTTTTAATTCGGGCGGATTCATACGTACACAATTACTAAAATTATTAGTAGATATTTGTATTGTTCCGGAACATTGTGAATCTTTAGAATTTACTGTCAGTGTCAGAGGATCCATGGATTGATTAAAATTTAAAACGATTGTTGCATCTCGTTTGCTGGATTTAGCGTTATTTTTTGGTTCAAGTGAAAGAAGTTTGGGAGGTTTTGACGAAAATATATTTTCATTTTTGACAGTGATTTCAGGAGTTCCACTGCACCCTACTACAAAAACTAGCAATATAGTTGCAACAGCAATAATTGAAAACTCAGTTAAAACTTTAGTTGTTAATAATTTGTAATGACATTTCATAACTAATTATCTTTGTAAGATTTGACTTTGTTCATACTATGCGGTTTTACTCAGAGCTTGTCAACATTTGAACTTGATGAAAACCTCAGGACGACAAAGTTACTGAAAAAATTAAAATAATATGTTTAAAATAACGGTCCATTCTGAAAGTCAATTGAGCGATAATATCTGTGTTATTTTCTGAAAAATATTACTATTTGTTTTGGCTGTTGCATTTGTTTTTATTGTTGCTGTTTTTCTCAGTTGGCAACCATGCTCTGGCTCAAGCCCAAAACTCAAAACAAATACCTGCAGATAAAGTTTCAAGAGTGTCTGAACTATGGAAACAGGCCAGTCAGCGTCAATTATACAAACATCCTTATTGGCTGAAACTACTGCACTTTTATTCAATTGGTGAATCGGTTGGCCAATGGAGTTTTAAAAGTGATATTGCCAGCACCAGTTTCTTTCTTGCGGAAACTGGAAAAACAGATCCGAAAGCCGAACTTAAGGCAACCTTAAGTGCGTTGCTCTCTCCTAAGATACAGCAAAGCAATCAACATGCTCGCTGCAAGTTTATTGCCCGCTTCAACTGGCTCAGGAGTGAACTCGATTTTCCTGAGTTGGAAGAATTGAAATGTCCGCTTTTCGAACGTTGGGCTGATTTGAAAGAAGCAAAAGAATTGAGTATAGTCTTTGTTTCAGCATTTCTGAGAAATCCGGCATCAACATTTGGTCATCTTCTCATAAAGTTTAATTCAAGTAACCCTCATTTTGGACATTCTCTTCTTCGGCCAACACTCAATTTTGGTGCAATTACTAATGCAGATGACAACCCCTTGGTCTATGCTTTACGAGGATTATTTGGGGGCTATGATGGTCGTTTTAGTGATGAAAGATTTTATAATTTTAATCACGTATATGGTGAAAATGAGCTGCGCGATTTGTGGGAATATCCACTTCATTTTACTAGAGAACAACAGAAGAGGATAACTTACCATGCATGGGAATTGCTGCAGGGTGTTAATTTTACTTATTATTTCTTCCTCGATAATTGTGCCTACAGGATGGCAGAATTGCTGGAAATGGCCTGGACAGATTCAACACGTATCAATACATCAGGTGCATTATGGGCTATTCCAATTGATGTAATATTTAAACTGAAAAAATTCAAAAGCAGCAGCGAAAATCATTCTCTATTGGGTTATCCAAAGTTGATTCCATCAAGACAAAGAAAATTGCAGAGGCGCGTTGCCCAATTGGATAATAATGAGCAGGAGCAGTTGAAACAACTGATTGATGCTGAAAATAGTTTTGACTCTGCTGAATTTCTAAGTTTTTCAAGACATTCACAAGCACGAATACTGGATGCTTTGCTGGACTATCATCAATATGCAATAAATGAAAGCTCGAAAGAGCAATATAGGCTGGATAGAACTAAGCTGTTACAGGTCCGTAGTAACTTGCCAATACTCGAGAAGATAGATTCAACAGAGACGGTTATATCGCCTGTAGAGGGTTCTCCTCCCATGAGGTTTCGTTTTGGAACAGTATACAATGACAAACTGGGGCCGGCGTTTGAACTGGGAACCTGGGCAAACTATCATGATTTGCTGGGAGAAGAGTCCGGACACTTTTCAAATGCAGAGGTTGTTACACTGGATTTACGGATACAGATGCGAAAAAACACGTTTGCAATAACTAAATTCCAGTTATTTAACATACAAAAATTAGCACTCAATCCAACGGGTATTTCGGATGATAACGAATGGTCGTGGCGTGCACGAGGAGGGTGGGAACGTGAAAAATTCACCTGCTTTCCGTGTCGCCAATTCAGAGTTGCAGGAGGTTTTGGTAGAGCTGTTTCATTGGGGAAAAAAGATTTAGAGTATATTTTTGTTGACCTGTTTGCAGAAACTAAAAAAGACACAATTTCAGCAGTGGCTTATGGGCTTGCCCCGCATTTTGGAATGACGTGGAGTCCAATCTCCAAATGGAAAGTGAGATTTGAAGGGGGTTGGTTTACAAGAGTTTCCGGACCCAAAAAACAATACTTACGGACTCTTTTTGATCAAAGATTGACACTTGGGCAAAATTGGGATATACGGCTTGAACTAAGGCAGAATGAAAATATTGAAGCTACTTTTGCCCTTCATTATTTCTGGTAAAGATACAAATGCGGGAGATTAGTCTTCATTCTTAGTTTCTCCTTCATGTCTCATCAGGACAGGATTGTTAAGATTCAACTTACCTTCCGAAACGAGATATGTCAGCCCACTACCTAACATTGTGTATCCATCTCGCAACACCCTCACTGGTTTGGGAATGGTAAGAACATCTTTTTTTGCATCATAAATTGCTGTTTCCGTGTGAACTTCTGAACCATCATTCCGCAACAGAATCACATTCCCGGAAAGAGTAACTCGATTGTCGTTTCTCTCTAGCAGACCCTGATCTGCAGTAATATACAAATTTACCCTCGGAGTTGGTACCATAGTGGATCCAAGCTCCTCCGTTTTGAATTCTGCAGAAGTGTTGTCTGGAGCAAACACCCATATTTTGACTTGTTCAATCCGCATTCTAAAGGATTTTTCTGAAATAACTGCCCTGATTCCTTTCAGTTTCCAGCTTTTCCTTTCTAACTGGAATTCATTGACGGTTATTTGTTCTAAATCCAAAACTCCTTTCTCTTCAAAAGAAGTAATATTATTTGGTTGTTTAAAGGTGAAAAAGTAAAAAGCTGCACCCGCAACTGCACCCAGCAAAAGAAGAACAACTAGTTCTTTGCTGTTTTCATGAAGAAAGGACGAATAGGAGGGAAGTCCTCGTTGTGCCATGGTGGATTGATAATAAAACAGTCAGAAACTGAAAGCGAAAATTGGTACTTCCCATTTCGAATGATCAGGCTTTTCTGAGCGAGCATACAGCGGCAGCATCTCAGCTTCAATAAATGCAGCAGCTGGTTGTTTAAAGTTTGGTGAGGGCAGTTTCAGAAGAAAAGATTTGTCAAAACTCAGACCGCTCACTACGAGATAAATTCCCAGACCGTAACCAAGCACTCCCCCAATTGTAGTGGCGGTAATTAGTGATTCACGAATTTGTATTCCAGAAACAAGGTGGTAGGAAACCCCCATTGTAGCACCCCACGCAGAGCCCCAGAGAGAGTTCCAGAAAACAGAATACATCACAGGTTTTTGAGCACCATTAGCAGGTAAAGCAGCCTCTTGAGCCAATATCAGAGGAGTGTTTATAGATCCTAGTAAGGCAAGTATGATAAATAATTTTTTCAGCCGCAGGCTCATTTTCTAAGTTTGTGAAAAGATTTCTAACATTCAAAATTTAAAACTAAATATTTGTAAATTGAAGAATTGACCGGATGTCATCTCTTTTTGTGTTGAAAGTAGATTGTGTATGGGGCGCCTTAGATCGTCTGTACCGAGGAGTTGATCTAAATTTTCCGGTAAAGCTTGGTCTGAAGGTATAACCATAGCATTCTGTAACATAAAAAACCCAAACAATGCACCCAATGCTGTGCCGGCAATGAATCCATTTTTTACTGTACTTTTCAGGGTGACACTTGGATTGAGGGGGTCCATAAACCAAACCACAACTCCTAAACCTGCTCCGAAGACTCCTCCACCAAGCGTATAGCCCAGTTCCTGTTTCATCAATAAGGGCCCTGTTTCCTGTGCCTGTAGAGAAACGCTGCTCAGCAACAGGATAAGTAATGGAATAATCAATATAATTATCCTGCGACGGAATTTGCAATTTTCAATAAAACAGTCTGCTGAATTAGTCACAGAAAGTTCTGCTACGGGACATTCCCTCATGTGTATTGCTCGATTTTTATGACACCAAATGCTAAAGTATGAACATAAATTCTTCTAGATAAAAACAAAGAGTTCAAGCCAGTTTTTCTGAGTTTGAATGAGAATTGCATTTAGGCTTCTGTTAAATTATTTATAAACGGTTAGTAATTCGTTTTTTCACTCTTTTCAAAAAGTATCAGTCTCCTGATTTATGCTCTTCAATTTCACCAGTCGGCGGACAACCTTTATTTTAACAACTCTTTTAGTTTTGTTGTTTTCTGTAGTTAATCTTGCTGCCCAGGATTTTAATGCTGACCCTTTCCCTTTTGAGGGAGGTGATGAATTTGGTTTTGAACAGTTTGGTGATGATGAATTCCAAAACAGTGGTTTTGATTCAGGAGGGTTTCAAGATTATGGAAACCAACCGACCAGTGACCCTTTCGATTCTCAATTTGATTCAAGTGATCAATATCTTGATGAAGGCTCATTTTCAGATGAAACTGAATCAAGTTTGAAAGACGATTTAATTGCCCGTCGAGAATTATTATCAAAAGAGGGTAAAAATGCCCCATCCAACCTTGGTTACGGTGCAGGTACTGGATTGATGATGGGTACCTGGTTTGCTTTTATTCGAAAAGAAACCAATACCCGTGATCAGTTTCGCACAATTGGAACCAGTACAGTTTTAGGTGCTTTAATTGGAGTCATGCTGGGTACTCGCAGTGTCTGGAGTCCAGGAGCACCTCGCCCGCCAGACAGCTCAGTTCCCATCAGTTTTCTGCAACCTCCGGCAGGCTGGTTATTTGCCCAAAATAAAGAGACGTTTAAAATTGCCTACCGTTGGAAGTTTTAGCAACTCCTGCGCCATATAAAGCTTTCAGGTTACAAGCAAAGATAGTTAGTCCAGTACACTAGCTTTGTTCATGAAACTTGAAATAAAATTCCATCAACTACCTCTAATAATTTTGTGCAGGAGACGCATATTCTCTCTGAATCGGTAACTGATCGTATTCAGCAGTATTCCGATTCCGATGCTTCCAAAACCTAGCAGCATCAAACCGGTTGCCAGAATTGCAGTTGGGACCTTATTCACATAGTCATCTTCTAAGTAATCCAGGATAACCCATGTTCCTGAAATTCCTCCTGCTAAAATAAAAGCGAGTCCAATTCCACCAAAAAAAGTGAAAGGTTTGTAAGCTTTGGCAATTCTGGCAATTTCTGAAAGTACCAGAAAGCCGTCATGAAAAGTCCTTAATTTTGACAAAGAGCCTTCCGGACGCTCACGGTATGGCAGGGGAACTTCTTCAATTCTAAATCCATAGTCCATGATCCTGATTGTCATTTCGGTCTCTACTTCAAAACCTGAAGAAAGTATCGGGATCGTTTTCACCAGTTCGCGATTGTATGCACGATATCCGGACATGATATCTGAGAGATTGCTGTTAAAAATCCAGTTGACTAATCCTCGTACCAAATTATTGCCAAAAACATGCAGAGGCCTGAATGAATCTGCTGTATACTCTGCCAAGCGCACTGCAACAGACATATCTGCATCTCCATTCATGACTGGTTCCAGCAGTTGTCTGACATTTTCGGCAGAATACGTGTCATCCCCGTCAACAATCACATAATAATCAGCATCAACTTTTTTGAACATACTCGCAACAACATGTCCTTTCCCCGGGCGTGTTTCAGGAATCACTTCTGCTCCGGCTTCCCGTGCAAGAGCTGCGGTGCTGTCCGTGCTGTTGTTATCAAACACAATTATTTTTGCCTCAGGAATTGCTACCTGAAAATCCTGGATCACTTTTACTATAGTAACTTCTTCATTCAGACATGGAATTAGAACTACAATTGATGTTTTTTGTTTGCTGCTCATGAGTTTCAATAATTAGTTTATGCTCAAAGTTTATATTTTTTTTTGATACTTCGCAACTCTTGTTCAATTTCAGAGTCTTTAATATTAATTTGAGTAGCAAGCTTAGATTTTGAAGAGTTTTGGGCACGTTTGTTTTTAAAGCGCTCTAACTCCGCTTCAACATCATCCAAAGTGTTTGTTTGCACCTGCGATTTTGAGTGTGTTTTAGTTTTTGAATTATTTTTTCCACTGTTGACTTCATCTTCATCATCAAAAGCTTCAACTGCTTCCTGAAAAATTTCCTGTGCCCATTCTACAAACTTTTCCAATGGATCTTTTAAACTCAAGCCAAAGTCTTCCAATATTTCTCCAGCATCACGAAGAATATCCTCTAAAGTGTCCTCAGTTTCTGTAGACGATGTATTTTGAGAACTTGTGGAAAAGTTTCTTTTTCCATTAAAGCTGCTCCTGCTTGAAGAAGAACTTGAGCTTGTCTGGTTTTTCTGGTCATGTGGTTGTTGAAGCTTTGTTCCTGTTTTACCGAGTTGGCGGTCAAAAACACGTCGTCTTTCCGGATCTGCAAGAGTTTCGTATGCTTGAGAAAGACGGATGAAGTTTTTTTGCTGGCGTTTACGTTCTGCATCAGGTGCTTGTTGAAATAAGTCCGGATGACAAGATTTTGCTTTTCTGCGAAATGCCCTGCGAATCAGTGAAATATCTGCAGTTGAGGTCACTTCGAATAATGTATAGTAATTTTCCAATTTTCTACAAACAACTAATTATTATTTAACTATGGAACGCATCCTCTATTTTGACTTAGAAACCAAGTATTCTGCCGATGAAGTGGGCGGTTGGGGAAATATCGAAGACATGGGGATGTCAATCGGAGTGATTTGGGACACAGTCGACGAAAAATTCCATGTTTATATTGAACACCAAATCCAGGAAATGGTCGATCATTTTTATCGTGCAGATCAAATTGTTGGTTTCAATCATGTTGGTTTTGACTACCGTGTAGTAGCAGGAGTACGTTATGCCAACTCTCATGAGCGCTCCCAACTTCACACAGAACTTGCCGGTCTAAAAAATTTTGATATGCTGCTGGAACTAAAAAAACTACTTGGTCATCGTCTAAAGCTAGAGTCAATTGCTCGCCCTACTCTTGGGACCGGTAAATCTGCAGACGGCCTGCAGGCCCTGAAGTGGTACAAAGAAGGTAAGCTCGATAAAATTATAGAGTATTGCAAAGTTGATGTTGAAGTCACGCGTGATGTTCACCGTTATGCCTTAGAAAAAGGGAAACTGCATTATGATTCTAGGAGTGGTATTAAAACTGTGAATGTTGATTGGAGTGGTCATCCGGAAAAACTGGAACCACAGCAATTATCTTTGTTCTAAATGCTTAAGATGTAGCTTAAAAATGTTGGTAAGTTCCAGATTGCCAAAGACAAAATTTTACTATATCTATGAGTGCCTTGAGATTGAATTGTTATTTTCATGACTTTTATTGAAAAACTGGAAAAACAAATTTCTGTCAGTCAGAGCTATCTTTGTGTAGGACTTGATCCGGACTGGGCCAAAATTCCGGAGCACTTGCCCCGTACTCAGGAAGGTTTACTTGTCTTTTTGCAGGAAATTGTAAAAAAGACACAGGATTCTGCAGCGGCATTTAAACCGAATTTTGCTTTCTTTGAAGCTTTGGGGCCTACCGGTATGGAAGTGCTGCAGGAAATAATACGGAGCATTCCTCAGCAAATTCCGGTTATTGGTGATGCAAAACGGGGAGATGTAGGACACACGGCTCAGTTGTATGCAAGGGCAGCTTTTGAAACATTTGGCTGTGATGCCGTCACGGTGACACCATATCAGGGTGAGGATTCATTGAGGCCTTTTTTTGATTATCATGATCGTGGAATCTTTGTGCTCTGTTTGACCTCAAATGCCGGAGCTGTAGATTTTCAACTGCCGGAGTTACATTTAGAGGTCGCCAGAAAAGTGAATGAGTGGAATGTCTCAGCAAATGCAGGTTTGGTGGTAGGAGCTACCAGGCCGGAAAATATTGCGGCAATCAGAAAAGTATCCGGACAGATGCCGTACCTCATACCGGGAGTCGGTGCGCAAGGCGGTGAGTTGAAAGGAACTCTTATCTCAGCAGAGGATGGCACAAAAATCCCATATTTGATCAATGCTTCCCGCAGTATTCTTTATGCCTCAACTTCTGAAGATTATGCACTAAAGGCAGGTGAAGCAGCTAAAAACTTGAAAGATCAGATCAATTTGTGCCACTCAAATCTGTGAGCATTCCGGTTATGCCGGAGAAAAAACTTTGTTCCGGAACAGCAAATTCTGTCTGCAGTTTAACTTGTCCCAACAGTTTCCCATCCAGCCAGTATTCGAGTCCGCCTAATAATTGTGCTATTTTGACAGGAGCTGCAGTTTGTGCAGGAAGCTGAGGAATTGTTTTCAGGCGTGCACGTTCTTCCTGATTCAACAAAATACTTAGAGTTTCATTTGTCTGCAGTAAAACAGCATCTACTTCCCCATTTTCTATCTTAACTGAAAAAGGTACTGACTCACCTTTCTGGATCAGTTCATATTTTAAATAACTTTCAAAACCATAATCCAGCAGATGTTTGACAGCCTTACTCCTCCAACGTGGGTTTTTTGCACCTAAAATTATGGCAATAAAGCGTTGACCGTCACGCTTTGCGGATGAGACAAGATTGAAACCGGCACGGCGATGGTATCCGGTTTTCAAACCGTCAAAACCACGATAATTGCGGATTAAGCGATGATTGGTATTTAACAACTGGAATTTGCCATCACGGAAACTATCCAGTCGGATGGAAGACCAACGGAGATATTGAGGATGCTTTAACAACTCCATTGCCAGCAAATACAAATCATAGGCACTGCTCACATCCAATTGTTGACCACGTCCTGGTGGCAGGCCGTGAACAGAATAAAAACGTGTTTTCTTCATGCCAAGTTCTTTGGCGCGTTCGTTCATTTTTTGGATAAAGCCCTTGTCGCTGCCGTAAACATGTTCTGCCACGGCAACTGCGGCATCGTTTGCGGATGAAATGACGGTAGCTTTCATCAATTCACGGAGCTGAAAAACTTCCCCTTGTTTTAAATAAACCTGATGTCCGCCAATTTTACTGGTCCAACGCGATATTTTTACGCTGTCCTGCAAACTAATTAGTCCTGATTCAATTTGTTCCAGAGTAATCAGTGCAACCATCATCTTAACCAGCGATGCAGGATATATTTTTTGATGCATTCGGTCGTGTTGCAAAATACGTCCTGAATCAGCATCTGCCAATAAGGCTGCTTTGTAGTGAGAGCGGTAGCGATTGATGTTTTCTGCAGAGCTGGCCGGATTGGCGCTGAGCATTGTGGAGATGAAAAGTGTTCCTGAACAAATAAGTTGAATAAATAATGTTGATTTTCGCAAGGTCCTATCCTTCCAATGGAATTAGGTGTTGAGTTAAAACTGTTAATGTCTGGCTATCTTCTTTTCAAGGATTGTACCGTGTTTTTTATAATCAGTCAGTTCATATTTCGAATTATTCAAAGGTACAAATAATTATTATGTCAGTTTGGAAAAAATATAATTTCAGCTCAAGAGGTTTTGAAGTAGTTGAAAACACCAAAATGAGAGGTTCTTGCTTGACATTTACTTTGCTTTTTCCTACTCTGAAGTAACTTCGTTAGGGGTGGGGGTTCCCGTAAATGGAACCACCTGAGAAAGTCCCTTGGAACCTGATCCAGATCATGCTGGCGCAGGAAAACGATGCTGCTTCATTGCCGTTTCTGCAATCATCTTTCCAACACACCACCGTTCTCAACCCTCCGAATCATGTTTTGAGTGAGTGTCAGGAATGTCCTGCAACTTGCCGTAAATCATTATTATTCCGGAGATTGTCATGAAAACTATCATCAAAACAGTTTTTTTTCTGTTTTTAATTTTTCCAAATATCAGCTTCAATTCGGTTTTGGCCGAAGAGTTAACAATTTACACTTATGATTCTTTCAACAGTGACTGGGGACCGGGACCAGTAGTTTTCAAGCTTTTTGAGGAGCAGTGCGGCTGTACACTTAAAGTGGTTTCTCCCGGTGATTCCGGAACAGTGCTTAATCGTGTGATTTTGGAAAAATCAAATCCTCAAGCCGATATTCTGCTGGGTTTGAATAACAGTGAAATAGAAAAGTCATTTTATTATGATTTGTGGATACCGTATCGTTCTTCGTTATTAGACAAAGTTTCCGCAGATTTACGTCTGGATAAAAAACACCGTGTGACTCCGTTTGATTATGGTTTTATTGCCTTCGTTTATGATAGTCAAAAGATAACAAATCCACCAAAGAGTCTCGGGGACTTGCTAGATCCAAAATACAAAAGAAAAATTGTGATAGAGAATCCAAAAACATCTTCTCCAGGTCTGTCGATGCTGCACTGGACTATTGGCGTTTTTGGTGAAGAAAGTTATTTGGAATACTGGAGGAAGTTGGCGCCAAATTTACTCTCTGTAACCAATGGTTGGTCTGCAGCATATGGAATGTTCACTAAGGGTGAGGTGCCGATTGTGTTGAGTTATGTAACAAGTCCGGCCTATCACTTGGAATATGAAAAAACTGAGCGTTACCAGGCTGCTATTTTTCAGGAGGGGCATTACCGTCAAATTGAATCTGCAGGTATTCTCAAAGGAACAAAACGTTTGAAACGGGCACAAGAGTTTATTGATTTCATGCTCTCAGAAAAATTTCAAAATGTGATTCCATTGACAAACTGGATGTTTCCGGTAATACAACACCAGCCGCTTCCTATTTCATTTCGCATTGCACCACACCCGAAAACTGCACCGCAACTAGCTGCTGCACGAGTGCACAAGCAAAACTCAAAATGGCTCAAAGCATGGTCACGGACGATGTCGGAGTAATAACTTAGGATAATGAAACGTCATCCGTTAGCACTTCTACAAATAGCCTCACTGCTTCTGTTTGGTGCAGGTTTTTACTGGCCTGTTTTGAATTTCCTTTCCGGCAGTAACCCTTTGCAACCTGCAGAAAGTTTTTTGCAGTGGAAATTCTTCAAGGAGTTTTTGAGTGATCCCTGGAATTTACAGGTAATTGGTTTTTCATTCTATCAGGCATTTTTAAGTGCCCTCCTTTCGATTCTTGTCGGAATCCCTGGAGCCTGGCTGTTAACACATTATAACTTTCCCGGACAGCGCTGGTTTCGCCTGCTGACATTTCTACCTTTTATTTTGCCTTCTATTCTGGTTGTATTGGCCATGGTTTTGTTTTATGGAAATAACGGCTGGATAAACCGCGGATTGATGGCCTTAATGGGAACCGATGAGCCGCCAATACACTTTCTGTACTCACTGCCAGGGATTTTGATTGCACATGTTTTCTACAATTTCCCACTGGCTATGAAAATTATTGCAGACCAGTGGGAAAAAATATCCCAAAAATATCTACAGGCTGCCTGTTCTCTCGGTGCCGGAAGTACGAGGCGTTTTTTTGGAATCACCTTACCTTTGCTGCTGCCGTCTATAGGTTCAGCTTTTGTGTTGATTTTTTTGCTTTGCATGAATAGTTTTGCCATTATTCTGGTACTTGGAGGAGGTCTGCGTTACACAACAATTGAAGTTTTGATCTACCAGTTGGCACGTATTGACCTTAATTTCTCAGGAGCAGCCAGTCTGGCCTTTCTACAGGGAGGTTTAAGTTTAATTGGCATGGCAGTTCTACTCAATAATAAAGAGCGGAGAGTTGAGCAGAAATGGGTCAATAAAATTTGGTTGCCGGAAAAACTGAGATCTTTCTCCCTCAAAGCTTGGCTGGGTTTATGCTGGATTTTACTACTCATGATTTTTGCACTGGGGCCGCTTGTTGCTATTGTGTTGGATTCATTTCGTAAGTTTGATAATGGTGAATGGATTTACACCTGGTTTTGGTATGCTGAACTTTTCAGCATGAGTGAAAATAATCATTTTCTCTCATCTCTCTGGAATTCATTGCAGATAGGTTTTGGCAGTGCATTGATTTCATCTTTTTCCGGGCTTGGTTTGGTGAGTTTGATTGCCAGTCAAAAAGGAGGGAGACGGCGTTTCTGGGAAATATTTGCACTTTTTCCGATTGTACTTTCCACTGTTGTTTTTGGAGTCGCCTGGTTCCATTTTTTTCAAGAACAGTTTGCAGGCTCAGTTCCGCTGATATTTGTAGTGATGACAATGCACGCTCTTTTGACATGTCCTTACTGGATTAGAGTGGTTTTACCCAGTCTGGAAAGTATACCTCAACAATGGCACATTGAATCAAAAATGCTGGGCAAACATGCTTTTGAATACGGATTTCGAATTATGTGGCCCTGGTTGCGCAAAACATTTTTAATTGCATTTTTTTTCAGCTTTTCACTTTCTCTGGGTGAACTCAATTCCACCATGATGATTGCAGATGAAACTGTACGTACGCTTCCACTTGAAATCTATGGAGCTATTTCAGGGTATCGCTTTTCTTATGCTTCTGCAGTTGCGGTTATTTTGTTGTTGCTCTCAGTACTGACATTCCTGTTGGTGGAACGCAGCGTTGGTCGTTTTGGTTTGCAAAAATAATTAAATGAATGTTTTCTGTAAAAAAACTTTAAATTGCTAAAGTAAGAGGTTAACCTGAATAAACAATTTAGTCTCAGTTTAGTAACCAAAGAATCGTACAGGGAAGGAATGTATGGAAGTTGGGAGCGTTAGAGAGGAAACATGTAACGTAGAGGATACTGCTTGCGAAAATATTCAAGCTTCTGTTGTGGAGCAGGGGTTGGAAACCGCTATTCTTGCTTATGCAATCAATACATTTCCTTTTTCAGGCGCTTTTGAAAACGTTCCCGGATATCGTGAAGAAGAGCTTCCAGATTTGATTGAAGGCCTGATTTCTGAAGGTATTGTCAAGGTTGGTTTCTATTACGAAGAAATGCAGGAAAATCTGACTATCTTATATTTTCTTCGCATGGAAGAAGAAAAACATGTTGTGCTTGGTCTGGATCCAAATGAAGTTTGCGTCAGTATCTCAAATGTTGATGGAATTTTTCGTTTGAACGATGAACAATACCTCAAATTATTAAAAATTCCACTCTGCTGAATCATTTCTGATTTAGCAAAATCTTCCAAAAAATCATTTTTTTCCTCTATATACCATGTCAGAGCACTCAGCTTCTCAAGAATCAAGTACAACAGCAACAGTTCAGATTGCATTGATTGGCATGTCCGGTTCAGGAAAGTCTCATTGGTCTGCAAAATTGAGAAAACAGGGTTTTTACAGTTTTTCCTGTGATGATTTGATCGAAAAAAAATTGAAAGAAGATTTGGAGCTTCAAAATGGAAAAAAGATTTCTATGGCTGAATGGATGGGCCTTCCTTATGAGCCCCAATACGCAGATGCTGAGCAGCGCTACTTGAAATATGAAGTGGAAATGCTGGAGTATATTTGTAATAATTTGAGCGCAGAAAAGTACAACAACCAGAATGTTGTTGTTGATACGACAGGCAGCCTGATTTACACCGGAGACGAACTCATTAGCTGCCTGAAAAAAAAGACTACTCTGGTCTATTTGAAAGCAGCAAGCGGGGCCATAGATGCCATGTACAAATCGTTTTTGCAGAACCCAAGGCCGGTACTCTGGCACGGTCATTATGATAAGAAATCCGGTGAATCAGATAAGGAAGCACTCTTGCGTTGTTATCCGCAACTGCTGAAATGCAGACAGAGAGAGTATGAACGTTTTGCAGATGTTGTGATTGATATTGAAACTCTGAGGAAAAGCGGCTTTGGTGTCAAAGAATTTATAGAAAAAATACAAAGCTGGCACTAACTGCTTTATTTAAATTATGAAATGATAACATCTAAAACTCTCTAAATTAATATTGTTCAATATTCGCTTTTCGCTTGAAAGACTGCGCTACTGCGCTATCATCAAATATGTAATAATTATGCCCTGTAAATGAGATGTCGCTTTAGATCGTTTTACAGGTCTTGTTTTAAACAATCTTGCTCTTGGAGGCATTATGGCTATTAACTTACCAGCTTTACCTTATGCGCAAAATGCGCTTGAACCACATATTTCTGCAGAAACGCTTGAGTTTCATTATGGTAAACACCATCAGGCTTATGTAAACAATCTGAATAATTTGCTTAAAGGTACGGGACAAGAATCTGCCAGTCTCGAAGAAGTAATTATGAATTCAGAAGGCGGTGTTTTTAACAATGCAGCACAAGTATGGAATCACACATTTTACTGGAATGGCATGTCACCAAATGGTGGTGGTGAGCCTGGAGGAGCATTGATGGAAGCAATCAGTGCAACTTTCGGTTCCTTTGATGATTTCAAGGAACAGTTCTCAAAATCTGCAGTAGGTAATTTTGGTTCAGGCTGGACTTGGCTGGTGAAGAATGAAGACGGTAGTCTGGAAATATACAATACAAGTAATGCAGGTACACCAATGACAGCAGGTAAAAAAGCCCTGCTTACGGTTGATGTCTGGGAACATGCATATTATGTGGATCGTCGAAATGCTCGCCCAGCTTATGTGGAAGCCTGGTGGAATCTGGTTAACTGGGACCAGGTTTCTGACCTGTTTATGGCATAAGACACTTTCTTATAAAATGAAGCTCTGGGTTTCTTTCCTACAATCCAGAGCATTCCAACCTTGGTAATTTCCTCCTCAACACTTCTCAAGTGGCATGAGAATTGCCTTTTTATCTGACTGATACGCATGATTCATCGAAAATAGTGTGTGCATATTTCAGCTCAGTTTTGGAGCAGATTTAAATTTACCAATTTCTCCAGCAGCCTGCCATGCCAGTGTATCAACTGCTTTCTGAAATACCGTTGTTTCCACCTGTTGAAGAAGCTGAAGCTGACGGTTTATTGGCGGTTGGCGGTGATTTGACAAAAGAGCGTCTGCTTGAAGCATATCGTAGAGGAATTTTTCCATGGTATGAAGTTGGGCAGCCGATTTTATGGTGGAGTCCTGACCCGAGGTTAATATTAATCCCTGATGAGTTAAAAATTTCCCGTAGTTTACGTAAAATATTACGCAGGGGACAATTTGAAATTCGTTTTGATTCTGCATTTGAAGAAGTTATAAAAGCCTGTGCGGAAGTGCGGACAAAGCAGGGAGAGGGTACTTGGATCATTCCTGAAATGCAGCGGGCTTATACAGAATTGTACCAGGAGGGCTTTGCCCATTCTGTTGAAAGTTGGCTGGACGGCAAATTGGTCGGAGGTCTTTACGGAATTTCAATCGGGCAATGTTTTTTTGGTGAATCAATGTTCAGTACAACGAATAATTCTTCTAAAGTAGCTTTAGTCGCACTGGCTGAATTATCACAGCAGGTTGGAATAAAACTGATAGACTGCCAAATGAGCACACCACATCTACTGAGTTTAGGAGCTAAAGAGATTAAACGGGAAGTATTTCTAAAAAAACTAAAATATTTTCTTGGGCCTCCCACACTCAAAGGACAGTGGAATAGTACTTCTGTTGAATTAAAAATGAATTAAAAAAAGAGTTGAAATGCCGGATTCACAAGCAAAAAAAGTTTTTAGGATACAATTGTCAGTTTCAATAGTACTGCTTTTGTTCACACTGAGTGGATTAAGTTTGGCAGCTGCATTTTATCTGGGTGTTATTTCTGGAAAAAGTATGCAGAGACCTCCGGAAAACTCAGCTGCAGGAACTGATATTTCTGCAGAGAAACCCATGTCTGCAGATGAACTAAAGTTTTTTGGTTTGGGAGAGCGGAAAAAAGATCAAGACACACTGGATCTGGAAGAATTACGGAATTTAAAAAAGAAAACTAAAGAACTGACAAAAGCTCCACAATCGCCAAGTTCTGCTTTGCCGCAAAGACCAAAAGCCGATCCTCCAGAAGCATTAGTATCCGAAAGTCCTGCAGTTGAGCAAAAAACTGTCACAAAAAAAACTGTTACTATACCTGTATCAAAGTCCCCCAAAAGTCCTCAAGTAGTAAAATCACCTGTTGCACAGAGTAAAAAAGAAGTTGCTTACACAATCCAGGTGTTGGCATCACGAAAGCAGGCAAATGCCAAAAAGCTGGTTGAAAAACTAAAGAAAAATGGTTTTGAGCAGGCTTTTATTTACAAACATACTGCAGGCAGCAAAACTCTTTATCGGGTTCGCGTTGGTAATCTGAATCGTTCAGGGGCTAAAAAATTAGCTGATCAGCTTAAAAAGCTCAAATTTATTGATTCCGTCCATGTTACACGCTTTTGAAGTGTGCTCAAATTAAGCTTCAAGAATTCAACTATATTTTATCAAAAGCTCTGCATAGGTAGCCATGGGTAATTATTGGCGCTATTCGCGTTCCGCATATTACTCAGTGTTGGCAGCACTGCCGCTGTTGGTAGCTTATGAAATATTGGTTATCATGACCCAGTCCCGGTATTGGGGACTGAGAAATGCTGCCGATATGTGGATTCGCACCTTCCTGATGGCCTTTGAATTAAAGGCACAACACTTGACATTCGTGATGATAGGTATCTTAATTGTGTTGATTCCTTTAGCAAAATCTAATTCTTCAGGAGTTAGTTTAAAGCTCAGTTACTTTGCATTGATGCTGGTTGAGGCATTTGCTTACAGCCTCTTACTTGGGGGAGTACTACAGTCAATTTTGCGGGTCAGCGGATTGTCTGCTGCGGGCCCCGGAAATGGTGTACTGCAGAATTTAGCACTGTCTTTGGGTGCAGGTTTGTTTGAAGAGATTATTTTTCGAGTTATCTTGCTCAACCTGCTGTTTATAGTCTTGAAACCCTTGTTGAAAAATAAGGTTTCAACTGCAGTAATTGCAGTCTTAATTGCCTCTTTTCTCTTTTCATTGAGCCATTATGTAGGATCTATGGCAGAATCATGGCAGCTTTACAGTTTTATGTTTCGCTGGATTGCAGGTTTGTTGTTTACAGTTCTTTATTTCATCCGCGGTTTTGCCATCACGGCCTATACCCATGCATTTTATGATATTTGGGTGCTAGTTTGATTTTGAGCTTTCAGCTTCTTCATGAGAAAATTATAATCATAGTGAGTATTTATTAGCATATTTTCTAATTCCTAAACAGATATAGTTGTTAAAATGAAAGTTCCTTTGCTCGATCTGCGACCTCCATTGGAGGAGCTGCGTAATGAAATTGTAGAAGCAGTTACTCAAGTCATTGATTCAACCCGCTACATTATGGGACCGGAAATAGATGGTCTTGAAAAAGAAATTTCTGCATATTGCGGAACAAATGACGCGGTAGGAGTTTCTTCCGGAACCGATGCGCTTTTACTGGCATTAATGGTTCTAGATGTAGGTCCCGGCGATTTCGTCTTAACGAGTAATTTTTCCTTTTTTGCAACCGCTGGGGTGGTTGCCCGTTTGCATGCAACTCCAGTTTTTGTGGATATTGATCCGCAAACTTTAAACATCGACCCTGAAAGTTTGAGCAGAGTTTTAGCCGAGATGGATTCGCAAACCCGAAAACGTGTGAAGGCGATTATTCCGGTACATCTCTACGGACAATGTGCGGACATGGAAGCAATATTAAAAATATCCAGTGAGTATAATATCCCTGTGATTGAAGACGGCGCGCAGGCAATTGGTGCAGAATGTGAAATTGACGGTCAAATAAGGAGTGCCGGCAGTTCAGGAGATTTTGGATGTTTTTCTTTTTTTCCTTCAAAAAATTTAGGCGGCGTCGGTGATGGCGGAATTGTTACAGTCAATAACTCTGAAATGGCGGATCAGTTGCGTCTCAAAAGAGTTCATGGCGGTGAGCGTAAATATTACCACCGGGTCATTGGCGGTAATTTTAGGCTGGATCCAATTCAGGCTGCCGTGATTCGTGTTAAACTGCCTCACTTGAATAAGTGGCACAGGCAGCGGCAGGACAATGCGGAGCACTACAATAAGTTGTTTGCTGAAAAGGACTTAGGTGGGAAAGTTCGGACACCTTTCGTCGGCCATTCTGATAACTTGCAGAATCCACATATTTATAACCAATATGTGATCAAAGCAGAAAGACGCGATGAATTGCAGTCGTTTTTAGCAGAAAATGATATTGCCTCTGAGGTTTATTATCCACTTCCTTTTCACCTGCAGGAATGCTTCCTACATTTAGGTGGAAAGACAGGTGATTTTCCAGTCTCGGAAGCAGCAGCAGAAGAAGTGCTTGCCCTACCTGTTTATCCCGGAATGACTAAGGAAATGCGGGAAACTGTAGTAGAGCAAATTGCAAAATACTACCAGTCCTAACCTTCTTTTTCCTTAAGCTTTTCCTGTCTTTCTTTGATCACTTTTTCTTGCACAAAAGAAGGACACTCTGCATATTTTTCAAATTCCATCGTGTAATTTGCTTTACCTGCAGACATTGAGCGAAGAGTAGTTGCATACCCAAACATTTCTGCTAAAGGTACTCCGGCATTAATTACGGTATCGTCACCTTTTACTTCAGAACCGTAAATTACACCACGTCTTGAACTAAGGTCTCCGATGACTGGTCCCTGGAATTCACCTGGTGTTTCCACTTCAACTTTCATAACTGGTTCCAGCAAAACAGGGTTTGCCTTTGCAACTGCCTGACGCATCGCATAGCGGGATGCAAGTTGATAAGCTAAATCACTTGAATCAACATCATGGTATTTCCCTTCATTAAGCGTGACCTTAATATTAACCATCGGGAATGCTGCTAAAGGACCTTTTTCCATCACATCCTTGAATCCTTTTTCACAGGCAGGAATATGTTCTGATGGAATTGAACCGCCAAAAATTTTGTTCTCAAACTCAAAACCGTCTTCATGGTCCAAAGGCAGTGGTTCAATAGAACCTGCGACACCAGCAAATTGTCCGGAACCACCGGTTTGTTTTTTATGCAAATAATCGTATTCCGCTTTTGAAGTGATTGCTTCCCGGTAATTGACTTGTGGTGCACCAACAACGACATCAACTTCAAACTCTCTGCGCATTCTCTCAATATAAATGTCCAGATGCAGTTCTCCCATTCCGGCAATTATTGTATCTCCTGATTCTTCGTCAGAGGACACATGAAAAGTCGGATCTTCTCGCATGAAACGTCCCAGAGCTTTACTCATTCTCATGTGCTGCTCATTATCTTTCCCTTTAACTGCCAGTGAAATAACTGCATCCGGAACAAAGATAGATTCACATGAAACGCGAACGCCATCACCACAAAAAGTATCACCTGAAGCACAATCAACTCCAACCATCGCAATTATGTCTCCGGCTTCTGCAACATCAATGTTTTCGCGGTCATTCGAGTGCATTCTTACCATCCGGCCGACTCGCATCTTATTGCCGGTTCGTGCGTTAATAACCTGATCACCTTTGACTAGTTTTCCCTGATAAACCCGGGTATATGTCAACTGACCGAATTGTTCTTCAGTAAGTTTGAAAGCCATAGCTACAGTAGGTTTCTCCGGATCACAGCTTAACATTACTTCTTCTTGGGACTTAACCTCAGTTGCTTTGGTTGAGGCAGCTTCAAGTGGAGATGGCAGGTATTTGATCACTGCATCTAGCAGAGACTGTACTCCTTTATTTTTGAATGCACTTCCCATGTATACAGGGCACAGTTCCAGTGATAGTACGCCAATTTTTACTGCTGCATGAATGCTCTCTTCTGAAATTTCTTTTTCTTCCAGTAAATCTTCCATCATCTGATCATCAAACATAGAGACAGCTTCCAACATTTCAGCACGGTAACTCTCTGCATCAGCCTGCATATCAGCCGGAATTTCCTCAACTCTCAGTTCATCACCGTGTTCGCCTTCAAAATAGATTGCCTTCATTGTCACAAGGTCAACTACACCTTTGTGATTTTCTTCAAGCCCTATTGGGAGCTGCATGGCTACCGCATTCAAATCAAGAATGTCGCGGATACCTTTAATTCCGTTATGCGGGTCTGCTCCCATTCGATCTAATTTATTAATAAACGCAAGACGAGGAACACGATAACGTTTCATCTGTCTGTCTACTGTGATTGATTGTGACTGGATGCCGGCCACCCCACAGAGGATCATAATAGCACCATCTAGAACTCTTAACGATCTTTCTACTTCAACAGTAAAGTCAACGTGCCCAGGGGTATCAATGATATTGATCTTTGTATCTTTCCATTCTACAGTAGTGGCCGCAGAGGTAATTGTGATGCCTTTTTCTTTTTCCAACTCCATGTGGTCCATGGTAGCACCGGCACCGCCACCGCGCACTTCTTCTATCTTATGTATTTTTCCAGCATAATATAAAACCCGTTCAGTGAGTGTTGTCTTTCCACTGTCAATATGGGCTGAGATGCCAATGTTTCTTGTATTTTCGAGAACTTTTTGTGATGCAGGATTCATTTCCTAATCCGGATTGAGTGAATATTTGTAATATAATAAATAAAATATAATCCCTCAGTATAGTAATAAACCTGAAGATTATCAAGTAGTTTTCTTAACTTGGAGAGAAGAGGAGTTTTGATGTTTGATTCGAGACAGCTTAGTTGAACATTAACTTTGCGTGATTGAAATTGCTAACATAACCAATTTGTGCAGCAAAAGCTACGCCGGCATCGTGCAGGGCTTTGAGTATGGAAGGTGTTTGTTCCTCCGGAACAGCGACTAAGAGCCCACCGCTGGTTTGTGGATCCAGCATTAATTCTTGCTCAATTGCTGTAAGTCCTGTTGCAAATATCCAGTCTTTTTCAACCAGATTTCGATTTGTTTTATTTACTCCGGTACTAACCCCGCGCTGATACATTTCTTTGGCTTCAAGCATCAAAGGAATATCTGCCAGTCTATAATTCAGTGTCAGGTCCTCACCAGGAACCATTTCCAGACTGTGCCCGGCCAGTCCGAATCCGGTGATGTCTGTTGCAGCATGTACCTCAAAACTATCCAGTACTTCTGCTGCAGTTTTGTTGAGCTCTATTAAAAGATCCAGACATTCCTGAAGGGCTTTTTTGGAAACCAGTTTTTTTAAATTGGCATTAAACAAGACGCCGCTTCCCAAAGGCTTGGTCAAAATCAAATTATCGCCAGGTTTTGCACCGGTATTTCTCCAAATATTATCCGGATGCACCAGTCCGGTAACTGCCAGTCCAAATTTTGGTTCATCATCATCAGTTGTGTGACCACCTAAAAGTACAGCACCTGCCTCAGTTATTTTTTGCAATGCACCACTGACGATGCCGGCCAAAATTTCATCATCTAGTTTTCCGGCAGGGAAACCCACTAAATTTAGGCAAGACATGGGCTTGCCACCCATGGCATAGACGTCACTAAGAGAGTTTGCTGCAGCAATTTGACCAAACAAATAAGGATCATCAACAGGAGGTGTAATAAAATCAGCGGTGAATACTAAAGCCTGTTCAGCATTCAGAAGATACACTCCGGCATCATCGCTGGTGTCAAAACCAACGAGCACATTACTGTCGATATTTTGCGGTAGGGAAGCCAGCAGTTTGTTCAATCCGACCGGATTGAATTTGGCTGCTCAACCACAGGTATTTGCTAAACTTGTGAGACTGGGCTTCTGGATAAATTTTCTCAGATTCATAAAATTGTTTGTGTTATTTGTGAATTTTCTCAAGAAAAGTTTGGCGAACAACAATTTATTAATAACTCCAGCAGCAACAACTGCAAAAGTGGGAATTTCAGGATTTCAGGAAAGCATTAAACAAACAAGACTTATAGCTCAAAACATTTTCTGATAGACTCAGGAATACTGTGTGCCTGTAAACGTTTGGGGTCAGTGGAATGAGGCTTGGCCCAGACCCGGACTTCGGTACCTTTTACACTCAGACGCCCATTGTTATGGATTTCATGTGAAGCAATCAAGGTTTTTTCACGCCACTCACTGATCCAACTGGTTACCTCAACTACGTCACCATATTGTGAGGGATAAAGAAATTCTGAATGTGCATCTACAATGGGCAGACCAACGACTCCATATTGTTCCATCAAGTCCCCCATGTTTGCACCCGCCTTGTCAAACAAGTGATGTGCACTCTGGTCAAACCAAATGAAATAATTTGGATAAAAGACGATTTTTGCAGGATCACAGTGACCCCAGCCGATATGAATTTTGAGTGTGTTTTTAAGCATGATAAAAGTGATTAATATCAATGGAATGGTTCCTCCTCGCAGTTACGGCTTCAATGAGCCAGAATGAAGATG
>JACKQG010000266.1_pt1 | contig 76185 bp, 58 predicted proteins | sample 8237621 | NCBI WGS metagenome assembly JACKQG01 (sample SAMN15677084, study PRJNA649215) | marine metagenome | biome: marine; feature: Black Sea; material: saline water; isolation source: suspended particulate matter (SPM) from the Black Sea western gyre | collected 2013-06-09/2013-06-10 | depth...
CCCCGACGATGAACGGCGTCGAGTGGGCGGCGATCATCACCCACGAGTAGTTGTGCCCTGAAGGCCCGCGGGGAATCAGGCCGCCGTCGCGATACATGTCGACCATGAAATTGACGAACTGGCGTGTTACGTCCGGATACGCCAATCCCCACACCTGATTGATGTTCCAGAACGTGTTCCAGAAAGCATCGGAGTTGTAGTGATGATACAACGGTCGACCGTCCGGCCCCGGCGGAATCTGCCGGATCACGGGCTCGGGGCCTGTGCGATCGCAATACTTGCCGTCCACGTCGCTGGTCAATCGGCGCCCCAGCAGCACGTGCCACAGATCGGTGTAGAACTTCGTGCGTTGCGCCTGGGTACCGCCTTCGACCTCGATCTTGCCGAGCCACTCGTTCCACACGTCCCGTGAATCGCGGCGAACCTTATCGAAGTCCCAGTGCGGCAACTCGGCCTGAAGGTTCAAGCGGGCCTGCTCGATGCTGACGCAGGAAAGCGCAAGCTTCATTTGAATGATCTGCTTGTCCGTGGTCGAGAATCGCACCAGCGCTTTCGTATCCTTGCCGGCCACCTGCTGAACTTGGCCAAGGTCTTTCCCGTCAGCCCACCCCGCGAGCGACTGAAACGCCGCGTCGAACTCGGCAACGAAGTAGTACGTGCATGGTTTCGGTCGACGGCCGGTAGGGCCGTTGGTTATGTGGCCTTCGATCCGGCGGTCGCCCACGCGGAGTGCCATCCCGTCAGCAATCGGCGAAGGTCCCGATCCCGAACCGAGGTTGAACAACACACCACTCTGCTCCGACTTGGGAAACGCGTAACGGTGCATGCCCACACGGTCGGTCGAGGTCAGCTCGACGCGAACACCATAGTCATCCAGCGTCACGGCATGGTAACCAGCCTGGGCAATTTCCGACTCGTGGCCGAACTTCGAGCGGCAGAAGTCCGAGCCCGCGGCAAATTCGACCGGCCCGGTGAGCGGCATCACCGAAGGGCCGGACAACTGCCAGGCGTGTACGTGATTGAATCCGCAAATCGAATCCGTGTGGTAGCAGTAGCTGGAATTCCACCAACCTTTGGTATCCGTATCGGGACTGAGGTTGACCATGCCGAAAGGCCGGCAGGCCGAAGAGAAAAAGATCCAACGCGAATTGGCCGAATCAATCAACGGATCGACATAGTCGACCGGCTGCTTTTTTTCACCCGCAACGGCAAGACACGGCACGACAAACCAAACCAACAACAGACATCGCAAAATGAAACGAACAGGCGGTCGGACAAGATACATTGGTGTGCACTCCCAGGTTGTGGTTTCCGATATGGTGATCGTGCGACCGTGCTTCGCCTCTGGCGAGACACAGACGGCTTCTAGCGGACATCCTGTTCCTCCACAGAACGCGATCCGTTGCACACTGACGCCCAGCAGTTTACTCTTGACAGAAACACCAAACACCCCACTTCATAGTGACACGTCTCTGAATCAACAGCCCGCCAGGCGGCAGGGGCGAGACTAAGAACGTGGGTAAAGACAAGGTCCGGTAGGCAGGGCCTACGGGGGCAAACTGGGTGCGGGGGGTGTTGTGAGAAACGGCTGTGATACATTGGCGACACAGCTCTTCGCTCGATGATGACCAATGGCGCGGCATAGACCTGGAGGAACGTAATGAAAAGTCGTTGGGTGTACTGCTTTGGTATTCTTACGCTGGTTGTCTCGTCTTACTGCGCGGCGGACGATTTCCCGATCGAGCAGTGGAAGGCGTGGCGCCAACATACGACCGATCGCTGCCCCCAAGAGACCTGGCTTCAATACGCTACCCAGGAAGAGGCCGGTTGGTCGTCGGAAAGGCTTCAAGAGGCACGAGAGTACTACGACACGATTGATTCGGCGGCGGTTATGGTTGTCTACGACGGCGCGGTACTGGCCGCTTGGGGCGAGGTCGATAGAAGGTTTCCGTGCCATTCGATTCGGAAAAGCTTGCTCAGTGCCCTGTACGGCATTCATGTCGCTGACGGGGATATCGATTTGGACAAGACGATTGCCGAACTGAACGTCGACGATAAACCTCCGCTGACGGATGCGGAGAAGGAGGCGCGCGTGAGCGATCTTCTCAAGTCTCGATCCGGCGTGTTTCACCCGGCCGCTTATGAGACGGCCAAAATGAAGAAGAACCGTCCTCCGCGAGGAAGCCACAAACCCGGAGAGGTTTTCTGGTACAACAACTGGGACTTCAACACGCTCTGTACGATCTTCGAACAAGAGACAGGCACGAAGGTCTTCGAGGACTTCCAGAAGAGGTTCGCGGTTCCCCTGGGGATGGAAGACTTTCGGCTGCAAGACACCTACTACCACTTAGAAGAAGAGCATTCGATTCACCCGGCCTATCCGTTTCGGTTGTCGGCCCGGGACATGTCGCGATTCGGTTTGTTGTTTCTTCGTCGCGGTAAATGGCAAGACCGGCAGATCCTTACGGACCGATGGGTTCGAGAAAGCACGGCCTCGCACTTCCAGCAGGGTGACACGACCTCCAATTCCCAATACGCCTACGGCTACCTATGGTGGCGAATCGTCGACGGGCCTTTCAAGGACCTAGGAATGTACTCGGCCCGCGGCTACGGCGGTCATGCAATCGACGTCCTGCCCGTGGCGGACTTGGTATTGGTGCACCGTGTTAATACCTTCTGGGACGTGTGTTCGCGTTTCGTGAGTGAAAAGCACCGCGTCAAGGACAGCGAGCGTTTCAAGCTGCTGGACATGATCCTACGCGCCCGCGTATCGCAGCCGAAAGCTGACCCGAAGATGGTGCCCTTCGAGTGCTCGCGGGAGACTACCGACGCGATCCAGCTAGACCCGAACACCCTAGACAGATACGCAAGGAAATACGACTTTGGCGAATTCAAGCTGTGCGTCAAAAGGTCGGGAGATCGTCTGTTGATCGGAAGTCCCGGGATGGGCGACTTCAGCCTCCTTCCGCTGTCCGAGACGAAGTTCCTTATGGAGGACGTCCGGCTGCCGGTAACGTTTCACTTAGACGACAAAGGAAACCCCACGGGAATGACGATCGAGAGAGCGCCGGACAAGAAATTTGAGGGCCAGCCCGTGACATGATGAGCGGCCTGGACACGCCCCGAATCGGATCGGACGGCGACCGAACGGAAGGACGTTAGCAATGCACGTGATGGAAAGTCCGCCAGGGGCAACGGCCGTTATCGACGGCCGGGAAGTCGACTACTTCTGCGGCTGCGGCTATTTCTGCCTGCATGGCCATCCGGAGATCATCGACGCGGCCTGCAAAGCCGTCCGACAGTTCGGGATGGGCAGCGCGACCTCGCGCTCGGGATACGGCGACAACCCCGTTTTGCTCGAAGTGGAAAGGAACGCCGCGAAATTCTTTGCCACGGAAAGTGCGTTGTACTACGTGTCTGGATACCTGGGTAACACCATTCTGCTACAGGGATTGAGGGACAGTTACGACGTCATCTTCTACGATAATGAATCGCACTATTCCGTTTTGGATGGCATAGCCTTGGCCGACAAGCCGGCTATTGCGTTTGCCCATCGGGACGCTAACGACCTGACCAGGCAAGTCGCGCGACATCTGAAGCCGACCCAACGGCCGCTACTCATCTCCGACGGCGTCTTCCCCATCTCCGGGGAAATACCTCCGATTCCGGACTACGTCGATGTGTTCGAGCAGTATGACGGCTCCACGATTTGCGTCGACGATGCGCATGCCACGGGTGTGATAGGGGAAATGGGACGCGGCTGCTTCGAGTATCTCGGAGCTTCCGGAACACGGCTTTTCAGCTCGGGGACCTTGAGCAAGGCACTGGGCGGCCATGGTGGAATCATCCCGGGCAGCGCGGATCTGATCGAGCGGCTGAAAAGCCGGTCGAAGATACCTTTTGCCTCCAGTTCGCCGCCCACGCCGGCCGCGGCGGCGTCGGCCCGAGCACTGGAGATATTGCAGGAGACTCCTGTGCTTAGAAAGAAGCTCTGGGACAACACGCTCTACGCAAAAAGCCGATTCCGAGCACTTGGCTTCGACGTCAACGACACGCCGGTGCCGATCATCTGCTTGGCCGGCACGGACGCGGACCTCAAGACGCTGCCCGACAGACTGCTCGATAAAGACATCGCCATTTCTCGCTTCTACTCCGGCGGAGATGCCTACTCCAGTGTCCCGGAAGGCGGAGCTGTCCGAATCGCCATCTTCTCCAGCCACACCAAACAGCAGATCGATCGACTGGTCGAGGAGATAGCCCGGATCGTCTAGCCGAAATAGAATAGACGCTGAGGAGAAGTTCGCCGTGACCGAATACGACAGTCCATGGAAAGAAGCGCTGGACGTGTACTTCGAAGCTTTCGTGGCGTTTTTCTTCCCCGCAGCCCATGCGGACATCGATTGGTCGCGGGGCTACGAACCGCTCGACAAGGAGCTTCAGAAGATCGCCCCGCAAGCGGAAACCGGCCGCCGCACGGTGGATAAGTTGATGAAAGTGTGGCGCAGAGATGGCAAAGAGGAGTGGGTGCTGATTCATGGGGAGGTGCAAAGCCAGCAGGATCCTGAGTTCCCCGTGCGGATGTACACCTACAACTACCGCTTGTTCGATCGGTATAATCGAAATGTGGTGAGCTTAGCCGTGCTGGGTGACGACCAGCGTGGCTGGCGGCCGGAACGGTTTGGACGCAGCTTGTGGGGATGCACGGTCGATTTTCGCTTTCCCGTGGTCAAGCTCCTGGATCACGCCGACCGAGTTGAGGAACTGGAACGCGATCCAAACCCGTTCGCGGCGATCGTGCTGACACACCTGAAAACCTTGGAAACTCGGCAGGACCCCGAGTCCCGGCGGGCGTGGAAGGTGCGGTTGATCAAGGGTCTGTACGAGCGGGGACTGGGCCGGGAAGACATTCGCCAACTGTTTCGGCTGATCGACTGGATGATGGATCTGCCGGAAGACCTGAACGAACAGTTTTGGCTGGAAATCGAGAAACTGGAGGAGGAAAGAACGATGCCCTACATAACCAGTGTTGAGCGGTTAGGCAGAAAGAAGGGACTCCTTAATGGCATTGGAGTCAGCCTCAAGATCAAGTTCGGCGACGAGGCGTGCATGCTGGTCGATGAACTTCGGAACATCGAGGACAACGAATTGCTCGCAAAGGTTCTGGAGAGCATTCCAACGGCGCAGAGTGTAGACCAACTGCGCGAGATCGTTTCTGCCGCCGACCGGAGGCAGGAATAAAGAACCCACCCGCGGAGCAGGTGGATTTCAGGTTAAGCCCCAGAGGGCAACGCTGTGAAGCATTTCCGTCAAGTCTTGCCCGGCCGCAGTGTAGTCGTCCATCTTGGCGAAGATTTTCGCGCGATCGACCAGCAGCCGGACATATTCCTGGCTGTAGATCCCCTGTTCCTTGTCTTCGAATAGATAGCCGTCCATCACATCCAGGGCTTCCAGGTCGCGTGGGATACGATGATCCAACTTGCGCGGACTTGGCGGATCCTCGTTCATCACCTGCATGACTAGCATGCGTGGATTGCCGCGAAAGGGTAACTCGCCGGTCAAGAGTTCGAATAGGATCACGCCCAGCGAATAGACGTCGCTACGACGGTCCGCTTCGTGAGCATGGCCTCCGGCCTGCTCGGGCGACATGTAGGCCGGTGTTCCCAGCACGCGACCGTCCATGGTCATAGTGATCTCGCCCACGTCGCGCTTGGCCAGCCCGAAGTCCATGATGTGCGGCTCGCCATCCATGTCGATCATCACGTTGCCGGGCTTAAGATCGCGATGCACGATGCCGGCTTCGTGAGCATGATCGAGCGCCATCGCGATCTTCGCGCACAGCTCGGCCGATCGTCGCGGAGTGGGCTCCTGTGCAGTCAGCCAATCGGCCAGCGTGGCTCCCTGCACGTAATCGCTGACAATGTAGACCGTGTCGTCCGATCACCCGACTTCATGCACCGAGACGATGCTCGGGTGCTGCAATTGCGCTGCCGCGCGTGCCTCGCGGAGAAACTGTTCGGCTTCTTCGGGGGCAAGCTGCTCTTTGCGTGGGATCTTGACGGCGACCTGTCGGTCTAGTTCCTTGTCGTGCGCCATCCATACGCTGCCAAACGCGCCGACGCCAAGCTCCTCGATCAGTTCAAAATGACCCAGGGTCCGGATTTCCTCCTGCCGGTAATCCTCGGTCTCCTCGTACCCACCAAGGCTGAAGGTACTGCCGCACGCTGGGCAAGTCATCTCTTCGGCAAGCGAACGGTCATCGACAATCTCGATTCCCAGATCACAGTTTGAACATCGCACCTTCATCGGCTTGCCCCGCGGAAACCCGAAAGGGTGGAAAACGTGACTGCCGCCGATTGTAAGGCGCATAGCAGCAGCCGTGCAGCTGGTGCTGCGGCAAGCGGTCGTATTTTCTCAAACCGCTATCAGTTCCCAGCCAAGCCAGAAGAGAGCCACCCGCGAATGACGCAAATCGGCGCGAATATTCGGGGCATGATCTTGCGAGCCTACGGAAAAACATCTCTTCACGAGCACCCCACCCGAACCTCAATCGATTCGCGTAATTCGCGTAATTCGCGGGCAGTCTCTTTCTTGCGGTCGCTTTCGATACCAGCGATTGATCGCTAGGAAACCAACCAGCACAGCCATGCTGCGGCAAATGCGCCGTAGTTCCCGATGGCGTAGCCGATTAGCGCCATCAGGATGCTGACCGGCACCAGCTTCTGGTTGTGATAGGCGGCGACGATCGGCGCACTGGCGATGCCGCCGATATTGGCCGCACTGGCGATGGCCGTCGAGTGAATGTCCACTCGAAGCACGATCGCCCCTAACAGACAAAACGCACCGTGCGTGAAGATCCAGAGATAGGCACCAAGCAAAAACCAAGGGGCTTGCTGCGCAAGTCCGCTGACATCCGCCTTGGCGCCCATCTGGGCAACGAACAGATAAACCAGCGCCACGGCCAACTCACGACTGCCTGGGATTTTCTTTGCTGGAGTCATCGATAGAACGACCCCGAAGGTCGTGACCAGCAGAATGTTCCACGTCTTTGTGCTCAACACGGGCGGGACCTCAGGGAGCCAGACCGCCAGTTCGGTGGCCAGCCAGGTGAAGAAGAACCCGAGAAACAGCAGATAGAGCAGATGCCGCATCTCCGGCTTGCCCTTTTCTTTCGATAGTTTGCCTGACGAACGTTCGAGCATCTTGATTCGCTCGGGGCTAACGCGGGCGATTCTGTTGAACCAGTTGGCGCATTTCTTCGAGCCAAGAAGTATCGGCAACCAGATAAGGTAAACCATGGCGTCCGCCATGACTGCCAGGCCGAAGTCGGCCGGGGTGGCTTTCAGGCCCTCGTTCACGGCGGCCATGTTTCCCGTGCCGCCGATCCAGCTTCCTGCGAGAACACCAAAGCCCTTCCAACTCTCCGGCCCCAGTCCACCCTTGACCAGCAGATAAGCTACCGGCGCGCCGAGAACGACGCCGGCCGTGCCGCACAGCAGCACGAGGATCCCCTTCCCCATGATCCGTACGGCCGCCAGGACGTCGACATCCAGGAGCATAAGAATCAGAAACATGGGAAGCACAGCGTCGCCCATCCAGTCGTAAAGCGGTGATTCGTTGGGAATTACATCCCTGTTCGAACAGATGAGCGGCACGGCATAGATGAACAGCAATGGCGGGAAGAAATCGAAGAGTCTCCACTGCGTACTCTTCTCGAGGAGGAAGAAAAACGACGCCACGCCCGTAAGCGTCGCCAGGATGCCTACGGGGCTGGTGATTAGCGGTGTGTCCACAGATCTGCGCTATGAAATGTTCGAGAGTGAAGGTGATGACGGTACCGACCCGATCGTCGGATCGCTCTTGATGCTTGTCTTGTCGTCACGAGTGCGAGTACAGGTCCCCATCTTATCAGCATCGCACCATCGGCGCATACCGTGTCGGGCAATGGCTATCACACCATCCGAATGATCTATGCATATCGCATCTCAGGGGATGCTCGTTATCGCGACGCCGTAACGCGACACGTCAGTTGCCTGATAACCGTACCTTGACTCCTGTCCTCTCGGTCAACAGCTTCGCGTTGGCGAGTTGCGAACTGCCGACCACAATCTGTTCCAGCTTCGGCAATTCTGTCAGTGGAGAGAAATCGCGAACCTCCGTATAGCTGGTGTGCAGCGAACGGAGATTGATCAGAGCAGCCAGCGGCGTGATGTCTGTCACGTCGGTTTGCGCCACGCCGAGGCATTCGATTCGCCTGAGCGAACGAAGCGGCGTGAGATCTCGAACCTGGGTTACTTGCAGGTTCAGAGTCTTCAATCTCGTCAAAGATGCCAAGGGAGACAGATCACGGACGGGGTTGGCGGTCACATCCAAGAGGGTCAACTTCCGAAGATTGGCCACCGGCGTAAGATCTTGAACATCGCTCTGCGTAATCCGTAACCGGCCTAGATTGTGCAGGTGTGCCAGGGGCGTCAAGTCGTCCACACGAGTCATCGTACACTCCAACGACTCCAGTTTCTCCAGGTTTGCGAGAGGTGTCAGGTCCTCGATCGGTGCATCGACCACAGCGAGCCAACGCAGATGCTGCAACTTCGATACGGGCGTCAGGTCTTCCACTTTTGCATGGTAGACATAGACACCCTGCAGCTTGGGCAGCTTTTCCAGTGGAGTGAGATCATTGATTCCCTTGCCCCCGATTCCGACCTTCTCGACCGTTTGAAAACAGTCGTCGCCGAAGATGTCCCGTACCCATTTTGTGTCGGGCAGCCTTGACTTCTTACCCAGCTCCCAGTCGTACTTGACCCATCCGTGGTGTTTCGATATCCAGGCCACTGCCTCGCCCTGTTGCTCGGCGTGGTGCAAGACGCGAACCAGCCAGGCGCACCACACGCAAAAAAGGGTCATCACGATCAACAGGCTTCGCAGGCCGAAACGCAGATATCGTTTCACAGTGCTAGTACCTGGGTAGACAGTGCACAAATCGATCGTCAACGTGTCGCGAAGTCACAATACTCGGCCGGGCATCGCTTGTCCAGTTCTACTCGCTCGATGTTCATTGCCACGGCCATCTCGATCGTGGTTTGAAGGACTCCTCTCACATCACGGACACGATCAAACGCTTTACGGGTGCTGAGAAAGTCGTCTATCTCGAGACTCTTAGCGGCGAGCCATGGTAACTACGTTCGCCAGAACGTCTGTGCCCTTCGGGCTTCCCGGAATTCCGTGAAGAGCGACAAAGAAAACATGGGCCCTCAAGGGCCAAATCGGAGCCTCTGAGATAATCTCAGCAGCGCCGGTTACCGTCGAACGCCAATGTCAAATGGCGCCCGCTCCGAACCGTCAGCGAAAGTCAATAACGACGCCAGCCGCCGGTCGCCCGCTACTCCTGTGATGGACGGACTTTTCGGCGGAGGCACGCTGGAGCCGGGGCCAAGCATTTCGATGTGGATATTCTTGGGGTCAAGGCTCAACCGGTAGCCCAATTGGTGGGTTTCAATTACTCGCTTGCCCCAGTCTCTCGGTCCCTGATGCCATGCCTTCTGGAACTTTCTGGCTTTGGCTCTGTCTAGCTTTTTCCGTAACTCGAAAATCAACCGAACAACGCGTTCGGGATCCGCCGACTGCAAGACCTTTCGTTTTCTCAGATCGTCGAGGATCTCATCCGCCGTCATAAATGCGCGCAATTGGGATCCTTCATGGGAACTCTTCGCTTGGCGTGCAAGCGTCGTCAGTAGCGCCCACCCCACACGCGCCAGTTTGACGTGTTCAACGAACTGGCCATCGTAGTAGATCTCGAGAAGGCCCCCCTTTGACCAACGGCCAGATATGCAGAATTCAAATTGAGTATCCAATAAATAGGAAAGCGTTGTTCTGTCCCGCGCCATAACACAAATCTCCTGGATGAGTACAAGAAAAGCACGCGCACCTGCAATAAATAAAGACGCAAACAAACAATGATTTCACAGCGGTTTCCAGATTCCTTCAGGCATCTTTGGCGAGTGGAGCAATTTGACCAACGGCTCGCCAAAGCAAGAATACAGGAGATGAAACAAGACAGTCTGCGAAAACGCGGGTGGCGAACGCGCAGAGCGGCGAGGTTTGTGATGGGACTTCATCAAGGTTCCTCCATGCACATAGTCTGTCGTTACCAAAAACGGCGAACATGCGCTCGACTATCCTTGACGGTACTCCTTATCATTGGACCAATCGGCCCAAGTGAAGAAATCGGAATTCGGGAGAAAGGTCAAAAAACCGAGGTGGATGTCAAGAGACGATGCGGATTGCTGACAAAAACCGCTCGGTGACAAACCGCCGAGGAATCGACGCAAGTTGTTGAGGAGTAACCGGATGGCAATTGAAATCCCCGAAGAACTGTCCTCGGGCAGACCCGAACGGCGCCGCGTTGCGTGGCGGAAAATCAAACAACAGAACAGAGAGGAAGAAAGGCGAGCGACGCAAACGCAGCTTCGGGAACTGGGCTACAAGTTCACGGACGAGCCGAACGACGACGTGAAGAAAGTCGCGCTGGAGGTTCTAATCGGCTTGTTGTCCTGCGGCACGGACCAGCGGAAAACGCCGTCCACCAAGCTGAAGTTGGCAGATTGGTTCTGGCGCCCCTTTCACAATCCATCGCTTGTGATCAGCGCGTTTGATCCGGAATATCGCCGGCGTGACGAGATCGCCGTGACAGATCTGGCGCGACATCTCCCGAAGAAGGACTTCCCCAACGCAGAATTTCGCGTCATACCGTTGGGATACGCCGATTGGGGCGACGTCTTGAAAACAGACCGGGATATCGGGGCGGTGTGCATCATCGGCCGCTTGGGCATGTTCGGGCTTGAAGCCGTGCGGGAGTGGGATACGAACAAGACACGTCTTCGTTTTCCAACACACGATCGACCGCAGGATCTTTGTATCGGCGAGTTGAATCCTGATTTCCACCGTATCGAGGAGACCCACGGCCCGGCGGGCAACGGTGTAGCTCATATCGCCCACGAGGACGACAGGGAACGAACCGACTTTGGCTTGATCCAGCGATACTCCGTTTGGTTCGATACAAGGCCGACCACGGTTGTCTTGTGTGCCGGGTGTTCTGGATTGGGGACTTTCGGCGCCGTCCAATGGATGATCGAACTGATGAAGAGCCCCATCGAACTACCGAAGGAAGTGTCCGATGATGCCTGCTTCGAGGCATTGATCGAAGTGAAAGCGGATGTCGCTCCATTTCCACGACATTGGCAGCCCAAGCCGAAACGGCTGCTGAACCTCTACTTGGGCGATCATCAATGGTCGCAGGACACGCAGGAGTGGCTGATTCGAGCCCCGTTCAAGATTCGGGTCATCTATGACCGCGACGGACACGCCGACGGCGTGTTACTGGATGGCCAACCGACGGGACCACGCCGGGATGCCGTGATTTTTCGCCTTCTCGTCAAATTAGCCGAACTGACCGCAGCCGCACCGGGCGAATCAGTGAAAATCTCGTCTCTGGCAGCCATGGGCGACATTTGGGGCTCCAAACCCACCAATGAAACCAACGCTCGCAGACGCGCTGGCCAGTTGCGTCGGCAGTACTTAGGTCGTGCGTTGTCGATCTCCGAATCATCGCTGCGCCTTGATGCCAAAGTCGATTTCGACCGCCCATAGCGCACCATCCGCCATTCACGGCACATTGCTCTCGCGCGAACATGGCTGATCCCGCCGCTGCTCTGCTGCGCCGCTTTCTGGTAGGCAATTCGGATCCACAAAGGATCAATCGCGAGATTCAAAACGGATTGCTTGTCTGGTAGGAACTTCTTTCGAATCGTGTCCCGTCAGCCAGCTCGTAGTGCGCTGCCACCTGAGCGTCACAGAGCATCCAGGCGAGTCCTCTGCGAGGAATCTGATTAGGACTCGAAGAGGATCAAGATTGAATTGCTTGTGGAATCGTGGATTTGGTCAAATTGCAGATTCCGCGGCGTGGAGAAGCGACAACGCCACAAAGCAGAGACCAAAGAAACATAACAAGAAACGAAAAACGAGGAAACCCGAATGGGCAACGACAAGGGACGAACGCCGACGATTTGGGACCGTTGCGATGACGGGTCGCAGCAGCGCGTTGGTTTTGCAGCGACGATCGGGCTCCCGGCCGACGAGCATTGTCCGATTGATGGCTTCGACATTGAAATCGGGGCTGGCGTTGCCGTGACACCCATCAGGCCAACCGACGACGCGATCGCCGTGGCGCTTGTCACGCCAGCAGCCGACCACGCCGTCGCCCGGAATGGCATTCCTTTACCTGTTGGCCTGCATCCGCTGCGACATGCAGATCGCTTGGACGTTGGCGATCGCACCTATTGGCTATCCGGGCAGAAGGGCGTCGAGGAGACGGAGTACGATCCGGACGTCCACGGCGAAGATGTGTACTGCATGTTGACAAAAGCCAGACTGGCACCTGGCCAGAGCATCAAGATTTGCCCGGGCCGAGAGGGTCGGGAATGCGGCGTGATCTACAAAAGCGCCGCGTGGGACATGTTCATGGAGTCCGGCACGCCGACCAAGTGCCCCAACTGCGGATACCACTCGGGCGAAGCAGAATGGGAACCGCCCCAACCTAAGCCAAGGAGGACGCTGGATGGATTGCTCCCTGACTGAAAATGAACCACAGCAAGCAGATGACAAACTGCGATTTGGGCGTCTGAGCCAGACTCGCACGTTTGGCGATGGTGGCCTGCGGTCCTGGTCGCAGGCTGTCATAGCCATTATCGGGGCCGGCTTGATCGGCGGCCGGTTGGCGTTCGAAGCCGTCTTGTCGGGCGTCGGCGAAGTGCTGGTTTGGGACTTCGACAGAACCGAAGTCGAGAACCTGGGCAACCAGTTCGGACAGCCAACCGTCCCCAAGGTCACTTCGCTGGTCGAGCGATGCAACGGGGTACGACTGGGGCACATTCGCGGCTTCTGCGAGGACATTCGACACGCCGGCATCCGGGTCCTTACGGGGTGCGACCTTTTGGTGGATTGCTCGGACGATCCGCGTCTGGCTTGGTCTTTGACGCAAATCAGCAACGGCCTCAACAAGCCGATGTTGCGCCCGGCCGTAGATGGTAGTGGCGAGTTGGAGTTGGGACGCGTGTTGTGCTCCAGCGGGGGCGCTGGCGGCGCCTGCCAGTTGTGCACGTTCTCGCTGGACGACCTGAAACGCCACCACCAGCGAATGCACTGCCCGAACGGAGGGCGCGACGATGGGGCGCCGACGCTCGCGGGCGGGCCGATGGGCGCCACCATTTCGTCGTTGGCCCTGCTTCAGGCCCAGCGACTGGTCACCGGAAATGACAGGGAATTGGTCGTCGATCGCGAGATCATTGTCGATTTCTCGCACTTTCAACTCCTGGACATCCGCCTGGAACGATCAGAACGCTGCCTGAGCGGTCACCGGAGTTGGGAGTTGGCGGATGTGGATGCGACGGTCGGGGAAGCAACGTTGGCTGATTTGTTCGATGTCGCCCGCGGCGAGTTCGGTACGACTGACGTGACGCTTGCCGGCTATCAGCATTCGCTGAACGTCCAGGCCGCTTGTACCTGTGGCAATGTCCGCATCGCCGCTGGCACGGAATGGGCCAAAACGCCTGTGTGCAACGATTGTCGAAATCCGATGCAGTGGCTGGCAGAGACCCAAATCGACCGCATCAACCAGGAAAGCGCCGCGGAGTTGCGGGTCTTGAACACACCGCTTGCCGAGCTTGGCTATCCGGACGGCGCAATGTTCTCGGCCCGCAGTCCCGGCAAGCCGGTGCGACGACTGTTACTAAGGTAGCTTGGAATCACGGAGTAGCAACGTGTATCGAATAACTTCCCGGTTTTCTCAGTGTGCCACTGCTCGAAACGACCAGGGCTTGCCATGTCTGGTCGCTTTCCATCGTTTCGAGCAGTGTTGCGTTCGCCGCGATTCACCACTGCTGGGAATCGTGGTAGGTCGGGTGGGGTGGATGACGCGTCCGATTCCCAACAGTGGCACACCTTTCGAAAACAACCGCCGTTCGCTTGGGGAAGTTGTTTCGGCACACGTTGCTGAAGCACATCGCGACGACCCGCGGACGCACAACGACCGCAACAGACCAAACCAGGAGTGAATACTATCATGCCGGAACAACCGTCACCGCGGGACATGGAGCGACTGTTCCAGCACCTGGCTCGCATCGCTCATCCGGCCGACGAATTGCCGGACGAAGACACGCCGTTGGGCATGCTGACGCGCGAATTCTTCGCCAACAACTGGGCGCTTTGCTGCGAAGGTTTGCTTCAAAAGACCGCGATCGTCCGCGTCTTCCCGGAACATTCGCCGGCGCCGCGCGTGTTTCGGTTCGAGATCGCCGCGCCGTACAAGAGCAAACGCGGCTCCGACGCGCCCGTTGATCTCATGCCCGGTCCAATCCGTGGCATGATTCACTATCGCCCGGACCTGTTCGCCAATCCTTCCTTGCCCCACATCGCAGTGCAGGTGGATCCCGATTTGGCCTACTTACACCCCAACTGCTCGCGCCAGCGCGGCTCGATGATCTGCCTTGGCGAACTGCCTCCTTCCCAGTTTCCGTTTCCGTTGGACCTACTGCTCGAAAACCACATATACCCCATTTTGACATATCAGAATCGTCGTCCGGCCCATCCGGCGGATCTGGAAGCAGCGCGGTACTTCGCTCTGGACGGCCAAGCCATGGAAGGGCTCGAGCCGGTTAAGCCCCTGTACTGACCTTCCGCAAAAAGGTGTCAGGAACCTTTTCTCAGAAGAAGAGGTTCCCGACACCTTTTTGCGAGCATAACACGAGGATCTCCAATATGGCTTCACGACAAGCAAGAGGAAAAACGCGAGAGCAACCGCTGCTGGACTTCTCGTTCGGCGACGGCGACGCACATGCCCATCGAGCGCTCGGCAAGGTCCGCGGCGTTCGCTTGACCGGGCCGTACAACGCTCTTCTGGCCGTGGGTGACCGCGCGGCGCGAGTTCAGATCGAGGCGAACGACGCCATTCGCGTTTCGCTGTCGGCCACACGGCCGCCGTCGAGCATGTCGGCACTGGAATTTACCCACGACCTGCCAGGCAATACGCGATTCGCGCTAAGCGGGCAGGACGGACGGCTGTTCGCCGACACGCAGCTCAACGGCGAACTGCACATGACCGAGACGTTCGGCAACATTCACGCCGGCCTGCTGACGGCACTCGGTACCCCGAAGAAGAGTCGCCGCCGTGCGACGCCGGTCACCAGAGAACTGGTGCAAGAAGCGTTGGAGCGGATGCCGTGGGATGAGCAAAGCGTCGTTGAACAGGAAGACGGCTGGGAACTCCGTCCTCGCATCGAGGGCGAACCGACGCCTGTCCAGATGTCGATGGAGCCCGCGAGTCTGCGTTTTTTCCGAGTTGTCTTGCGAAGCCTGCCGGGGTCGGAACAGAACGCGACTGGTGCCGTCGCCGATCAGGCGTTGCGATTCAACTCGCGATTGCGGCACGCCCGCTTGGCGGTTTGCGATGGGCAACTCGTAGCCGAAGCTCGCCTGCACGGCGGGCTGATTGATCCCGCTTGGCTGGCCACGACGGCCTTTGCAGTTGCCGTCGCGTCTCGCCACGTTCAGACCACATTGCGAATCCTGGCCGCCCAGCCAGAGGTCGCAGAACTGTACACCGTGATGTTCTGTTCCAGCGGGGAACAGTCCGCATCGGAAGATGCGAGGGGTTAGTTTCTTTCCTTTTGACATAGGAGGACCAGGCTTATGGTTGCGGCAACGCGAAGCTTCGTGATGAGCGACATCAGCCGCCAGAAGAAATTCCGGGCGGATCTTGATGTCGACGGGCTTACGCCCCGCCACACAGTGGGCCAGGCGGTCGAGCATTACCTCGACCACATGTCCATTCGGGACAACGGTCTCCGCTGGACCGCCTTCAGCCGCGGCGTGAAGCTCGACAGCAAACGCCTGCTGGAAGACGTGCCGGAGACGGACAGCGAATGGACCGTGATGCCCGAAGTTAGTGCCGGTGGTCGCTAGTCCCCAGCGGTGTCGTAGGCCGTCCGGGGTCTCGCGGCGAAAGCCCCGAGACTCCGGCGGCCATGCGCCGCTAGTTGGAGTTCACGCTTTAGCGTGTTTTGTCCTTTCGATGTCCCAAAGAAGACACGCTAAAGCGTGAACTCCAACTGTTCGCGGCTCTCGCGACGCGAAAACCGCGATGTCCTGGCAAACTGACGGAGACGCGAAGATGAAATTGAACATCAACAACCGCCATCAATTCGTAATGGAATTGCGACGGCAGTCCGACCTGACCGGCATGCCGCTTTACAGCGAATCGGTCACGGCGGATATGGCCGATCTAGTCGAGGAATCTTACATCGCCGGCGTGCTCAACGAGAAACTGCCCGCCGAGCCGGACGAAATGACCGTGGAAGTCAAGCCTGTTTGGCTGAAAGAGCCGTTGGTGGATAAGGTCGAAGTGGAACTGGTAGCCGGCCTGAACGGCAACCGCGTCACGTACACCAAGAAATTCGCGGCAGGCCGCTGGGTGCGTTCGGGACAAGCTGCCGCGTTGGGGCTGCGCGAGGAAGGCACCTTGGCAGACGACGAAGCCGCGTATCGCCTGCTGATGGCGGTACCGCAGAAGGAAGCCGCTCCGCTAGAAGTCCCGCCACTGCAGCCGCCGCCGATCTGCGAGCAGACGCTGGAGGATTTCGGCGTTCGCAGCCTGGGCGCGGGCAGTCTGGTTCCAGATCGACCCCTGCTGGTCAACCAGCGCCTAGCCGCCGACGCCGTCGCGCGGTGCGAGGAGGCGGGCACTACGGAGACAGGTGGCGCCGTGCTCGGCAAGATCGTTCGCCTGCCCGAACCCTTGCCGGGAACCCAGACGCGGATCATCACGATTTTGTCAGCGACCGTCCAGGACCCGCGGCATGAAGGCGCTCCGTTGAGCTTTTACTTCAGTCCCGAGGCGCTTGACGAGGCCGCAAGAATCGGTGACCTGCGCGGCATGGGCGAAACCGTGCAAACGGTGTTTCACACGCACGGATGGTCCAAGACATGCGCCGACTGCAACAAGAACAGCAAATGCCCGTTGGCCGAGTGCAACCCCAGCCTTCAGGACTATCAACTCCTGGAGTCGTTGTTTTCGAGCAAAGCCACGCTCATGCCCATCGCGGGACGCAAGATGGGCGAGCACAGTAAACACCCTATCCTTCAAGTCCATGCATGGCGAGGCGGAGAAATGCTGCCCATTCGATGGCAGGAGTATTGTGACTAGCAGTAGGTCCCGGCTGCCGGACGGGACCTGGATGCGGTTCGAATCTGATTGCGACCGCAGGTCCCGTCCGGCAGCCGGGACCTACCAGGAGAAACGCAATGCCAAATCGAAAATTCCTCGAAGTCCTACGAGCCGCACGGGTCGATACGTCGCGGTTCCTCACGGACGAACAAAAGCAACAGAAGATCAATGAATGGATCGAACTGGCGAATCGGGACCCAATGAGCATGGTGGTCCAGTCGGTGAAGATGCTTGCGGAGAAGGACTTCTCACAAAGTAAGTGCGACGAAGCGGCCGAAGCAGCCGGCAAACTGGAGCAGATGCTGCACGATTTGCTCGAAGGCAATCGCCTGCTGTGCCGCCTGGATAAACTGCGTGAGACGCCCGAGGGGCCTCGCGCAATCTGCAAGGTGAACGGCAATATGCGGGATTTGCCAATTCACCCGGAAGTCGACGTAGACCAGCTTCGCAATCTGCAGTCGTGGGACTATGTGGCCGTGAACCAACAAGTGGTTGTAGGAAGCTGGCAAGATGACCCGTACCTGTTTTCCGCCGCCATGGGCGACGTTGTCGAGTTCAAAGGCTATAAGAACCAAGACTTGCACTTGGTGCGAGTCGTTCACGGTTCCGAAGAAAAAGTCGTCTTGCTCGCCCCGTCGTTGTGGGACAAGCCGCTGACCCCGCACACGAAACTCATCCTGCAACGCGACGATCCGTATGTGGCCATCAGCATGGTCCCGGCAGAGGTTTCTCAAAGCCGTTTCGAAGTGCCCGTAGACAAAATCCACACGCGGCTGGAGGACCTGGCGGGCGTCGAGGATATCGCCCACCAGTTGATCGAAGATATCCTTCTGCGGATCTACCACCCGCAGATCCGCGACCGATTCGGGCTGGATCCTCTCAAGGGAATCCTCTTGTACTCCTATAAACCGGGAATGGGAAAAACAGCTTTCATGCGAGCCATAGCGTTTTGGCTCCACCAGCACAGCGCCCAACTCGGCTTCGACGTGGTCTTGTACATCGTAAAACCGAACGAATGCAAGAGTATGTGGCATGGCGAGGACGCCCGTATCGTGCGCGAGGATCTGTGGGGTGCGATCCGAGCGAAACAGATGGTTCCGCGCAAACGCGCCTTGGTGCAGATGGTGGTGATGGACGAAATCGATGCTCTTGGCAAACGCGCCGGCGGCGGCGAGCAGGTCTTTTCATCGGCCCAATCCGATGCCTTGGAAGCGATGCTGGTCGAGATGGACGGCATGATCCAGGACCAGCCCAGCCGCGGGGCGCCGGCTTACGTTTTCTGTGCGGGCATGACCAACCGCCCCGATCGGGTGGATGAAGCTGCCAAGCGGCCAGGCCGGTTCGATCTGGTGCTGCCCATGCCTGGAGTCGACGCGGACGGAGCGGAAGACGTCATGGCCATTTATGCGCGCGGTGACGACCTGCCGTGGTACTTGGCCGGGGAAGTACAAACGGGGCTGGACGACGAGGTGATCCGCGCCCAGTTTCTCCGCCCCGCGCTCGCGCAGATCTTCTCCAGAGTCACCCTGCGATACAAGACCGATACGCAGCGCAGTATCGACGTCAAGGCCGGTGAGGCATTGGCCAACGTTCACTACAAAGACGCTATGAATCGTGCCAAGAAGCGAGCCGCCTTGCGCCTCCTGAAAAAGGAAGGAATCCCGGCCGTCACGTTCGACGACGTGATGGACAGCCTGGTCGAAGTCGCGTTCGAAGCAGCTCGCCAAATGGAAGCCGATCCGCAAATGCTGATCCGGCAATTGGAAGTCAAAGTCACGGTGGCCAGCATCGAAGTGGTCCCCAGAGAAGAATTGGAGGAACACCGTTATCTGCGCGTCCAACCAGCGTAGTGGTAGGTGTCGGGTGTCAGGTGTCGGGTGTCGGGGGGGGAAGGGAAGAGAGGTGTCGGGTGTCAGGTTTCAGGTGTCAGGGAAGAGGGCTCTCGGCGTCTGACACCCATCCCCCCCCCGGCAACCCGTATCACGTACCGCCTATCCAGTTTCGAACTTTCTTGCTCGACACCCGACACCCGACACCTGAAACCTGACACCTGAAACCTGACACCCTTTTACAGGAGAAAACCAATGGCCATACCAAAACGTGGCGGCCGCGACTGCGAGTTCTCGACCACGGGCGTCGACGCTGCCGGCCGATCCATCGATCCCTGGAAAGTCACACGGAACATCCTGCGCCAAATCGGGCCGGCGCTGGCAGCGTACGGGGCCAAAGCGTGGTCTCGCCAAACACGATCGCGAGGATACGGCTATGGAAGCTATGCCACGCAGTACTCGTCGGACTGCTTGCGAAGCTGGACGAGTGCCGGCCAATGCTACTACTCGGACATGGCACATTACGAAGCGGCCTCGGCCACTAGCCTGGCGCCGAAGACTTTCGCCGCACAGTGTCTCAGCACGGTGCTGGCGGGCGAGGCCGCTAGAAAGCTGGCCGAGGAGGAAGCGGACGAAGGCGAGACGTACGATCTGACGACCAGCAACGCCGATCTTTTGGACCCGTCGATCAGCTTCGGCACGCACCTGAACGTCCAGGTCCACAGCTCGCTGTGGGAAGACATCATCCGGGAACATCGGCATCCGGCGATCCTGGGATACGTGACAAGCGCGTTGGCTGCCGCGATTCCGTTCTTTGGCGCTGGCTATCTGCTGCCGTTGAACGACGGAACCACGATCTACAGCCTCAGCGCTCGTGCCCATCATCTATCAAAGATCAAAACGTTGAGCACGACCCAGGCGTTCTCCCGCGGTTTATTGAACAGCCGGCGTGAATCGCATACCGAGAAACACGAGCGATTGCACCTGATCGGGTTCGATTTCGACATTCTTAGCTCGGCGCCCATGTTCTCTCTGGTTCAGTGCATCCTGGCTGCGGCCGAGGAAGGCTACTGCGGCATGAGCCTGTTCGATCCGGTGCGCGCGCTGCGTACCTGGAGTTGGCGTTTGGATTTGAATACCGGAAAGCTGCCAGCGACCGCGATGCTGGTGGACGGCCGTCAGTTGACACTGCCGGCGTACGTGCGCGAGCTGGCGACGGTCTTGCTGAACATGTGCGAATCCGGCTTGATCACCGACGAGATCGCCCCCCAGGCCACCGACATGCTAGCCCTGGTCATCGACCTTGCCAACTACGCCGATGAGGGTTCGATCGTCCAGTGTGCAAAGAATGTCTCATGGGCCGCCAAGCTCTTGTGGTTGACGCAACTCTGCTCGCAAAGTAGCGCCACGCTGGGCGATGCCGAGACGCGACTGGCCGACCACGACTTCTGTCACACCAACCCGGAACGCGGAGCATTCTGGCGTCTGTGGGAGGAAGGGATGGTCGACCCGATGGTCACCATCGAAGACGCAGAAGCGTGTCTGGTCGAGGGCCCGCTCGAAAGCCGCGACTGGGGACGCGGCCGGATCATCGACAAGTTCTTCGATCAAGTCGCCGACGTGGACTGGGGCTTCGTGGATCTCCGCTCCGGCGACGGGCTCTGGAGCCCTCGGCTGCGAGTGGAATTGCCGCAACTGGACAGTCTGAACAAGCAACAGTTCGAAACGATCATCCGCTCTGCAGTCGATCCGGAGCATCTCAGCCAGTTGTTAATCAACGGTACCGACGCCGAGACGCGTCAGACGGACCCTGTGGACGATATTACGCGAGAGCTGGCCATTGTGCCGGAGACCGCGTTTCAAGCGGAGGAAGAGTGAGGAGGGGTGTCGGGTTTCGGGTGTCGGGGAAGAGAGTTCGAAACTGGAAAGTCGACACCCGACACCTGACACCCGACACCCGTCCACCTATTTGAAAGGAGCAGAATGATGACCTTGCAGAAAACTCAGGAACGTACGGCGAACCAGCAAATCGAGAATCCCGGCGGAGACCCGTTCGAAGGCGGCGCGGGCAATCTCGCCCAGCAAGCGACCGCCTTCGCGAACGTGGCTCGCCAGGCCCGGCAAGATTGCGAAAGAGGCGCCGATGCCGAACGTGCCCTCGAAGCACGCCGCAATCGTTCGGGACAATAGCGAGAAAGCCTGGACGCGGTGTCTGGCCACAACCAAACAGGGTGTCAGGTGTCGGGCAAGAGAGTTCGAAACTGAACCGTCGGCACGAGATTCCGAGGGTTGGGCGTTGGGTGCGGGCAGCCCTCTTCCCCGACACCTGACACCCGACACCCCTCTTCCCTTCCCCCAGTCCCGGAGGCAAGCCATGGTGAAGGTCAACGGCAAATTCGCTTTGAGTATCGAAATCGAATGCCTCACCGCCACCCCAGACAATCCGCGGTATCGTGAGCCGGCCATCTCGCGTTTTATTCAGGCCCTTCGCGATCTGGCTCCGTCTTTGCCTGCTGGCGCGGGCATCTTCAATGGATATGCCAAGGTGTACCGCGACGTGGGGCATATTGAGATAGCGGTCATCGAATGCGACTCGCCGTACTTGCTGACGTCCGTCACCGAACGGATCCAGCTACTGGCGGCGCGTGCCGTCGACCAACTCCGCGCTGACGGCATCAACTTGTTGCTGGCCAACAACAATCATTCAGGACTGCTGCAAAGCAATTGCCCCGTGTGGGGCGACCACGAGAACTACTTGGTCGAGCAACATCCGTCATCGTTCACCGACGACATTCTGCCCTTCCTGGTCACCCGAATCTACGGCGGTGCAGGCGGCGTGCATTTCCCGAGCGGAAAGTTCGTGGCGGCCGTGCGCCCGATTTGCATGGCCTTGGCCACCGGCGGCGGGACAACCGAGATGCGAGCGATCCATAGTACAGCTCGCGAAGAACACCACATGGGCCCGTCGCCAGACAGCTATCGCTACCACCTGATTCTGGGTGACGGTCACCGCAGTCACTTTAATCTTGCCGTTCAATTTGGCGCCACTGCATTGGCCATCAAGGCAATCCTGTTCGACAGCCAACTGCGCCGCGAAATCGGCGTATTCCGGCGCGAGTTCGGGGACGATTGGGTGGGGGCGCTGCAGCGTTTGAACGTACTGGCGAAGCCGGGCGAGGAACTTCGGATCGATCCTCTGATCACCAAGACCCAACGCCTGTATCTTGAAGGCGCACGCCGGTACGCGGCTTCATTGGATGATCCACCCGACTGGATCAGCCGGTCGCTCGACGACTGGGAAGCCACGCTCGCTGCCTACCAACGGCTGGACCGACCGTGGCTGTCGGCACGCCTGGACACGTTTGCCAAGTACGAGTTCTATTCGGCCGTGCTCAGCGAAGCCGGTTGTACGTGGCAGAACCTGCCGCAGCGCAAGAGCATGTTTGACGAGTTGGCATTGCTGGACCACAGCTATCATGAGTTCTGCAGTCAGCAGTCGGTCTTCAACCGGCTGGAAGAGGCCGGCGTATTACATCATCGCGTGTGCGAACCTATTGCTCCGGGCGAGGAACCCGATCCTCACGTTCCCGAGACGACCACGCGAGCGCGAGCACGCGCCCGCTTTATTCGCGACAATCAGAACCGTGACGAATTGGTAGTCGATTGGTCGTGGATTCACGACAAACGCCAGAATCGCCGCTGCCATCTCTACGATCCCTTTGCCAGCAAAATGGGGCCGTGGGAAAGGGCGACCATGCGCGAATCGATTCACCCTGAGATGAGCCACATCGCCGTCCATTTGGACAGCGTTCTGGAAAGGTACGATCGCGGACTCTACGAAGAGGCTAGTCGGCGTTTGGAGGAAATCACGCATTTCTGCCACGCCATGGGGGTCGATCTGCCGAATCGAGCTCACCGGTACCGGGCGTGGCTTCAGGCCCGAACCGGCCACGCTGACGCAATAAGCATGCTGGACCGCATCTATCGCGGCAGGTCGGTGACTTGGGGAACGGTGACCGACTACTCGAACGTGCACCGATTCCAGGGCGGACTTTGCCCCGATCTGCAGTCGATGGAGCCTTGGATAGAACAGGGCAAACGTCTATTGGACGCGATTGGCGAAGGCGCACCCGAGCCGGAAGACGCCTTGGTCTTCCGCGAGCATGTGGCAGCGGTCCTTCTCAGAAACGGACGTGCCGAAGAAGCCATGGATATGCTCGAACAGTGCCGGACCGCGGGGCGTTTTCGGCAATGCACACCACGCGTCAGGGCGCGATTGACCGCCGCTCTGGGCGAAGCGCATCGTTTGCTCGGCAACCGCCGCGAAGCCCAACGACTTCTGCGAACTGCCATGCGGGTGCAGAGGCAGTACAACTACCTGGGCCATCTCGCTTACTTCACCATGCCGGCGATGGCCAAGTGCGCCCGTGTACGCCGCGCCGCGCTACAATGGCTCGCCAAGGCATCGGAAATCCAGACCCAGCATCGCGACCGCCTCGGCCACACCACAACGCTGCTGCTGGAAGCCCGTCTATGCCGAGACGACTCCCGATCCGCCGAGTTGAAACAGCAGATCACAGCGTATCGAGAACAACTGCCCGCTCTGTCGCAATGCTCACGCCTAGCCACGATCCTCGACGAGTGGAATGCCTGGACCGCCGGTGAACTGCTGGACGGCCAAAGCGATGAGTTTTGGGGGCTCTAAGGACCGGCGCTGGAATAGGTGGGGCACGATTCCATCGTGCCTGGCACGTTGGAAACGTGCCCCACGGTCAATGTGCAACGGCAGTTGTTTCGCCGATCCTGGCCCGCAAGCCAACCGCTCGGACTTGTCGCCGCGTGTCATTCTGACCACAATGCTATCCGTCTTACAGGACTACGGGTCCGCCGCAGGCGAGAAGAACGGCACAAGTGAGTAAGGAGAGACGGAATGGATGATTCCCTTAGTAGACGCGATTGGCTACGGGTACTTGGGATATCGGGGGTGGCTGCTGGTTTGAGTTCGTTGCGTGCCGGTGATGCGGCGGCACAGGACAGCGGCTTTCAGAGTTCCGTGGTCGATAGCCACGAAGTACAGGCCAACCGGGCCAGTCCGTCGTTCGTCGACGGCAAAATCATTCAACCCAGCCGAGAACTCCCATTGCTGCACAAGACCGACGTGCTGGTCGTCGGCGGCGGCCCGGCCGGAATATGCGCTGCGGTGGCTGCGCGGCGTGCGGGGGCTGATGTGACCGTGGTCGAACGTTATGGCCATTTCGGCGGCTTGTGGACCGGCGGCTTGGTGTTGCTGGTCCTCGGCCACATCGTCAAAGGAAACAAACAGGTTTGCCAGGGACTTGGGGAAGAAATGATGCGCCGCCTGGACAAGATGGACGGCGCGATCGTCGATCGCCGCCCGGGCGTGAACCCGACAGTCGATGCGGAGGCCGTCAAGTACTTGATGGTCGAGATGGTCGAAGAGGCCAAGGTCAAGGTCTTCCTGCACTGCTGGGGCGTCGATGCCATTGTGAACGACAACACGGTCCACGGAGCGGTATTTGAAAGCAAGTCAGGACGTCAGGCCATCTTAGCCAAGACCGTGATCGACGCGACCGGCGACGGAGACGTATTTGCTGCCGCTGGCGCCGAGTACGAACGTCGGTTGCACAACGTGGGACTCGTCTCTCGCGTCGGCAACATGGACCGGATCGATCAGGCGAAAGCTCGCGGCGTGCCCAAGCCAAGATACCTGGGCCGCCACACGCCGATTCCCGGGGTCAACTGGGCCAACTTGCGCGGCCCGGAGGTCGACGGCTTGGACATCGAGACGCTGACCAAAATGGAAATGGATCATCGCAAGTTCATCTGGCGGAACATGCAGAAAGTCCGCCAGACGCCGGGATACGAGAAGGTCTACCTCATGGAAACCGCCCCACAGTTGGGCGTCCGCATCACTCGTGTCTTGAACGGGTTGGGGCGAGTAATGTTCAAGGACATATTGGCCGAAACGAAGTACCCCGACGTCATTGGGGTGGGCGGTGCATCCAACGCCCAGCACGGCGAATGGCAAATCCCGTACGGCGCGTTGGTGCCGAAGAAGATCGACAACGTGCTTGCCGCGGGCAGGTGTATTGACGCCGAAATGCGCATGGCGGACTTGGTGCGGCTGATCCCCAACTGTTTCGTTACAGGTCACGCCGCCGGTGTCGCAGCGGCCGTGGCGGCGCAAGACGGTTGCCGACCGCGAGATGTGGAAGTGCCGAAAGTCCAGAAGATTCTCAAGCAGCAGGAGGCCTACTTGGGTTGAGGACGATCCTAAAGTTCATCTAACAGGGATTTGTAAAGGTGGTGAAGCTGGAAAGCCGGCGTGTGTGTGCCACTGCTTTCGATTGGGGGAAGCCGACCATTTGGCGACGATCACCACAATCGAAAGCAGTGCCGTCGGGCATGGGCAACGCGCGCGTACGCATGGCTACGACGTCGGCGGCACTGCTTTGAACTGTGGTGCGTCCATGGGCATGCAGAGCCGAATCAGTTCAAAGCAGTGGCACACTGTGGACAGCCGGCAGTACGAGCAAGGGTGCCCGGCGAAGCCGGGTTAAGTTCACTCTGGCCGCGTGCCATCCCGCGCTTCGCCGGTCATGGGCACGAAAGCGACGGGGGCCACGGTCCACTGGCGCGTTTTGCCGTCCTTCTGTTTCTCGACCACGATCAGATTCTGCCTAAACGTCGGACCGACCGGTAGTACCAGCCGGCCGCCGGGGGCAAGTTGCTCGATCAGTGGCTTCGGTATGTGATCGGGAGCCGCGGCCAAGATGATCAAGTCGAACGGTGCGTGTTCGGGCCATCCGCGGTAGCCGTCGCCGATGCGAACCTCGACGTTCTTGTAGCCCAGATCGGCCAGACGTTTCTTTGCGTCTTTGCCGAGCGATTCGACGATCTCGATGCTGTAGACCTTCTTGCACAATTCGGCGAGCACGGCCGCTTGATATCCCGATCCCGTGCCAACGTCCAATGCAACCGAATCCGCTTTCGGCCGGGCCAGCTCCGTCATCAAGGCCACGATGTACGGTTGCGAGATCGTCTGGCTTTCGCCAATTGGCAACGGATGATCCGCGTACGCAACGTCTTCCAGCATCTTCGGAACAAAACGGTGCCTTGGCACCTTGCCCATCACATCGAGAATCCGCTTGTCCTTGACAGGCGTCCGCAGGTCGACAATGCCCGGACCGCCGAGATGTTTCTCAACCATCAGCCGCCGCTGACTTCGAAATCGGTCGCGATCGTCTTTCTTGGGGGCAACAACCTGCTGCTGCGTCGCACCTGTCTCGGGCGTCTCACTGTTTTCTTGCTGAGCGGCAACGACAAACCAAGCCGCCAGCCCAACCACAGCCAGCGTGCCGAGGACGATGGCCGCCGAGAGAAAACGTCTACCGGACCGTGCCCTCATCTGCCGCCGGTCCTGTCGGTCTGTTAGCTCACTGTGCATGACCGTCCCTCCCTCGAACGAAGCGGGCAGCATCGACCACCAAACCGATTCTACTGCAAAGACAATGCCGGAGTCAAAAACTATCGAAACGTCACCGTCAACTTGGGCGTGTAGCGTTTTTCCTGGTACTCTGAAGCAAGTACCTGGAAGCGGTAATGCTGTCCGTCGTCGATCGAACGATCAATCTGCGGGGCAATCGCCAGACCGTAATTGGGCGTTTTCCCGGAAAGCCAAGCGCGAACCAAGTCGGCGACATCCAGCCGGTACTCGATCGGTGGATCTACGACATCGCGCTCCGCGTTTGGAGGAACGATGATGTGCGGCGAAGGCGTCGCTGTGTCGACACCGAAACGAAACGTCCGCCCGCCTCGCCACGTTTCACCGGCAGACGGTCGTTGCCAAGTTGCCTCGCTCTCGTCCCAAGGCGTCGTCAGGCCGAAGGCGTGCACCTTCGCGTTGCCTTTGCCGCTTGGGTCCCACACATGGAAGCTGACCGTGGCTTCGACGACGCGGGCGTCCTGCGGCATGTCAAGCTTGTCCAAATCAAAATGGACAAGAAACGCACTACATTCGTCGCGACGCTTCAGTCGATTGTCGCGTGGGACGCTGCCGAAGTTCTGGTCGGGCGACTCCGGATCGACGATCGTATCTCGCACGGCATCTCGACCCTGCAGGATGATTACCGAGCCAGTTCCTTCCTGCCCCGGAGTCTCGGACATCGCCGCCGGACTATTGGGAGCGAACTCTTCAACATAGGCCGGCGGCGCATTGGCCGCGTCGCGACGCGGCGTGCGAAGGTCTACAAGGCGACGCACCGGCCGAGGCGCCGCCTCAGATATGACACGAGCCACGCGGACACGCAAAGCCCAAACGTCCTGTGGTCGCAAACTAGCATAGTGAACCTCGCCAGCGTCTTCGCCGCCGGCGACGCCGGTACCCCGATGTTCGGCTTTCAAGTTCAGTGCCTCCCTGACCGACTGGCCGACGGCCCATCGCGGCTGCCCCAGCACTTTGGCCAGCAGCGTCAGGTATTCCACGTCCTGCTCGCCACGGCGGTAGGCTTTCAGCCGAACCGACGGAATCGGCTCGCGTTGGCCCAAGTAACTGCCGGGATAGAACAGCGAAAGTTGATCGGCCTGCTCCCACGATTCGTGACGGCCAATGGTCTGCCAGGGCAGGACGCCGTCGCTACCCAGAGTCCAGGAATCCAAACACCAGCCGACCGCCTGCATGTTGCTCTCGTGGATGGCGTTCGTTGTGCCATAGTCGACGACGATCTGGCCGAAGTCGCGTTTGCGGTCCAGCACGATACGCGTGTAACGGCGCAAGACACGGCCGTTTACCACGTTGTAATCAAGCACATGATCCAGGGAATCTCGTTGCCATTGGGGCCGCGAGATGTCGCAACGATAGAGCAGCTTGGCCTTCTCCCCTGTGTTACCGCGCGCCGCGGCTACGCCTTCATGAAATGCTTCGCCAAAGTAGCGCAGTGCCCAGTAGTCCTGGAAGTTCGCCGGTTCGTCCAACAGCCACGGCGACGACCCGCGCGACCAGCCGCGGCTCTTGAAGTTCACCTTGTTGTTGAAGTAGCAGTGAAACAGCGTGTCGTGCCAGCCTTGTCTTTCAACATGCGCGGCGATCTGCCGCGACGCTTCCGTAAAGGCCTCGCGATATCCGGGACGAAAAGCCCGGTCGGCCCAGTAGTCGCCGTTGTAGTCCGGATCGATCGGGCTGGGCCAATTCTCATGGAGCGGCAAGTAAAACACCTCCAGCGGCACGCCTTTGCGCGGCAAGTCGTCAAACGCCGCTCCGCTCAAGTAAGCGCCGAACCGCCGCTCCCATTTCGACCAATCGAGTTGCCCGTCACGCCACTCGGGAGCGCACCCATCGTCCACGCGGCCGTTCTGTGAATAAGGCAGTCGATTCAGCAGCGTACGATGAACGTGTGCCAACCGGTAATAGTCGCCCTCGTTTTCGGGCAAGCTGTAGCAATTCATCTCCGACAGGAAACTCAGAAAATCCGGCAGGGTAAAATCCCAGACCCGGACGATCACGTTCAGTTTCAGCGTGCCGCCATCAGCCTCCAGCGTCAATGTGCCGCGATGGGCACCGGTTCGCGCCGCATGCGGCACGTAGACTTCGCACAAGAGACTAGCGCGAGTTTGGCCGGCAATTCGGTTGTCGGAGTGCGGTACACTGACCGGATTTTTCAGCGGGACAACCGGATCCGGCAGTGGGCCAGCATTGGAGTTCACGTAGCGGTAGCGGCCCCAGGTGACCTCGAACCCCTGATCGTCTTCTTCGAACACAAGCGACGGCCGGACGTTGTGGACCTGACCGTCGAGCAATACCTGAAACGCCACGAACTCGTTACGCGCGGCGGCCAGCCGTACCTGTCTGTCTTTCGCTCGGAACAGGTGATTCGCGCTCGCGTACTCGGCCGGTTGTTCAGGAATCATCTTGCCGGTCGCCGGATGCACTTTGTCCAGCGCGTCGATCACCGTCACTTTCGCGCCCGCCAGCGTCGGCAGCGGAGCGGCCTCGCCCAACGATTCCGGAAACGTACCCGGCAGTGGCTCGCGGTCGAAATCCGAGACGCGGAAGGTCTCCGTCACCGCCGCTCCGATGTTCCCTGCCCCATCAACGGCCCGAACGGAGAGTTTGACTTCTTGCCCGGAGCGCAGGTCCAGATCGCGCAACCGCATCTTGACTTGCTGTTCTGGATCACCAGCCGCCGGAATCAGATACCTCGGCACCAGCTTGCCGTCGAGTGACACCAGAAAACCAATGGTGCCCGCCGGCCCTTCGTCACGCGGCGTCGTCCAAAGGATTTCGGCCTCGCCAGCCGGCAGATCGCTCGTGTCGACGGCTATCTCACCCGGAGCCGCCGGAGGGTCTCCGTCTGCCGGCCCCAGGGACACTGTGAAAAACGGCGCACTCCCCTGCCCAGACTCGCGACTGTGGAAGAAGCGATTGGGGAAGTGACGCGAGTTGAACTGTTCGCCGTTGCGAGTCCACTCGGTCCCCGTATCGTCAAAGACCAGCATCCCGTGACTGACGCCCGCAACTCGGGCCGCCACGATCCGCGGATCGACCGGAATCCGCTGCCAGCCCTGCTGGTCCGGCGGCGAAGCGTCGGCCATGCGCCAGATGGTACCGCCTTGCCCCAGCATTACGGCGGTCATGTCGCTTGCGGGAGACGCCCAAGGCACATCCGGATACTGCCGTGCATTGTGCGTTGAACTGCCCGCTTGTGCTTGGTAGCTGGGCGAGGTGCCTTCGACCCACGGTGCAGCAAACGAGCTGACCGTCACCCGGCGAGCGATCTCGTTGCCCGATACGCGCAAATGCAGCGTTGCGCTCAGGATCACTCGGCCACGAAGCGGACCCGGCTCGATGTCCAGCAGGAACATCTCCTGAATCGACTTCAGCTTCAGCCGATTCGACCCTCCGGTATTACAGTTGGCTTCATCGCCGACATTGGAGAACCAAGCATCGCGAGTCACGGGAACCCGAACCGTTTCAGGATTTTGGCCAAACGCCGCACCGGCAAAGGCAAGGCAGATCACGGCAATCCGTCGACAAGTGGTTCTCTGTGACATTGGATGCATCTAACTTCATCCCCTGAAAGAATGGACGGTGAAGACCATCGGTGGCCATGGTTGGGAATCGCATCGACTAGAGGCCCCCAACGACGACCGAATCTCTCGGCAAGACCAAATCAGACGCCCAGCGTCGCGAGCGTCGTGGGACGTGGCAATGGCCTCCTCTAAGGTCTCGCCGTGGCCGACTACTTCCTTGGACACCGTATCCCAGGCAATCCAACGACCTTCGTGCTCCGACTCGACTTCGACGGGAATCTGGGTCTCCACTCGATACGCCTTTCCTTCAATTCGCTTCGATAACCGGTCGCCCTGCATCTCCAACTATATCGACCTTTGGCTATGGCGGCGAGCAATCACTCTCCTTTCGGCTCTGTATCGTCATGCGAACTCGTCGTCCGCGAAGACGTTCGACACACCAGGTGCCTGTAGCCGTGAGCTGCCAGGTTGTCGCCACGGACGAACGAAACTGACCCGGCATACCAAGAGCAAGTCCCGTTGCTTGTCCACATTTGCAGCTAGTCAGGCTTGCGAAACGTGGCGTAGCACGTACAATACGTGATTCCATAAGTGGAAAGAAGGTCAGCGTTCGCTGTCCGTGACAGCGTAAGGCATTAACACATAAGAGGTTACGAAAGGCATAGGACCGTCGCCATGTTCCGAGGCAGACCGAGAAACAGTAGGTCGAAAAAGCGTCTAAAGGCGCGCGCACGGGCCAAAAAGAAAGACCCCCTGTTCGTTGAGGGCAAACGACCGCGCCCCATGTATGTTGACTACAAGGATATTGACTTACTAAAGAAGCTGGTCAACCGGCACGGCCGTGTGGTCGGCCGAAGAAAGACGGGATGCTCGGCCGCGAGTCAACATGCGGTGACGATTGCGGTCAAGCGTGCCAGATTCATGGCTCTCTTGCCGTATTCGGGCGAGTAGGTCTGGCGTGAACCGCGCACCTGTCCGCTTCAAAACGAATCGTCGCGTCGAGTTCCGCGACACCGATGCCGCCGGGATTGTCCATTTCTCGGCTTTTTTTGTCTACATGGAGCAGGCCGAGCACGAGATGCTGCGGCATCTCGGTCTGAGCGTCATGCTGAAAGATGCGGATGGCCACATAAGCTGGCCGCGCGTGTCCGCTTCGTGCGACTATCGCAATGCGGCCAAGTTCGAGGACGTGTTGCAGGTCGAGGTCACCATCAACGAAGTGGGCCACACAAGTGTGACCTACGGTTTTCGCTTCACTCGAGACGACAAACCCATCGCCACCGGGTCGATCACCGCCGTTTGTTGCCGCATCAAGCCGGATGGAACTCATCGCGCCACCAGAATCCCCGCGAGGATCGCCGAGAAGCTGCGTGGCGAGACCGAGGCGGAGAGTGAAGAGCCGACAACAAAAGGGCAAGGAAATGGGGGCAGGGGAATTGCTTAATTGAGCATTCCCTTGCCCCGATTCCCATGCCACATTCTTTGCGAACCATCGACTTATCGGTCCTTCAGTTTCTCGGCTACTCTTTGAATGATCTCTCCTGCTCTGATAACTTCTTTGTCGGTCACATCAAGGTGTGTGACCGCGCGAATCTTCGCAGGGCTCACCGTCAGAACCAAAACGCCTTTTTCCTCCAGAGCCGCCAAGAAATCGAACGCGGTCCCCAAAGAAGAATCGACACGGAAGATCACCATGTTTGTGTCGACGTTTTCCGGTTCCAGTGACAGCCCCTCCGTTTCGCGAATGGCGTTGGCTAGAATCTTGGCATTCGCATGGTCTTCCGCCAGGCGTTCCACGTTGTTTTCCAGAGCATACAGGGCGCCGGCAGCGATGATACCCGACTGGCGCATCCCGCCTCCGAAGACTTTTCGGTGACGCCGCGCCAATTGGATCAAGTCGCGTGGTCCGGCCAACGCCGAACCGACCGGAGCTCCGAGCCCTTTGCTGAAGCAGACGCTGACCGTATCGAAGTGCTTCGCCCACTCGGCTGCTTCGATTCCCGAGGCGACAACGGCGTCGAACAGCCGAGCACCGTCCAAGTGACGGCGAAGCCCGTTCTCTTCGGCCCAGCGGCATACGGCCTCGACGTTTTCGTAAGGCAGAATGCGTCCGGCGCCTCGGTTGTGTGTGTTCTCCAGACACACCAGTCGCGTACGCACCATGTGCTCGTTGTCGGGACGTATCAAATCGCGTAACTGGTCAAGTTGCATCACGCCAAAATCGCCTTCCACGGTTCGCGTCGCCACGCCGCTCAGTTGCGCATAGGCGCCTTGTTCGTAGTTGTAAATGTGGCAGTTGACGTCGCAGATCAGCTCGTCGCCCGGCTGGCAGTGAACGCGGACGGCGACCTGATTGGTCATCGTGCCCGACGGCATGTAAATCGCGGCCTCCTTGCCCAGCATCTCGGCGCAGAGGTCCTGCAGCCGTTTCACGGTCGGGTCGACGTCAATCACGTCGTCGTTCACCTCGGCGTTCGCTATGGCGACGCGCATCTCGGGCGACGGTTTGGTCACCGTGTCACTGCGGATGTCTATGGGACGGTCAGTCATGAATCAAGTCCTCGCTCGGTAGAATTAGCCCGTTTCCGCTCAAACGGCGTGCGGGAGATATCCAGAAAGCTACCAGCGTTGGCATCATCTTTCCAGAGGACTGTCAGCGGGCCTTTCGCGAAAAGTGTAATCCGCACACAATAGGTTTGCAGCAGACAGGACAAAGCCAAACACAACCGACACGGTGATGGCGATGACAACCAACCAACCCTTGAACATTCAACGAATTGACACGAAACGCGACAATGTCGAGCAAGCTCTAGACACACTTCGCGAAAAGCTCAGCCCGCGCGGCGATATCGTCAGCGAGCGCGGTCGCCAACTGACGATCGAGGTGTTCGGCGATCCGCTCAGTCCACAGCAAGTCGTAGAGAAGATCTGTGGCGACGTTCAGCGCGAGGGTATGGCCGCCGTGTTGCGATACTCCGATAGACTGGACGGCGCCCAATTGACGCCCGAAACGATTCGCGTGAGTGACGAAGAAATTGGGGCGGCACACAGTCAGGCTTCGCCCGAATTCCTGGAAACAGTTCGCCGCATTCGCGAGAACATCCTGGAGTTCCAGAAAGCCATTTTGCACCAGGATGTGGAAATCGAGCGGCCTGGTGGCGCGAAATTAGGGCAACGGTACGTGGCTCTGAAGCGTGTCGGCGTGTGCGTTCCGGGCGGTGCGGCGGCATATCCTTCCACGGTGCTGATGACGGCCGTACCGGCAATGGCCGCCGGAGTGAAGGAAATCGCCGTGGTGGCCCCGCCGACTTCGTTTGGCGCCAACAATCCGGACGTGTTGGCCACCTGCTGCGAGGTGGGAGTCGGCGAGGTGTATCGCGTCGGCGGTGCTCAAGCCGTGGCCGCATTGGCGTATGGCGTCGATGGCATCCGGCAAGTGGACAAGATCGTTGGTCCGGGCAACCTGTTCGTCGCTTTGGCCAAGCGACACGTGTACGGCGAAGTGGACATCGACTCGATCGCCGGCCCCAGCGAAGTGGTCGTTATCGCCGACGCGACGACGCGCCCCGACTTCACGGCAGCGGACCTTCTGGCACAGTCCGAACATTCGCCCGGCGCCAGCATTTTGATTACTTGGAGCGCCGACGTGTTGGAAGCGACGGTCGGGGAACTCGAGCGGCAAGTTGCACGGTTGTCGCGAGCCGAGCTGACCGTGCAAAGCCTGCAAGACTTCGGAGCGTTGATATTGGTGCAAGACGAAGACGAAGCGTGCCAGATAACCGATCTCATCGCACCCGAGCATTTGCACATCGCCACGGACAACGCAGCATCGTTCCTGAGTAGAATCCACAATGCCGGAGCGACCTTCCTGGGCAACTACAGCCCCGTGGCCTTGGGCGACTATGCCGCCGGCCCCTCGCACGTCTTGCCCACGAGCGGTACGGCGCGCTGGGCTTCGGGACTGTCCGCCAACGATTTCCTCCGCGCCCACAGTGTGATTGCGTACACGAAAGAGAGCATGGAGAAGGTCGCCGTCGACGTTCAACGCATGGCGGACAAGGAGGGCCTGACGGCCCACCGGGCAAGCGTGGACGTGCGGATCGGTTAGACACTTGCAGTCCGTCTTCAATTCGCTGCCGCCCTGAATTCGTTGGGAATCAAATCTCTTCCCCAGCGAATTCAGGGCGGCAACGAATGAGTTAGACGATCACGCTTTCGATTCCCAGCAACTCACCGATGCTTTTGATTGTCGTCGCGTGGTGGCCCACACCCAGAGCGAAGTGATGCGTGGGGCCTTCTGCCACCCAGCGTTTCAGGAACGTGCGCACGTCGGGTTCAAAGAAGCCACGGGTGTTCGTGTTGCCCGTGGGCGGAATCGGTCCATGCACTGACTGGCCTTCGGCAATCACGAACTTGAACTTGCCTTCGTACGTGATGCCGATGCTCAGCATCGTGATCGGGCCTTCCTTGATCTTGAATTCCACGCTGGCACCGGAACCAGGCTTGCCGTGGTACTTCAGCAGGCTGCGCAACACCGGTTTGCCCTGAGCGATGTTGACGTGATGCGGGCCGTCGTGACCTACTAAAACGAATCCCTCGTCGAAGTCGATCGGATGGAACTCGGCGAAACTGCCGCCGATATCCAGCCGGTCCATAATCAGCATGGCGATGCACGTCTTCAGGTCCGACTCGCCGCACATGGGAAAACCGGCCGCCGTCAGCAGCGAATTCCCGACGATCAGATTCGTTACGAACTCGCGAGTTTCGCTGCCTTCCTCGCCTTCGTAGTAGTACGCCAATCCGTCCAATTCGTACTCATCGACGAATTTGTCCAACGCCACGGCAACGCGCGCGGCGACCAACAGGTCGTCCTCGGTCAACTTGCACGTGATCGGGTCGGATTCTGGATCGGGTGTGTCGAACAAATCGAGTATCTGACGCTGCTTCGCTTCGATTTCCGGCGGCGTGACAGTTCGCCCAAGGCAAACGAGATCGTCGACTTCGGTCTGAACTATGTGGCAGCCGAAGGCCGCGGTAAACGCCGTTGGGTCGGAGTGCATGTCGAGCATCGACTCCAGTACGTGGCCAAAGTGCCCGATGCGTGCCCGCCCGAGGTCGTGCAGCACTCTTGCGATGCTGCACCATTCGGCAATCTCCCGGTCGGCGGCCGGATCGTCGTGGAGGGTTCCCAAGATGACCGGCGGCGGTCGTTTGCCCATGCGTATCGCCACTCCCGTAAACTCCGGGACGCTACAGAAATCGTCATTCGAGAGCTGCATGTACGTCGAGGCGCGCGAGTAGTCCATGGCTCGAAGCGGCTGCAAAGCGACCAGCACGATGGGGACATCCAGCTCGCGAACCAGAATCCCGAAGGTCGAGGATGTGGCGTACGTAACCATGTCGCAAAAGACGAGATCCAGAGGCGCCGACTTCAGCTCTGGCAGTACGGCATAAGCGGATCTGGCGTCGTCCACCAAGCCGAAGTTAGTGACTTGGACATCGTGAGCCTCAACCTTCTCCACGAACGTATCGAGCTTGCCGTGCATCTCGTCGAGCAGACCATCGAACTGATTCCAGTACGTATGGTGCCCGACGCCGAACACGCCTACATTCGCCGTCAGCTTCTTGCGTCGTTCAATTCTCATGTTGATCCTCGATCGTTATTCCCGCAGACGAGTCCTCGCGACGATTCGGGCCGCGGCGGCGGGAACAGATAACTAGCGGCGGCTCCGACGAAGAACACCGGCGTGCAAGTGAAGAGGCCATACCACCAACCGTGGATGTCGGTACACGCCCAGACGATTGCTAGACTTGCCGCGCCGGTGGCCAGTCCGACCAGCGCCCCCCCTGTGTTCGCTCGCGGAACGAGCATGCCCAGCAAGTACACGCCCAGCAGAAGTCCAAGGAACGAACCGGCGATCGTCATAATGATGTCGATGACGTGTTTGCCCAGCAGCGGGGCCAGCAGTGCAGCCCCGATCACGCAGATACCGAACAAGAAACACAACGCGCGGCTCACGGAAACGGGAACCTGCCGGCCAGACAACCAGTCGTACACCAGCACGGCGGTCAAGCTGTTGATGCCGCTGTCGATCGTGCTCATCACGGCAGCGAACAACCCGGCAAGCAGCAGGCCGCTCAAACCGGCATACGGCAGTTCGTTCAAAACGAAATGCGGCATCAGTTGATCTTGCTTTTCCAGTGCGGGAAAACCGTCGCTTCCTGGTTGGTTGTAGAATGCGAACAACGTGGTTCCCACGGCGAAGAACAGTACGGCCACCACAGTGGCCACCGCTGCATTGATCAACAGTGCCTTCCGCGCGTCGCCCAGGCTTCGTGTGCAGAGAAACCGCTGGACAGCAACCTGCGAAGTGGTGTAGCCAGGCAAATAGGCAAACAGTCCGATGGCAAGGGCGGAGAAGAACGTCCGTCCCCGTGTCATGTCCAGGTCCATATCGAACATCTGGAATTTGTCGTCGGCTGTTCCCAGGCTGAGGACGGTGTCCCAGCCGCCGTCGATTTTCCCCAGCGTCAGGAAAAACACCGCGATCATCCCGCCGCCCAACGTCGCTGCCTGTAGCACGTCCGTCCAAATGACCGCCCGGATTCCGCCGAGGGCCGTGTAGAACGTCGCGAACAACCCCACGGCAACAAGCGTCCAGGTGAATTGAGTTTCGTTGAGCTGTAAGACCGCCTTGAGGATCAATCCTGTGGCGTACACCATACTGCCCATCCAGCCGATGGCGTAGAGGGCGAACAGCAGCGTGCCCAGTCGCCGCATCGGTCGGCTGAAACGGATTTCCAAGTACTCATAGACGCTGGTCACTCCCAAGCGGTGATACACTGGCACGAATATCCACCACAAGACGGGCGTGATAATCAGGGGAATACAAAGGTACGTGACCAGCAAATGATAGTTCTCGTAGGCGCCTTCGCGAGGCAACGCGACGAACGAGATCGAGCTGAACGCCGTGGCAAACAACGACACTCCGACCGCGAACCAATTCATCCGCCGACCGCCGACGAAATAGTCTTCGTTGTCCCGCTGGCCGCGAGCAAAGAAAATTCCCAACGCCAGGACCACGCCCAAATAGCCGACGAACACACACCAGTCGGTGACCGCCAATTCTCTCATAATCTCGCCTGCTCTGATTTCGTCATCGTGAGCTTGAACATGTCAGCGACGTTCTTAACGCAGAAGTCTCAGCAGGATACTACAAACGGCCTTACTCAGAAACCATCATGCTGAGGGAAAACAGCGACGGGTGTCTGACAGAAGGCTCGACGTTGCGGCGAGATACGAGTCTTGCCAGAATAGTCGATAAGTGATTCCACAGGGAGTATTTCACGGCAGCGGTTGCCGCGGCGATTGCCGCCGCGGACGAACTTGGCGAAGAAGATACTCCAGGGCGACAAACACCCATCGACCGCGTCGCCCAAAACTCTAAGGCCCATGCATGTTAAGAAAACGCTTGACGAAACGCTGCTGGACGCAGGTGTCACGTACTTGTATGGCTGTTACGCGACAGATGTACTGCTAGACGCGGACGCCCGACCGTGCGGCATCGTCGTGGCCAATCGCGCTGGTCGGCGACTACGTGTTGACCATCTGCGATCATATGGTCCACCGCACGTTTCCAGACACGGTGGTCCAGTCGTTCAGCAACTACGACTCGCATGGCTATCCGAGCGACCTCTATTTCGCGCTCACGCCGCGCGGGATCGACCTACGCAAGCTACAGGAACATCTTGTACAGAAAGGCAAATCTCGACGCGGAGGTACTCGAACACGAGGACTCACTGCCGGTGCCGCCCGGTCGAATCGCCACGGCCGTGCAGCGATTGAAGACGGGCGAGAACATGAGTCTGGAGGCAGCCATTGTGTTGCTCCATCAAGATGTGGCGCTGCCCTCGCTGCGCGACGCTCATGCAAGCGCCGTGGGCGAACAACGCATCACCTACGCTCGTTTTCTGGGCGTCTGTGGCGATCCCGCGGCACTGTCCACGTTGATTGCTGCGATCGAAGACACGGACCAATGGGACGCGAAGATCCCGCTGGGCGCGATGGCCGAGTATTCGCAGTTGCCGACGCGCTTGGACAGCCTGCTCCTGGCGATCGGTTTCATCCGCGATTCCAGGGCCCTGCCAGCCATTCTGAGAAAAGCCGAAAGACTCGACGCCAGTGTGTGTCTGTCCCACCATCGCGCAGTCGCCTTGGCGTTGGACCAAATCGACGATCCGGCCGCAGCCGGGCCATTGGCCGAATTGCTTCGCAAGCCGCGCATGATGGGCCACGCGAAGACATCGCTGGACAAACCCAGCAGCCGCATCGAACCGCTGCGCGAGATCGTCTTGGCACGAGCGTTATTTCGCTGCAGTGACCATCAAGGACTTGGCAAGAGAATCCTGACCGAGTACACGCAAGACATCCGTGGCCACTTCGCCCGGCACGCAACGGTCGTACTTGGCGACAACGACCGCTAGCACCCTACGATATTCGCGACGCAGTTCGCGGACCATAGAATTGTGCGGGTTCGTACCGGGGTAATCCTTGCGAGGCAGACGGCAACCATGGCTGCCTTCTGCCTCCGTTGGCCGCCTGGGAGTGGTCTGCGGCAGTCGACCCTCAGCCCCGACCAAGAGATCATCGCGGACTTCCAGAAGTCCGCGATGATCTCTCCACCCACGTAGCCTGGACGATCTCCCACATTCGCTCGTGAATTGGGCTTTTCAAGTCACTGCAGAGGGCATACGTCGCAGAACGGCCGTCCCGCCCGCGAGGGGCGATCAGCCCGCGTCGTCGCAGCTTGATTGTGTGGCGACTGACAGCGTCCTTGGACATGCTCAACTCGCTCGCCAGCTCATTCGGTGTGGCCGGACCCTGCGTTTGAAGATGCCGCAGGATCTGAAGCCGTCGCAAGTCTGTGAATGCCGTCGCTATCTCGAAGATGGCCTCGTGCAGTTGCGGACGAAGTTCGGGCGGAGGATCATCGCGGACTTCCGGAAGTCCGCGATGATCCTCTCTTAACTCTGGTCCGCCGAGCACTTTGAGAAGCCACCGGCTCATTTTCCCGCTGAGAGTATTGCCCGCGTAGGGTGAATCCAATCTGTAGTGGCAGTTTGGGCCGGATTTCCGACCTTGAATCAATCCGGCGGTGGTCAGTGCCCGTAGGTGAGCGGATATTGTGTTCAGCGGAACGTGCAGCTTCTCGGCAAGCGCCGTTGGCTGGGTCTCGCCGTGTTGCGCCAAGTACTCCAGGATGCGCAGTCGAGGATAGGAGGCGAGGACACGGGCCACGCGAACGATGATTTCGTCCATGGTGCTCTCCCAATAACCATCGCGGACTTCCAGAAGTCCGCGATGATTCTATCGTGTTTCTGCCGCCTGGAGAAGATGGCACGGAGAGTGTGGTTGCCATCGAGTCCGACTTTACCAGACAATGATGGGGCTGAATCGGAAGTTGACGTTTCAGGACAAGGTATTCTGGTTTATCCCTAAGGATCGCCTGCACTCTTTGGACTAACAAAGGACTCCGGGAGGTTCTGGTAAGACTAGATGAAGGAGGTCAATCGTGAGACTGACGAAAATGACACATGTGAGAACACGAGGGCACTCAACGGGATTGGCGGTGCTGGCTGGGATGGCTTTGTGTGCATCGTGCGGGTGGTGCCTTGGTCAAGACGTGCCGGACCCAGGAAACGCACGCGTCCTCGAAATCCAGGATCTTTTTGAGTCTGTGCGTATACCCAACATTACGGTGACAACGGACGGGACGGTCCTGGCCTTCGCAAGAAGCGGACGGCTGCTTCGCCGCAGTGAGGACGGTGGCAAGACGTGGAGTCCCGTTCAGGAAGTGGGACACGATGCATCGGGTAGTGCGATCGTCGACGAGAACACCAAGGACGTGATGGTGGTCAACCCCAAGGGGCCGTACCTGTGGCGCAGCCGCGATCACGGGAAGACATGGGAGCGAGAGACGATTGTCGTCAAGCCGAACGCGGTCGATCATGGCGATCCCGACGGTGTTCCGGCGCACACGGCTTGCTCGGAATCGGGAGTTACGCTTCGTTACGGCAAGCACAAAGGCAGGCTGCTTATGCCCGCCCGCGTACAACCGCCGAAGGGCAACAACGATCAGGAGTGGTGGCCGTACAACTACAACATGGCGATCTACAGCGACGACGACGGCAAGACGTGGCAGGCGAGCGGTCCGGTGCAGAACGGCACGGGCGAAGGCACGCTGGCCGAATTGTCCGACGGTGCGATCTACTACAACTCGCGCTCGCACATGGCAATCGACCACCGGAGACGTATCGCCTGGAGCTACGACGGCGGGCACATGTGGACGGACTGGCGAGTCTGTGAACATCTGTTTGAAGTCGGGGAGCCGTTCTATTTCAAGTACGGCACCAAGCCAAGCTACGGCTGCAACGCGGGCTTGGTGCGTCTGCCGTTGGAGTGTACCGACGGAAAGGACGTGCTGCTCTTCAGCGCACCGGACGATCCCGGCGGCACGCGAATTCGGATGACTGTGTGGGCCAGCTTCGATCGCGGCGAAACTTGGCCGGTGAAACGGCTGGTGTACGAAGGCCCCAGTGCCTACTCGTCGTTAGCGGCCGGCCCGGACGGCACGGTCTATTTGCTTTTCGAGCGGGGCCAGAAGAAACTGTACGAGAGTGTGGCCGTGGCTCGCTTCAATCTCGCCTGGCTCAAGGCAACCGACGCTGCGACGGCAAAAGGCGCGTCGCCAAGTTTGCCGTAGTCATCCCCGACCCCAGTAGGTCCCGTCTGCCGGACGGGCCCTTGAAGTGGCAAGAGACGTCGCCACGTGATTCGAGGTCCCGTCCGGCAGACGGGACCTACCATCCGCGCCGGACTTCGGAGAAACAACAGTATGAAGAATCGACGCAAACGGCTTTGCATGGCAGTCGCGTTCGCCGTGCTTTCGTGCCACGGCTTGGCGGCCCAGGAGACGCAAAAGGAAGAACCAGCCGGCCCATTGCCGTCGATCGACAAGGCGTCTTGGATCTGGCAGGCCACCAACGTTGACGTCTGCGAGATCCGCACCACGTTCACGCTTATTGAAGTACCCTCGTCCGCCAGCATTCTGATCACGGCAGACAACGGCTACGAGCTTTACGTCAACGGAGCTTTGGCGGGCTTCGACGTGGGAGCCGGCGGTGAGATCTGGAGTTCGCTGGAACGCTACGACATCAAGTCGCGGTTGGCGCAGGGCAAGAACGTAATCGGTGTCCGCAGTATCTGTCTGGGCGGCTATCGAGGGCTGGTGGCGGCGGCCAGGATCGAAATGCCCGATCGGCCGCCATTGGAGATTCAGACCGACGCCTCGTGGCGAGTGACCATCAAGGGCGATCCCGAGGAATATTCGCACCCTGAGTTCCTCGAAGACGAGCATTGGGCCGCTGCCAAGGTCTTAGGAACGATGGGCATGGATCCCTGGGGCAAACTGACGTACGCTGGGTCGAAAGGAGGCAGGCGTCATGGAGCGCTGCCGGTTTCAATCGCGTTGAGCGATCCCGATGCGGATTTCCGCTGGCCCGATGCGGTGGCGTTCGTGGGCGACGACTGCAGCGTCTACGTGCCCATGCGCGGCGACGCCTGGGGCGTCTGCTTCCGAGTTAACAATTGGTCGCGGGCTTATACGGAATTCGATATTCCTTGCCCCTCGAAAATCGGGCGCAAGCTGTTCGTGCTCAATCCCCTGGGGCCTGACGCCGACCCTCGCTTGTTGGTCGATGCCGGGAAGGGTGCCATCGGCTCGCCCAGCGTCAGCTATGACGGCAAGTCCATCTATGTGGCGATGGCTGCCGACGGCGAGAGCTTCTTCCACATCTATCGTGTGCCGGCCGAGGGCGGGTCGCCCGAGCGACTGACCGACGGTCCTTTCCATGACATTGATCCCGCCGAGCTGCCTGACGGGCGGATTGTATTCACCTCGACCCGTGCCGGCAGCTTCGAGGAATACCATAACCCGCCGTCGCGAGCGTTATTCGTCATGCAGCCGGACGGCAGTGAAATCGAACCGATCACCTTTACGCCGACCTTCGATAACGAGCCGAAGGTCATGTCCGACGGTCGGATCGCCTTCATCCGCACGGACAACTTCTTTGATCGCGCCAAAGTCGAAACGCAAATCCACATAATCCGCCCGGACGGTAGCGACGGCTTGACCGAACTGGGCGCCGACGTGGGGGCCGACTACGGTGTGCGTTTGCGGGCGCTCGGCTACGGCAGCCCGGCACCGTTACCCGGCGGCAAGCTGGCCTGCATCTCCAGCCGCGGGAACTTCATTGCCACTCCCGGCGCGCCGGAGGCATCCTTCCACAAACTGCCGGGCGGGTTGGGCGATTTGGCATCGCTACCCGACGGGCGTTTGCTTGCGACGGTGCTGAGGCCGGAGGTAACGCGGATGGTCTCGGATGTGCTGGCCGTAATCGACCCGAGCGACGATCGGGTCGTCGCCGTCTACGAATCGCCAGACGGCTCGATCCATTCACCCGTGTTCCTGGGGCCACGGCCGCGCCCGCCCATCCTGGCCGATACTGTGGACCGCGAACAAATCGGCAGTAACGACGCCACCGGATTCCTCTACTGCCAAGACGTTCGGTTTACCAGAAAGCACAAAGCCGACTGGGAGCAGATCCGCGCCATTCGTGTTCTCGGCGCGAAAGCCCTCACTACTCGCTCGTCCCATTCACACATCGTGCACGCGGGTCACGAGACGGTGGAATTGGGTACCGTGCCGATCGCACCGGACGGGTCTTTCTACGTCGAGGTCCCCGCCGATCTGCCGCTGGCACTGCAAGCCGTCGACGCCGAAGGTCGATCCGAGTTGAACGAGATGTCATGGACCTATGTCCGTCCGGGTGAAACGCGATCGTGCCTGGGCTGTCATCATGCACGCCGCGCAACGCCGCCACGCGAGCTCGGCTTGTCCCAAGCCATGCGAGCGCGACCCTTGAAACTGCTGGGCCAAGGACAACCGCATCACTTTCGCGGAAACAACTCCGGTGTCACGGGCATGATGGATCTGCAATTCGAACGCTTCCGCGAAACGGCCTCGTTGAACCTGCACACCAACTGCGCTGGACCGCTTACCACTGGCACGCAGGAAGTTGCCGCGCTCGTCGAACAACTTGGCGGCGATGATGATGCGATTCAGATTTCCGCTGCACAGCGATTGGCTCTCTTCCGAGATCGTTCCGCCACAGCAGCGTTGGTCGACGCGTTGCAGGACAAGAACCGCGAAGTCCGCGTCGCTGCCGCGATCGCACTGGCAGCATGCGGCACTCGCGAGAGCATACCGTCCCTATTGGAAGCGTTAACGGACAGATACCAAGTCGCGGCACAAGCGGCGGCAGTGGCGTTAGAGAATCTGACCGGACACGCCGAGCCGTTTCAACCTTTCGTCTCCACGACGGAACGCCAGCCACAGGCCGACGCATGGCAAGCCTGGTTCCAGGAGAACGATTGGGGGACGATCGAAGAATCGCTGATCGAGCGCATCTCCACCGAGGATCGTGCGACACAGCGGCGAGCGATTGTTGCCCTGGGGCACATTGGTGGCGATGCGGCTCGCACGGCTCTCCGAAACTTCGTGACAACAGAAAAGGACAACAACCCTTATCCGCCATTCGAGAACAACAACCGCACAGACCGATTTACGTTCCCGGCCGATTCGCCCCTGAACCCCCGCACCTTGCAGGAGGCAGTTCGGGCGATTGGCTACCTCCAGGACACCAGCGCCGCCGGCTTGCTGCGCGATATCCTGGCCAATCACATCGACCCGAAGACGGGCAATCTGTTCCTGGCCGAGGCGGCAATTGATGCGTTGGGGCGTATCGCTACGCCTGAGGCCGAGACGATTCTGATCGACACATTCGCTAAGCTCCAAGATTACATACACTACGTGGGCTGGTACAGCGATCACCCGGCGCTGTATGCCTGCCATGCATCTCCGTTGCACGCCCGCATCATCGCGGCCCTCGATCGGATCGGCTCGACGCGTGCTGGGGACATCGTGCCTCACCTGATCCGCTCGGTGCCGACCGATCCCGACCGCGCTTTGTTCCCGGAAAGCGACACGTATGAAACGCTCGTCGGACGTGTCATCCTTCGCAGCGGCCGCGGCGATGAACTTGTCGAGACCTGCCTGGCGTTGCTCGGTGATCCGCAGGCGAAGGCAGTGGAAGATCTCAAGCAAGCCGTTAGCACGACCTTCGGCGCCTGGGCCGGCACGCCCGCCCCGGACAACCGAGCCGCACACATGCTGTCGCTCGCGTGCCGTGGCCAGGAGTACGAGCCGCAAGTCCGTGCGGCATACGAGCGTTATCGAGCGAAGCCTGAAGACGAGATCAAGCGTCCGTTGGGCAACCCAAGCTGGATTCCACAACGGCACTGGGTGCTGTTCTACTTAGGCCGCACGTTGGGCAACCTCGGAGATCCACATTCCGTCGACACGCTGATGGCGTCGTTGGCGCCCGAATTGAACGAAGCGCGTCACGGCCGCCCCGATCCGTCCGAGCCCAACATCCACTTCCTACAACTGGAATACACGCCCTGCTGGCGCGCCGCCGCTGCATGGGCTTTGGGCCAGATCGGCGACCGCCGCGCCGTACCGGTTCTGCTGGATGTCATCCGCAACCTGGACAACGCCACCGACACACGCCACGCCGCCGCCGAAGCCCTCGGAAACATCGCCGATCCAGCCAGCCTCGAAGCGATCCAACAACTCGCCGCGGGATATCCCGAAGTATCCACACGCCGTGCGTTGATCGAGGCGCGTGAGCACTCGTCACCACGTTGAGCTATAATGGCAATCGCTCAATCAGAAGGCAGCCGAACACCCAACACGTTACGAGGAGACCAAGCGATGAAATCTGGGACCACGCGTCGGACGTTTCTTCGGAGTTCTATCCTTGGTGGAGCGGGCTTGCTTCTGCTTCGCGACAGCCGTACCGCACTTGGCTATCAAGCCAATGACAAGCTTGGGATCGCATCGGTTGGTGTCGCCGGGATGGGATGGGGCGACCTGAGCAACGTCTCCGGCGAGAACATCGTGGGTTTGTGCGATGTGCATGAGAGTCGGGCAGTGAAAGCCTTCGAGAAGTACCCGCAGGCGAAGCGATTCAGGGACTTCCGCCGCATGCTTGACGAGTTGGACAAGCAGATCGACGCGGTGCTGGTAAGTACGCCCGACCATACCCACGCCGTGGCGTCCGTGGCGGCGATGAAGCGAGGAAAACACGTATACTGCCAGAAGCCATTGACTCGCACCGTGTTCGAGGCGCGGGTGATGCGGGAGACGGCGGCCAAGCACAAAGTCGTGACGCAAATGGGTAACCAGGGCTCGGCCTCCGAGGGCGTCCGCCGGTCGGTGGAACTCGCGTCGGCGGGGACGATTGGCACGGTCCGCGAGGCCCATGTGTGGTTCGGTGGCGGAGATGGCCCGCAGACTCGGCCAACGGACGAACCGCCGGTGCCGCCCGACATAGCGTGGGACCTTTGGCTCGGACCGGCGCCCTTTCGGCCGTACCATCCGGCATATATGCCAGGGGTCTGGCGCAGGTGGCGTGCCTTTGGCAGCGGGTCGATGGGCGACATGGGTTGCCACACGATCAACATCGTGTTCCGTGCGCTGCGGTTGGTTGATTTGTGGACACCGGATCCCGCGAAAGCTCGCTCGGAGCGAGTGGTGATTGGTGTCGAGGCAGAGGCTTCGGAAGTGGACGCTGAAGGCTACCCGCGATGGATGCGGGTCAACTACGACGTGCCCGCGCGCGGTGAAATGCCTCCAGTCAAGCTGAAGTTTTACACCGGCGGCCAGAAGCCTGACGAAAAAGTGATGCGCGGCGAACCGATGACCAAGTGGGGCTCGCTGCTGGATGGCGAAAAAAGCGCGATCTTTTCAGACTGCCCATGGAACACGCGGTACAACCTGTTGCCGAAGAAAGAGTTCGAGGGATTTACAGGTCCGGAGAAGACCCTGCCGCGACCCAAGAGCCACTATGTCGAATGGCTCGAAGCCTGCAAAGGCCGAGGCGAGACGTTTTCCAGCTTCCAGATTGGCGGTCCAATGACGGAGTTGATCCAACTTGGCAACGCCGCCGTGCTGATCGGTAAACCGTTCGAGTACGACACACTCAGCGGCCAGATCCTCAACGCGCCGGACGCGAACCAGCACCTCCATCGCGAATACCGCACGGGCTGGAAACTCTAGCCCTCTTCACGTTTCAGATACCACCAAGACCATAAGAGGAGAGACAGGATGCGAAAACGCATTTTCCTGTTCGTTCTGTCCTGCGTTTGTGTGTCAGGCCTATGCCAAGCCTCGGCCGAGGAGCGACAGCCGAACATCGTGCTGATCATGGCCGACGATCTCGGCTACGAGTGTATCGGCGCCAATGGCGGCACTTCGTACAAGACGCCCGTGTTGGACAAACTGGCAGCCGAGGGCATGCGTTTCGAGCATGGTTACTCGCAGCCGCTTTGCACGCCGTCGCGAGTGCAGATCATGACGGGCATCTACAACGTGCGGAACTACGTCCGCTTCGGCGTGTTGGACCGGAAGGAGACAACGTTTGCCAACCTTCTGCGCGATGCGGGCTATGCGACATGTATCGCTGGCAAATGGCAACTCCTGGGCGATTTCGAGGGGGCCGGACACTTCGGCTTCGACGAGTACTGCCTGTGGCAACTCAATCGACGCCCAGGCCGCTATCCGAATCCGGGTTTGGAAATCAACGGAAAACAAGTCGATTACTCCAGCGGCGAGTACGGCCCCGGCGTAGTCACAGACTTCATTTGCGATTTCATTACGCGCAAACAAGATCAACCTTTCCTGGTCTACTACCCAATGATCCTGACCCATTGTCCGTTCGAGCCGACTCCGGACTCGCCGGACTGGGATGCTTCCAGCAAGGGGTCACCGACCTACAAAGGTAACGCCAAGTATTTCGGAGACATGGTCGCGTACATGGACAAACTGGTCGGCAGGATCGTTGCCACGTTGGAGGCACATGGCCTTCGCGACAACACCTTGGTTCTCTTCACCGGCGACAATGGCACGGATGTTCCTGTCGTCTCGATGATGGGAGACCGCAAGGTCAAGGCCGGTAAGGGCAATATGAGTGACAACGGCACGCGCGTTCCTCTGATCGCCAATTGGCCCGGGACGATTCCTACAGGCCGCGTGTGTCAAGATCTGGTCGACTTCAGCGACTTCCTACCGACCATGTGTCAGGCGGCGGGAGTGTCAGTACCGGAGGAACTGAAGATTGATGGTCGAAGCTTCCTTCCACAGCTCAAAGGAGAGAAGGGAAATCCGCGCGACTGGATCTACTGCTGGTACTCGCGCGGAGGCCAAACCGAAAAGGCAAAGACCTTCACCCGCAACCAGCGATACAAGCTCTTCCACGACGGCAAGTTCCTCGACATGATCGACGGGTACGCACCCAATACGCTCGACGTAACCGAGCTGGACAACGATGCAGCCGAGGCCCACCGACTGTTGAAGGGCGTGCTGGAACAGTACAAGGATGCCAGGCCGAAGAACCTCCGATAGCCGTGAACACGAGCAAGAGTAGTTCGCGGCCCCTACATTTCGAAAAGCGAGGAGATCCACAATGGCAGAACACCTTCCACGCCGAGATTTTCTGAAAGGGCTACCGGCGATAGCTGCCGCGAGTACGCTCGCCGGAGCGTCCACGGCCGCCGAGGCCACACGCCCTGGCGAGGATTCGGCGCTGGGCATGATCCAGGAACCGCCCCGCGAGACCCCCGTCGTGCATGAATGCGATGTCTGCGTGATCGGCGGCAGTTGCACCGGGGTGTTTGCCGCCGTGGCCGCCGCGCGCCTGGGCGCACGGGTCGCCTTGGTGGAGCTGAACGGGTTCTTCGGTGGCGTGGCGACGGCCAGCCTGGTTAACATCTGGCATTCGCTGCACGATCGCTCCGGCAAGCAGCAGATCATTGCCGGTCTGACTGCCGAAGTGATCGAACGTCTTCGTCTCCGTGACGCTGTCACCGGAGCGCACGTGTTGAACACCGAGGTGTTGAAACTGGAGTTGGATCAAGTGGTTGTCGAGGCGGGCATACGCCCCTTCCTGCACACGATGTTCGTCGCGCCGGCCGTGAAAGACGGACGGATGACGGCAGCCATCATCGAGGACAAATCGGGCCGCCGGGCAATCCGCGCTAAGCAGTTCATCGACGCCAGCGGCGATGCCGACGTGGTGGCGCGCATGGGCTTGGAGGTTTATCGCCGCGAGTACGTGCAGCCGCCCACCATGTGTTGTATCCTCCGCGGCCTGAAAGCTGTCGCCAAGTCGCACCCTGGTTTCAATATCCACAAAGTCATCTTCGACGAGCAATACGAGCAGGCGTTGCGAAAAGGCTTTGCCTGGTCGTCACAAGTACCGGCTGACTGGGGTCGCCCCGGCGAAGCAGCCGCCCCTATCGCGGATGACCACCGGATGTTGGCCGGCACTCGCATATTTGGCATCGACTGCAGCGACGCGGATCAATTGACGCAGGCCGAGTTGGAGGGCCGCCGACAGGTGAACGCCATCTGCGAGTTACTGCGCGAGAACTTCTTGGGAGACCGAGGCGTACCGCTGGTGGAACTGCCGACCAGGATCGGCGTCCGCGAGACCCGCCACGTGCGCTGTCAGCACCAGCTTACGGTCGATGAACTGCTCACCGGAAAGCGATTCCCCGACGCCATCGCCAACGGAACGTATCACATCGACGTGCACAATGCCAAAGGCGCCGGCGTCAAGTTCCGTGAACTGAACGATAACGCGCCGTTCTATCAGATCCCGTTCGCGTCGCTGGTGCCCCGCGGTGCGAAGAACGTGTTGATCGCAGGCCGTTCGATCGACGCGGACGAGCAAGCCTTTGGCGCCGTCCGTGTGATGGTCAACTGCAATCAGATGGGCCAGGCCGCCGGCGTCGCCGCATGGCTTGCTCTGGATTCCGGCAGCCAAGTCGACTTGCTCGATGTGGACAAGTTGCGCGCAATACTGAAGAATCAGGGAGCGAATGTTATCTGAGACGCTGACCGGGGCGGCAGATACGCGTTGAGTCATGCCTCGCACGGCGAGAAGGCGAATCCGTGTTATGGCCCGCACCAGTGCCTCTGCAACACGAAGACTAGCTTGACGCGCGAGTTTTGATGTTACGAATTTCAGAGGAAGGTGCAAGAGATCATCGCGGACTTCTAGAAGTCCGCGATGGTTTTCTATTGTCGACGGAAGTCCAGACGTAACTTGGGCAGACAGCCATGGAAGATCAGACCGACTCGACCAAATCGCCGCCGTCGAAGCAGTCGCCTCCCCTCACGTGCACGCCGTACGTTTCGGCCGCGGAGTCTCCGTTGGAGTTTTCGCTCAAGGCCGTGGTCGCAGGCGTGTTGTTCGGGATCTGTTTCGGGGCGGCCAACGCGTATCTCGGACTACAGGCGGGGCTGACCATCTCCACGTCCATCCCCGTTGCGGTGATGACCGTGGCCGCGTTTCGCCTGCTGCGACAGGTTGGAATGCCAGGAACGATCCTGGAGGCAAACATTTCGCAGACGGTCGGCTCCGCTTCCAGTTCCGTGGCCAGCGGTGTCATCTTCACTTTGCCGGCGCTGTTCATGTGGCAAATGGCGCCCGGGTTGCTGCAAATGACCCTCTTGGCAATGACCGGCGGTCTGCTGGGTGTGCTGTTCATGATCCCGTTGCGGCGATACTTGATCGAGAAAGAGCATGGCAAGTTGCCTTATCCAGAGGGGACCGCGTGCTCGGAGGTACTGGTTGCCAGCGAAGTGGGCGGCTCGCGAGCCCGAAACGTGTTCTTGGGGCTGGGGGCAGGGCTGTTGTTCAAGTTCTTCTTTGGGTGGCTCAAGGTGCTGCCCGCGCAGGTAAAGGTCGCGGTGCCGGGTCTGCTGAAAGCGCAAGTTGGAATGAAAATGTCCGCGGCGCTGTTTGGCGTGGGTTACATCTTGGGACCGCGCGTGGCGTCGATCATGGTCGCGGGCGGGCTCTTGTCTTCGCTGGTGATCATTCCCGGGATCGCGTACTGGGGCGCAGATCGCGGCCAGCCATTCTTCCCGGAGACAGAATTGACAATCGCCGAGATGTCGGCGGGCGAAATCTGGAATCGGTACGTCCGCTACATTGGTGCAGGTGCCGTGGCGGCGGCCGGATTGATCACGCTCATACGCAGCATTCCCGTGATGGCGGCCAGTTTTCGGCTAGGCGCGGCGCAACTAACTGAACGATTTGGGGCGGAGCCTTCGGACGTACCGCGGACGCAACGGGACCTTCCTCTCCGCGTGGTTGGCTGTGGCGTGGTTGTGCTGGCCGTGGCAATGGCCGTTGTTCCACAGGTATTCGGGGAACTCCCGGCGTCGGGCGCACGGATATGCGCGGCGGTGCTCGTGGTGATTTGCTCATTCTTCTTCGTGACGGTGGCCGCCCGAATTGTTGGCTTGGTTGGCGTGACATCCAACCCAACCAGCGGCATGACGATCGCATCCTTGCTGGGCACGTCTACCGTCTTTCTTATGATGGGTTGGACGGACTCCGCCGGCAAGGCCGCGGCGCTGACAGTGGGATGCGTGGTCGCGATTGCCGCTTCGATTGCCGGTGATACATCGCAGGATCTCAAGACGGGTTTCCTGCTTGGAGCGACGCCGAGGCGTCAGCAGATTGGCGAACTGCTGGGCGTACTGACGTCGGCGGTTTTCGTGTGTCTGACCGTGTTGTTGTTGGATCGGGCTTACGGCTTCGGCAGCCCCGAACTGCCGGCCCCGCAGGCGACGTTGATGAAGTTGGTCATCGAAGGCGTTCTCGAAGCCAAACTACCGTGGATCTTGGTTGGGATCGGCGCGGGCATCGCATTGGCGACCGAGCTTTGCCGGCTTCCATCGTTGCCGCTAGCCGTCGGCGTGTATCTTCCCGTCTCGACCATGGCCACCGTTTTTGCGGGCGGGTTGCTGCGATGGGTGATGGAACGCCGCGCCGGAAGCGAAGAGGATCGACTCCGCCGGCGCGAGCAAGGCGTGCTTTTCGGATCCGGGCTGGTCGGCGGTGAGGGTGTGCTGGGAGTGATGGTGGCAGGCGTCGTATTCTGGCAGAGTCTCAGGACCGCTCCAGGAGAGAAAGTGCCGCTGCCGCTGGAGATTGGCCAGAGGTGGATCGAGTCCGCTGCCGAAGCGGTGGGATTGACCGGTGCTGCCTTGGCGGCAATACCCCAGGTGGGCGCCGCGCTCGTCTTCGTCGTGCTCGCTACGATCTTCGCGCGGTGCTGTCGAAGCCGATAGGGAAGACCGCAAAACGCCTACTCACAAATCTCGAAGTCGTCCAATAGTATGCGGTCAGACTCGGCTCCTTCGTACACCAACTTGATATTGTCCAGCACGTCGCCTTCGAGACTCGGCCCTTTTCGGCCCCAGCCGACGCGGGCCTCGATCGCTTGGAATTCGACGTCTCGCCACTGGCCTTTCTGGAGTCCTGATACGTTGTAGCGGCAATTGTCTTTGTGCTTTTTTGACCAGATCAATATGCTCACCGTGCGAGCGTCACACAGAGGTTTGAGCTTGAAGCGGATGGTTGTTGATTCACGCACAGGCGTCGAGTAGGTGTCCCAGATCGAGACTCCTTTGGGAGGGAATGCGTATGCCTTCGAACCGTCGACGCCATCGTCGGTAACGGAGCCGCCTTCGAAGTTATCAGGACCATTTTCGAACTTCTGCGCATAAACGGCAGACCCGGGTTCGGGCGTCAGCAAACCCGGAGTCAGCAAAGCGCTCTTGGAAGGCACTGCCTTCTTCTTCCCTTGGCTTGGCCGAGCGCTGACGGGCCCGACATACTCGGTGGCGATCACCACGTCGTCGAACCAGACTTCCATGACCCGGCTTTCCGGCTTCGGATCCTTGTTGTGTCGCGCGGGCTGATCCGTATTGTAGAACAGGAGCCAGAAGCTGTTGAGTTTCAGCTTGTCGGTCGTCCGCCAGCGGAAGTCGGTGAACCGGCCATACAGTTCGCCGTCCACCCAGAACGCCTGTTCGCCGTCGGCCTTGTCCGGACTGGAGTTTGCTTTGAGCATTGCTTCAACGCAGTACCAGCGTCCCGGCTCGATCGGCGTCGGTTTGCCCTCGTACACCGATCCCCATTTGCTTTTCATTTCGTGCCAGTAGGTATAGAAATTCCAGATCCCCGGCGGCGGGTATTTGCCCCAGCGGCCGGACGGCTCGATGCCCGTCGAGAATTTGGCGTCGCCCGGCGGCGTCTCGCCGGCGCCTCCCTTCGGCCACGGCGTAGGCGTGCGGTCGGCGACCAGATGGACGAAGTGATGCACGTAACCGGTCTTTTCGTGAAACTTGACGTAGAACCTCGCGTACATCGAGTCCGCGCCCGCTGTGTGCGTGTACAAGTGGCCGTTTTCCGAAATGTGAACTGACTTGTTGCCCGGCGAATTGCCATGGATGTCGTCTGACAAGTCGATGTTTTCCTTGTTGCTGATGCTTCCCCAGCGAGCGCCGATTTGGTCGATCGTGCCCGTCTCGAAGTCATCCACATAAAGAACCCGCGGATCGCGTTCGATCCCCTCGTCGCCAGGGTACAGCGAGGCCAGCCCTCCCTTTTCCGGTCCGGGCGCCGGCAGCGACGCTTGGGGCGGTAGTGTACTCGTCTGAGCCGCCGAGGCATTCTCGCCCCCTGCCCACAACGAGAACATGAGACTCATCAAAGCCGTGACTGCCATCAACCTTTGCTTTGAAAACATCATGTCGTTCCCTTTCACGTTCGCTTGCGGTCCTACAATGCATCGCTCGGCGGAAATCATATGCCGCCGTGTATATCGGCTTACTGTGTTCAAGACAGCAGTTACTCCGGTTCTCGTACGTGAACGACTAAGCGTTGGTCGGCATCGACGTTCTCGCGAACCAGCCGACCCTGACCGTGGGGCAGAGTCACCACCACATCGCACACATCCACGTGCCCCAATCCGAGATGCGCCACGGGCGGCTGTCCCGAGCAGAAGCCGTATCCGGTGGCGATCTCCTCGGACGTCAGCAAAGAGGTCACTTTGCCAGCTTGTCCCGCGCGGTATGCCCGCACCATCGCTCCAATGCCGTTCCGATTGACCTTTCCAGTACCGACCACTTCGACGTCCAGGTAATGCCCCGACGTTGTCTCATTCTTCAGCAGCAGCGATGGAAACCTCGGCCAGAAACTTGCCAGAAACAGATCCAGCCGCCCATCACGGTCGAAGTCCCCGGACGGACCAGGCGCGAAATACATCGTTTTGCAGTTGGCAACCAGTCGCTGGTAAAAACCGGCGGACCGCTCGCTCGGAACATAGTCCTCGGGTCCGGGGAAATCCGGGCGGTGCACAAAGGCCGTTTCCTGGAACCTGGGAGGTCCGCCGCGCGATGTACCAAGGTTCCGATAGATTGCTGGATAGATCCTATCGTTGCGCAGCGTGACGACTGCCGTGTACAGATCCGGCCAACCATCGTTGTCGAAGTCGCGGATTTCGACGTGCGGAATCTTGATCGGGTACTTGACGATGCCAACACGGTCGGTGACTTCCTCGAAACGGACGCGTTTGGGAGTGGATCCGTCGTTCAGCAATAGCCGAAGTGCATTCGGCTTGGCCCAGGGGCGCTTGTGATGTGAACCGATCAGCATGTCCAGATCGCCGTCGCGGTCGACATCGCCAAAGGCAATACCACAGGAGGGACTATCGTCTTCGCGAGTGAACGGTTCGCTCGGACCAAGTTCGGTGGCTTCTCGATAGCTACCTCCGCCAAGATTGACGAACAGCCGGTTGGGACCGCCGATCATCACGTCCGGCCAGCCGTTTCCCGTTAGGTCACCTACGGCCAAGCCAAGACCCACGGCATCGCGTGGAATGGCTTCGGATAACTCGAACCGCATCCCACCGCGATTGCGAAACAACAGCGTTTCATCTTTGCGCACGCTGGCGAGCACGAGTAAATCCAAGAGTCCATCGCCGTCGAAGTCGAGAACACTGACGCTTCGTGCGTCGTCCGGTAAGTCTATCGGCGCGCCCGCGCCGTCGGTTACCTTTTCCAATTGGCCACCGCCAACGTTGTGATACAGGAGGTTTTCACGACCAAGTCGCCCGTTGTTGGTCACATACAGATCGGATCGCCCATCGTTGTCCAGATCAACGACGACCGCCCCGGACGCTCGACCGAGCCAGGCAATCGATTTCTGGTCGGACAGCGTGAACCGACCGTTGCGGTTGATCAACAGTCGATTGGGCACAGGCCCTTTCGCCCCACCAGCAATGTACATCTCGATCGGGCGGTCGGCGTACGTACCCACAAAGAGGTCGATCCAACCATCGCCATTCACGTCGCCCCAGGCCGCCGCATGAGCCATCAGCCCCGTCAGAGGCTCGCTCAGGCCTACTTCTGCGGCAACGTCACGGAAGACAAACGGCGAGTCGGCGGCCACGGTGCGATTGGCAAACAAGACAATCGCAGCTAGTGCCAGGAACCAGTGGCCCCCGGAATCCCACACATTTGTTTTATCATTTGAGAGTCCGGCCATCACATGCAAGATCTCCGTAGGATCAGAGTCCGTGCTGGCAGCTTACGGCCGTCGCTCCGACTCTGGAATATGCACAATGGTCAACGCACACGTATCAAACCGCAAACGGCCTCGCTGGTCCGGGCCGCCACGATTGCCGTTCCAAGTTATGTACAGTCGCTCGCCGCTCTCATCAACTGCCGAACCGAACGTGCCCAACGGCGTGTAACCGTAGCGTTCGCGGTAGAACGGATAAAGGAACGCGATCACCTTCTTTCTGCGCGTTTTCACATCAAACTGAACGACCGGAGTGCCGTCTTGCTGGCTGCCGCCGTGGGCTCCGTTTACGTAGTACAGGTATCGGCCTGTCGGGTCGACGTCCAAGCTGGTGACGTACTCTTGCGTGCCCACTCGTGCGTTCCCAATCCGTTCAGCCTTCTCTGTCTTCGTGTTGAACCGCCAGATCGTGGCGTCCCTGCGCGTGGAAACCGTGTAGACGTAGCCGTCGGCCGTCTCTTGCGTCGCGGACCGCAAACCGAGGCTCCCAGGGATTCGGATGGGCGGCTTGCCGCTTGCCGGATCGTAACGCATTAGCGGACCACTGTCTTCGTTGACGTAGTAGATCCGGCCGGTCGAGCGGGCGAAGATCATGTACCGGTACGGGCCGTTCTCGACCGCATGTAAGACTTTTCGCCGGTTGATGTCGTAGGCGAAAAACATGACCGGATCGACTCGATTCCCCGCCGCCGTTCCTCCGTAGAAGATGAGCCGGTCCGGGTCGAGCACGCTGGTGGGGATGCAATGCTTGGGAACGGGAGCGTGGGCGACGATTTCCGTCTTTCCCGTCTCCGGATTGTGCCGGACGATCCAATCGCCTTTGTAGTGATACTGGTCAGTGGTCACGCGCGTCGAACCGCGGTGTGTCGAAAAGTACAGCCAACCGTCGCCGCCCATGTCGATCCGGCTGTGGATCTTGCCGGGCGTGTAGTGGTTCTCCGGAAGCTTCAGCAGCTTTTGCATGTTGACAAGCGTTCGCAGGCTTTTCGTCTCCGGGTCGTATTCAAACACGAACGCGTTGCCATGCGGGCCCAAGTGATCGCCAATGGCCGAGTAGTACACGCCGTTGGCGGCCAGGCCATCACCCCATACCGACCACGGATTGCCTGGATAATCTTGTTGGGGGTAGAAGAGGAAATCGACAGTAGGCGGCGTCGCGCCGATGGAAACACCTTTTTCGATCGCAGCCGGTGATTCCAGGAACGCCTTCGATGTATCGGTCACCAAAGTCTTGCCGCCGGGCAGCTTCGGCGGATAGGAAAGCTCGGCGCCCGAGGCGAAGACTGCCAGGAGAACGGCTGAAGAAGACGACAAGCAACGACCTACAAATTTGAAGTGAGTCATGATCCGCAGTCACCTATTCTCACGATATGCCATCATTCGGTTTGCAGTGGCGAGTATACGGGGTACGATCATCGTACGAGAAATGTGCATGGAAAGCCACCTTTTGCCGCCGATCGGAATACGACCACGACAATCTCTTCGAGGAGCGAGCGGATGATTACGCTGCATGCAAAACCGCCTGTCACGTGAAAATCTTGGCCGTCGCGATTGCGTTGGCAGCCTGTGCAACGAATGAGCCCGTCCGTTGGTCTCTTCAAACAGAACGGATGCCCGAAGGAGATGGGCGCCAACTTCGCTTGGCTCACGGAGATAGAGCTCTCGCGTGGAAAATACTGCTGCCAAAGGATGTGGTCGCAAAGATGGTGAAGAGGCCGCGCCCGTCCCACACGGAATCACAGCCACCCCAGCATGCGGTGGAGTTGATCCCGACGGGCAACAACGGCCCAGTCCGGTTTATCCAAGTCTTTCATCTTAGCGGCACCGGCGAGGACACTGTAGCCTTACAGCGCGTAAGCTCCCTTCATGGGCGAAACGGCTCGTTCGCAATACCGCTTGAGAACACCGGTCTTTGGTTTTTGTTCAGGCGGAGCGTGCGCCGCCTGTCGAGTCTGTAGGACACGATCGACATCGTCGAGGCTGCTGCGTTGGCCCTCAATGCCCACAATGTGAAGCGACCGATTGGGGATGTCAATCTCGATCAGATCGTCGTCCTCGACCAGCGCGATCGGGCCGCCTGCTTCGGCTTCGGGCGAGACATGACCGATGCATGGGCCCTTGGTCGCGCCCGAAAAGCGGCCGTCTGTGACAAGGGCCGTCGTCGCGGCAAGCTCAGGCGTGGCGGCCATGGCGCCGGTGGTCATCAGCATCTCCGGCATGCCGCTTCCGCGAGGGCCTTCGTATCGGATCACGACGACGCATCCGGGTTGGATCTGATCTTTCAGAACCGCGTCATGTGCCTGTTCCTCCGAGTTGAACACTCGCGCGGCCCCGCAATGCTGCATCATCTCGGGTGCAACAGCCGTGTACTTCACCACGGCGCCTTCCGGTGCAAGGTTTCCCTTCAAAACAGCGACGCTGCCCGTGCTCTTGGCGTCCGCCGCGCGACGTATCACGTCCGTACGATCCAGCGAGTAATTGGCCAGATATCGCTCGCCTCTCTCGAAGAATCCATCCTTTTCCACGTCATCAAGATTCTCGCCCACCGTCTTGCCCGTGATGGTTATGGCGTCCAGGTCGAGCAAATCGCGGATTTCCATTTGCACGCGGGGCACGCCGCCGGCGAACCACAACGGTTCGGTCAGGTACTGGCCGCTCGGTTGCACGTTCGTCAGGTAGGGAACGGTGCGGCTGGCCTTGTCGAACAGTTCCACGTCCAATTCGATCCCACATTCGTGGGCGATGGCCGGCAGGTGCAACAGCGCGTTGGTCGAGCCGGCCATCGCCGCATGGACCTTGATCGCATTCTCGAATGCCGCTTGCGTAAGGATGTCGCGAGCGCGGATTCCTCGTCGCATCATCACGGCTGCCGCACGACCGGCCTGTCTTGCCGTGCGACCGAGTTGCTTCAGGGATGTTGGCGTGAGTGCGTTTCCGGGCAGTGCCAAGCCCAACGCCTCGCTCATGCACTGCATCGTGCTGGCCGTACCCATGAACTGGCAAGCGCCACAGGCCGGGCAGCCGGTCAGCCGAAAATCCCGGATCTCGCGTGGGTCTCCTTCGCCTTTGCTTGCCTTGGTCGACGTGACCGCGGTCAAATCAGAAGCCGACATCGCCGGCCCAGGACGCATGCTGCCACCGGGCACATGGACCGTTGGCAGATTCACCCGCGCGGCGACCTTCAGGTGCGCTGGAATCGACTTGTCACAACTCGACACAAGCACCAACGCGTCCCACGGAAGCACCGATGCATGAATTTCTACCATGTCGGCGATCAGCTCTCGCGAAGGCAAGATATAGTTCATGCCGTCGTGGCCCATGGCCCAACCGTCGCAGATGTCGGTCACGTGGAACTGCGCCGGCCGGCAGTCGGACTGCCACAAGCCAATCGAAACTTGTTCGGTCAACTCGTGCAGATGCCCGCTTCCTGGGTGACTGTCACCAGCCACATCCTCCACCAGCACTTGCGGCAGTTCTGTGTCTTCTTCGCTCCAATTCGTTCCCATGCGCAAAGCGTCAATTTGGTGCCAGGCGGCGCGATTCTTCGCACATCGTTGCTGCGGATCGTTTGTCACCAGTAATTCTCCTTCAAGTCTTGGCCCAGCCTGCTTGGCTGCGGCTCGATGCCGCGGTAAGGGAACGCAACCTACCGGTACTTTGCCGTTTTCGGATCGAAACGATACAGGAAGGTCTGCATTGGCCCGCTGAAGCTGCGGGGGATCAGGGCGATGCAGATGTCGTGCTTCAGATCGTAGACAAACGCGCATTCGTGAGTGTATAGGCCGTCGGGCAGTTCGGCGTCCAGCTCGGCCATTCGATTCGTCTCGCAGTCGAAAGCAAACAACTGCTTGTTGCCCAGCCAAAGGACCGTGTCGTGTCCGCCGATGTAGACCGCCTCGCGACCGATGGCGGCCGAGCCGTCCGTCTCCAGTTGTTCCCACTTGCCCTCTTGGGCCAGCGGCCGGGCGTAGACGTCCACGCGTGTGTCATCGCCTTTCAACTGGATCAGCCGATTACGACGCATGTTGCGCAAAAGCGGTTGAAACTCGTAGTGATACTTGATATCGCTGTGCGGCTTGGGAAAGTCCGAGTCGACCGGTTTCCATTCGATTCGGCCGGTCTTCTTGTCCACCGTGCCGTGATACAGCGTGTTGTTCGACATGGCGTACACGCCGTCTGGCGTACCGACCAGTGACAGGTGCCAAGGGTTGGCGAAGGGTCGACCGAAGCTCGGCTTGTGCAGCTTCTTGGCTGCCAGGTCGTAGACCCAACTGGCATAGCCGTGTTTCTTGGCATTGTACACGAACACGTCGTTCGCATCGTCGCTGATCTGGACATCCACCCCGTCGTATAGAGACGGCCTGGCCAAGTAAACCACGGTCTTGGAAACCGGATCGTAGCAGTACCACAGATACGTGTGTTGGCTGAACGGAATCATCCCGTAGCTCCAGCCGAAAATGCCGGCGTTGGTGCTTTCCAGGAACGGTGGAAAGTGGGGTGGGAAGTCGAGGCTCCAGCGGTTGTTGGCAACGCTGTAGCGGGCGAAATCGTTGCCCGAGTAGCCCGAGTGTCCGCCGCCCACGTAGATGACTTCGCTACGGTCCGTGTCGATCACCGCCGTCGACCAGGTCTTGCTGATCAGCATGCCTGGAGGTTCGGCATCCACGAACTCGCCCGCAGGCAGCGAGTCCAAGAATGCAGCGTGCGCCGCCGCGTCCGGCTCGGGCGCTTCCTCAATTGACAGCTTCTGCTCAGGGTACTTCCACGCAACCGTGCCGGGCGGTGCGCCGTCGAGTTCGATGGTGGGAACTGTGGAATCGTAACGCAAGGTATACGTCCGCCGTTCGGGCCCAAAGGCCACCAGGAAAATCAAATCGTGCTTTTCCGAACCGGATGCGGTCAGCCAGCGATAGCCTTGAAGCGTCAAGTCGCCATTGATCGGGGACCAATCGTTCTTCTCGATGTCGTAAATCCAGGTTTCCTTGCCGGCTGAACTGCTGGACTTGTGATGAAGCTTCACCTTCCGGGCGTCGTTTCCGCAGACCAAGATCTTGCCACCGCCCGGTACGACCGCCGTGGTTGGGGCGCACATTGGTGGTGGCGCGACCGTCGGCTTGCGCTCTTCCCAGCGGCCTTCGCGACAGTTGTAGACCCATGTGTCGTTCAGTGCGGCGGCCTGATTGTCGCCGCCGAACATGACCATCAACTCGCTGATCGGATCGTAGACGATCGGTGCGTTACACCGCAACGGCGGTTCGACGTTCAACTTCGGCCGGCGCCACGCATTGCCGGCACAGCCGTAGATCCACGTTGGCGCTCCGCCAGCCGGGTTGGTGGCCAGTCCGCCGCCAAACAGCAACACCTCGTCCCCCAACGGATCGTAGCACATACTGGCCCACGCGACGGCGCGACAGGTGGCGGGATGGTTCTTCGGCTGCAGGTCCGCCCAGGCGTTCGTGGTCGGGTCCAGTGCAAGGGTGAAACCGTCGCTGTAGTAGACGATGCGTTTGCGCCGCGAGTCCCAGCAGGCCATATTGAACGTGTGGATGGGACTCGGGCGTCCGATGCCGTCGAAGTCCCACCATCGGACGCGGTTGGTGTGATGGTACCCGCCCACACACTGCAAACGAGGTCCTTCGTCGTAATCCAAACCGTCCGGGCCGGTCTGCCCGTAGATGCGAAACGGCGGAAACTCCTCGTCCGTCCACATGCCCTGCACGGAGCGAGGAAACGCCGGTAGCCATTTGGGTGCCGCCGGATCGAGGCTCTCCAATTCGTAACGCAAGAAGACGTTTCTTGCTGGCTTCTTGCCGCCAGTGCCCCACAGGTACAGCCGATCAACATTGTCGGCAAATACGGCGCGGGCAAACGTCTTGCCACCCGAACTGTCTTCGCTGTGAACCAAGACCCATGTATTGGCCGGCACAGGCCCCGCTGGATGCGCCGTCGAGAAGAGGCAAACTACCCACCACGCACCGAACGATGTAATGTACTTCTTCATCATGCCGCCTTGCCCAGAATGATCCTCTCGCCCCCACAACGGCTAGATTAGAGCAATCCGCTATTGGAATGCAACAGGCCCCTGTTTCAGCACAGCAAGTCTGAAAGCGTGTGATTGAAAGGTGCTGGCGTGATGCCAACGAAAAAGCCGCCACGGGGATGGAACCGCGACGGCTGGTAGAGGCGGACCTTGCGAAACGCCAATTTACTCTTGGCGAACGGACTTACCTTCTTGGTGATAGAGGATTTTGCCACCGGAATCCCGGGAGATTATTGAATGGACAAACGTAGTCTCATCAAGGAATCGAATCGTGATCGCTCCCGCAACGCCATCTGCTGGCTTGCTCGTAAAGGTAAACGTCTGGTTTTGCTCGTCCCACGTTCCGGTTGACTCATTGTAGAACCCTCCCGACACGAAGAGCCAATAGCGATAGGTCTTTCTGTTCGAGTCATAGGTGTACATCCCCGCGAAGCCGGGCTTCCCTTTGTCATCGAAGCCTCCCGCCTCTTGGACGAATCGACCGCCGAGAACCAGTTCCCTCTTGACGTCGAGTTTGGTCGGGCCGTTCTCCTTCGGCACTTTAACGATTTGTTCGACCTTCCAAGTACCAACCAGTCTTTCCAAGGCTTTGATTTCCGGCGGCGTGTCACCGTCTTGGCCTCGAACGTTGGACTGCATCAGTACGGCCACGACCAAGAACGCAGGCATCGGAGTCAGACATCTCATGGCGGTGTCCTTGCGAGAGGTTGAGGGGAAGTACGAAACGCGTCCAATACCCTATCACACGCCAGATGCGGGGGGAAGCTTTTCCCTTGCGCTGTCGCTTTCACCGCATACCCAACGATTGGATTCATTGAAGGGTGCTGGCGTGATGCCAACGAAAAAGCCGCCACGGAGATAGAACCGCGACGGCTGGTGGAAGCGGACCTTGCATGACGCCAACTACTTCTGGCGAACCGCGTTGCCTTCCATGTGAAAGCCGATTTCGCCATCCGCGTCTTTCGCGATGATCGACCAGTCAAATGTCTTCTCGTCCAAAAAGTGGATCGTTGTCACTCCCGTAAGACGCGACTCGGAACGTGGCCGGAAGATCAGCGTCTGGCGATCGGCGATCCACGTTCCAATAAACTCTCCGAAGGCTCCGTCCGAGACGTAGAACCACCAGAGATACGCCTTCTTCTCCGTGTCATACGTGTACGTTGACGTATGGATTAGGTTGCCTTCGTCATCGAATCCTCGCCTTTCCAGGAATCGCCTGCCGAGAATCACCGCTCCTTTGTCAGTGGAGTTCGTGCGACTCTCGTCCGGCGCCCATTTGGATGGTTTGTTGATGTTCAAGACCTTCCAAGTGCCAGCCAATTTTTCCAGAACTTTCATTTCAGGCGGCGGAGCACTTGAGTCTTGGCCGCGAACTTCGGCATGCATCAGTACAGCGACAACCAAGAACGCAGTCATGGGAGGCAAACATCTCATAGCGGTCTCCTTGGGGAAGCTGACGGTGAGAACGATACATTTCAGCCAAATTGGCTGTTACTGTTGAGTGATCTCCACGTGCCGAATTCGCACGTTGCCTCGCTCTGCGGTGCAATACACAATCACGTCTTTGTTTGTAAATGAGCCGAGTTCAAAGTCCATCCTTCCGGCGATGAACTCGCTCCAGTTTTGCATCGGGACAGGGACACCCGCTGGATCGGTAGATGTCACGACGAGCGGCAAGTCATTTGCTGACAGCGTGACCTTGCTGCTGTCCTCGGCGAGAATGTCCAATGTCCCATCGTCGGCCACTTTCAACTGCTGTGGTTCGCTGAGCATCTCTTGGGCCTCGTCGTAGTGTTTGTGAAAGACCACCGAGATGAAGTGTTCGGCCGTCTGCTTCGGCCAGACTGTCCACCATCTTACGAACATGCTAACGGCAAGGAGGAGAGCCAAGACACCCGCTACCGCCCAATTCCACTTCTTGTTTCGGCGAGAGCGGAGAATCAAGAACAAGCCGACGATGAGCGCCACGATGGCCGTGGCCCATGTTCCCCAATGTATCCCGATATTCATCGTATCGCTCCTGTTCAACCCGCCCTTGCGGGCGGCCTCTCACGTTGTGAAGAATCTGCCTCACTCTACCACACGCGAGATGCATGGGGAAGCTTTTCCCCTGCGCTGTCGCCGCCGCTGTAGGCAAGCGCCGTCTGTTGGGGCGACGAAAGGACAGCACATCGCCGGGGTAACGGGACGTCGCAGTCAGTGTGTTGCTAGCCGCATCGCGTCCATCCCGACCACCACGATGACCGCGATTAAGAGGCTCAACGCGATGGTGATGATCAAGTAAAGCAATGTGATAACGACAGCACGTCCGAACGTCGTGGGCAACATTGCGGTGAGCATCACCGCCATGGTCAAGAGGCTGAGCGGTAATGCGACCACTTGAGCAAGCACCCCAAAGCCGCCCGCCGGCACGAATTCGATGGCAGCGGTGGATTTCGCTGCCAAGGCGACGCCGATGCCGACCGCCGCGTTGATCAAGGCAGCCGCAAAGGTAATCCCCGCGGCCTTGACAAAGTTGGGAGCGGCGGCACTGCCAGGCGACTCGGCGCCACCCGCCATCTTGTTATGGAGAGCGATCGTCACAAGAAGGAGAGCGCCCCGAGAAGCGCCCCGATCGCCGCGGGATACAGCATGATGACCAAGTCTAACCATACGAATGCAGACCACATTGACGTGTCCTTTCGCTCGGTGTGCTCACCAGCCCAAGACGATTCGAGAAGCAGAGAACTCGTGCGTGCTTACTTGCCAGACGCATCTGTGGCCACGCGGAAGCCAATGCTGCTGAAGCGGTACGTCGGCTCTAACCAACTGCGTAGCGACGATCGGCACACCAAGTCGCCGAAGCACCAGGCGCCGCCGCGATGCACGCGGTTCGAGCCCGTCTCTGGCCCCGATGGGTCGCTCACCTCCTCGCTGGCATAGGGTCCGCGCCAATCAGCACACCACTCGCTCACATTCCCGTGCATGTCATGAAGCCCATAGGCGTTCGGCTTCTTCTCTCCTACTGGATGCGTCTTCATGCCGGCGTTGCCCCTATGCCACGCATACTCTCCCACGTTTGCCTGATCATTACCACAAATCCACCGCGTCGTCGTTCCCGCTCGGCAAGCGTATTCCCACTCGGCTTCGGTCGGCAGACGATACGCCTTCCCTTCCTTGGCCGATAGTCGCTTGCAGAACTCAGCCGCCTCGTCCCAAAGCACATTCTCCACTGGATGACGCGACGTGTCCTTTTCGGGGACCCTATTCGCGTAACGTCCTCCCTTCGAGTGGACGCTTGGGTTCTTCCCCATCACTTTCTCGTACTCCGCCTGCGTCACCTCGTACACGCCAATGTAAAACGGCTTGGTAATCCGAACTTTGTGCCGAAGTCCAAAATGAGATTCAAGATAATCTCGCGTACCCATCATGAACTCGCCCGCCGGGATCAGTTTCAGCTTCATGCCGATGCTGTTGGTGATTTCGACTGGTAATCCCAACCTCTTGCCGCACTCGTTTTGTGCAGCCTCCGCCTCCTCTCGCGTGAACGGTGCCTTCAGCATCGGCCCCTTGGCGTCGGTGCCCGCAGCCTTACCGTCTTCCGCTGAGTACGCCAAGGAAGGAAACGTCAAGAGAACAGCCAACAGGTAAAGATGTCGTCGCGTCATTTCGTTGCCTCCAGTCCAAGACAATTCGCGGAGCAAAGAACACACGCCTTTCTACTCGCCAGACGGACCTGCGGCCACACGGAAGCCGTGGGCGTCGAACCGATCGCCCGCCGGGCTCCTGTGCCGGCTCGCCGATCGGCAGCCCCTTCCGAAGTCGGTCCAACCGCCGTCGCAAACCACGCGTTTCGAGCCTGTTGCGGGCCCCGCCGGGTCATCGGTCGGGGAATTCGCGTAGTACCCGCTATCGTACCAGTCGGCACACCACTCCGAGACGTTTCCATGCATGTCGTACAAGCCCCAGGCGTTCGGTTTCTTCTGGCCCACTTGGTGCGTCTTGCGGTCGGAGTTCTGGGAGTACCAAGCGTAATCGTCAAGGCGCGATTCGTCGTCGCCATAGGAATACATCCCTGCACTGCCGGCGCGGCAGGCGTACTCCCACTCTGCTTCCGTCGGCAGCCGATAACGTCGGCCCGCCTCTTTCTCATCCGCCAATTCTGTCAGCTTCCGGCAGAACTCCTGGGCATCATCCCAGGACACGGCATCTACGGATGCATCGGGGTCCGACTTTTTGAAATGGCTCCCCATCACCTTCTCATACTGCCCTAGCGTCACCTCGTGCACGCCCAGGCAGAACGGCTTTGTGATCCGCACCCGGTGCTGTGGCTTTTCGTCTTCGCCGGCGTATGAGGCCGAATCGGGCGAACCCATCAAGAATTCGCCCGCAGGAATCAGCTTCAACTTCATGCCGATGCTGTTGGTGATTTCGTCCGGTGAACCTGGTTCCTCCGCCACGTCTGGCTTACTGACAACGGTCTTGGGCTTCTCTACCATTGTCTTTGGCTCTTCTGCGACCGGCTCCGCCTTCTCTCCGCAGCCGATCATGCCGCATAACAGCAACGAAACCAGCAACATCCAGACGCTTTGGGATTTCATGGCACAGTCTCCTCTTTCGTTCATGCTATACAACTCGATAACCAGAGAACACCCACTGAACCGTCATGATAGATCAGTGGTAGTTGGCTCTCAAGTGTTTGTTGCAGTCGCCGCCGATCTGGGGCCAAACGATTTGATTTCTTTAGCTCCTGAGTACTTTCTCTCCGCCAGATGTTGCACTGCCGTTCTCGGCGGTACAATGCGGCGAAGGGTCGTGCAGTGCGTTCGTTCATCACCCTGGAGTTCGCCATGTTGATACCCATGAAACGAATTGCCGTCCCGCTTGTGGTGGTTCCGTTCCTGGCAATGCCCGGTTGCGGCCCGAGAAAGGTTGTTGGCATTGCTTCTGGCGGACCGTCGTGGACGATTGTTGCCGAAGATCCGATACCTGGAATCCACGATGGAACCGCATCCGTTATCACGCTCAGGTTTGGGCCGCCGACCGGCGTCACGGTTGTCGTGTGGAGCGACGTTTCACGGAGTAGCACCAACGGTGGAACTCGTGACGACCACGCCTTTGATGAAGGAACGTTGTTGACGACGGATGGGCGCCGCGTCGAATATCGCTGCGAAACAGACAATGGAACGGTGGCGAAGGTCATCATTGATGGCACCGCTTACGACTCCACCAAAGGGTCGTTATTCCTGATTTCTACGCAGTCCGAAAAGACACAGGTTAAACAACTGGTCGCTGACGTCCGCAACATTCCCAGAGAAGCAGAGGCAATCAGAGACTACGCGCTTGGTAATCCGGAAATTGCCGCGTTCTTCAAGGATGCCAAGAATAGAAGGCCCGTCGAGCAAGAACAGTGATCGCCGCCCGACAAGGCCGCTGCAGCCGACGGAAGCTTCGGCACGACTCTGACCTTTCAAATGTTGCAGGTGCCATCTGCTTGGTACAATACGTCGAAGAGTGAAGGTATAGGCTTCGGATAGCTGAGAGAGCCGGCGTACTCTCGTTACCAACCCATGCTGTTGATCACGGCTTTCGCTTCCTCGAAGGGAGCGAAGACGTCGAATCGCACACGCTGTGGAGCGATGGAGAGTCCGAAAGATGTGGTGGACGTGGCTTCGTTGGCGGGCTTAAGCAAGTCCGCGTCGCGAGCAACGAGCTGTTGGGCACGAGCGAGTGAAAGGTGGAATTCAACGGTTCGGTCGCGGTGAGCACGGTTGCGAAAACTGGCGTGGTGAGATTCGTCGTGAATTCCAGCTTTGCCTGTCTTCGTGTAGGTGATCGCTTTCTCGAATAATCCCGTGTTCGATCCAAGCAAGACGACAACACGATTGTCTACGGTTGTCAGACGCAGCTTGCTCCATTCTGGGCCGAGTAGCCGTCGGAGGCGGGCGGCGACCGGCGCCTCATCAATCTGAAGCTGCAACTGCACAATGTCGATTGGGCGCCCTGAGCGTGCTTCTTGTTCTGGAAAGTAGGCGAAATTTGGCCGGATGCGAGACAGTAGATCTCCTTTGAGCAAGTCCTCTCGTTCGGCAGCCAGTGAAGCGTTGATTTGCTGCCGAATCGCGCGGGCACTAAACCGCACTTCGATATCGCTGGATTTCACCGCCTGTTCCAACGCGGGCAACGCGGATTCTCCGACCAAGCCAAGTTTGGTGGTTGCCATCTGTCGCACACGGTACTCGTCGTGTCCGAGGTCGGTGATCAGTTTCTGGATCGAATTGGCATCGATCGTCTCGCCGAAATCATCTGGCGAGAGCCCAGAGGCGTTGATAAAGCGAGCGAGTCCGGTCATGTCGGCAACAAACTGCTCGGCGCCGTCCGTGTCCAGCACGGCAATTAGGCTGAAGAGTCCGTCACGTTTGGGGTTTTCGTTCTCGTAGAGTGCCGTTCGGCTGCCATTCAATCGTTGCCAACCCTCTCCAAACACGCCCACGACGTTGGACCGATGGCCGGCCGAAATGAATTCGTCCGTTTTGATGGAGAAGGTTTTGAGTAGAAAACGCAACAGGGCGCGGGCTACTGCCGCGCTCGTATCGCCGTCGCCGCTTGAGGCGTGAGCTGCAAGCACTTGCCCCGCTGGCAAACCAGTGAGCGAAGTCCCTGATTTTCCTCCTTCGAGCCGAGTCAAAATGCCGCGAGATTTGTCACCTTGAAACCGCAGTACGACGGTTGCCCCAATACCGTTGTCAAGACGCACAGCGGCTACTACGTAACTTAGCTCCTCTGAAGCCGCGGCGACTTGGCGAAGAGCTTCCGCCTCGTCGGGTGGAAAGTCACTAAGTTCACTTTCAAGACCGGCCAGCGAGCGTGCCCATTGATCTTTGACGGGCTTTGTTTTGCCATACAGGAGAATGTCGTCCTTCGCGAGCGTTTCTCGCTCGTCGTTAGGGAGCGATTCTCGCAACGTACGCCCCTTGGCCGCTAACTCGACAAACTTAGGATTACCACCCAACAGCACATGGTTTCCTCGGACAGCAACATAGCGAACAAACGACTGTGTACGGTTGTCTCGGATTGTCTGCCGATCGATGACTTCCCCTTCAACTAGACGCTCGCGACTCATTCCGAAGTTTGACGCCATCACTTCAAGGTCGTCGACCGGGACGGCCAGCACGAATGTGTCCTCCTTTACATCGGGCCTAAACAACATTAGCGCCGCTGCACCATTTTTATCCAATCCATCACGAATCCCCAGAAAAGTCGTTGCGAAGTCGTACGCTTTTGAAAGGCGCATGGGCACCCGCAATCCCGTCTTGTCGATGAATTCGTCGCCTCGCTCGGTCAACTCAGATAAATTGCGAATCGCAATGGCAACAAAGGCGTCCTCGGGGATGATGTCAAGCGAGTCGGCCTTCCTATGATCCGCCGCTGCCTCGGGTTCGTCGGCCAGTGCGGCGGAAATCAGCAGGGAAAGCGAAGCTGCAGCCAAGGTCGCTCGATTGATCATTATGGGGACTCCGTGGAAGCTTCAGCGATTCGTGCGGCGGTACGTGGATGCCCAACATGTCATCCTGATGATACCATCATGAGGCCGCCCTTGTAGCTTCCGGTGTCTCCTTTGCGGCCGATCTCGCCATCTATGATTACCACGCACCGCCCTGGACGCTAGTTCTCATCGTGGCAATGCCGCCGTTACTGGTGGTTGTCGGCATTCACTGGCGGCGAATCTCTGCGTTGTTCGGGACGTGAGGCGCCATCGTTTGCAGAGGCAGCACCAAACCCGCACTCGCGCCCTCTCCGCTCGTACCGGACTTGCCGGCTGTCTACAATGGTGAGCATGCCAGAAGACAACGATGACAAGAGTTCGGCCGGAGCCGGTGCCGCTCAATTCGCGACTACACGTTGGAGCCTCGTGCTGTCGGCGGGACATCGTTCGTCGCCGGATTCGCAACGGGCGTTGGAGTCGCTGTGCGAGGCGTACTGGTTTCCGCTGTATGCCTACGTCCGCCGAAGGGTGCCGGATATCGACGAGGCTCAAGACTTGACGCAGGCATTCTTTGCCGAACTGCTGGAGAAGAACGTAGTTGGCTCGGCAACGCCTGAGCGTGGACGGTTTCGTGCCTTTTTGTTGACAGCGTTCAAGCATTTCCTGTCCAAGCAGTGGGTTAAAGCCAAGGCTCAGAAACGAGGCAGTGGACGCGCTCCGATTTCACTCGATTTCGAGGAGGGCGACTCCCAATACCGCATCGAGCCCAGTGCCGGTCTCACGGCCGAGCAGCTCTACGATCGACAATGGGCCGTCACACTTCTTGGTCAGATCATGGAACGACTTGAGGACGAGTTCGTTCAAGGCGGAAAGGCGAAGCAATTCCAGCAGTTACGCGAGTTCATCATCGGCGAACACTCCGGCACCACATACTCCGACGTGGCCTCGAAACTGAACATGACCGAAGCAGCCGCCAGGATGGCCGCTCATCGCATGCGGCGGCGTTATCGGGAACTGCTTCGCGAAGAGATCGCCCAGACGGTTGCCGGGTCAGACGATGTTGATGATGAGATTCGCAACCTCTTTGCCACGCTGGAGATGTGAAAAAAGGCCATGAAATCTGTTACATTCGCCTCTTTTTTCGTCAGAGGAAGTAGCAGGTTAGTCCAAAGGAGGTCTTCTGATGTCCGAGACGAAAGCGTGTCCAAAGTGTGGGGCCGAGTTGCCGGCTGATGCACCGGCCGGAATCTGTCCAAAATGTCTGATGCAAGCGGGGCTGGCCAGCGAACAGGACGGCGGATCAGGTCCGGACATGAAGCCGACCACACTCACGTCGGGATTTGTGCCACCTGCGCCGGAAGAGCTGGCGAAGCACTTTCCGCAGCTTGAAATCCTGGAGTTGTTAGGCAAAGGCGGGATGGGAGCAGTCTACAAGGCTCGTCAGCCGGGGCTGGATCGGCTGGTGGCCGTGAAGATTCTGCCGCCGGAAGTCGGATCCGATCCGGCTTTTGCGGAACGGTTCACGCGCGAGGCTCGTGCGCTGGCCAAACTGAGCCATCAGAATATCGTGTCGGTCTTCGACTCTGGCGAAGCCGACGGGCAGTACTACTTCATTATGGAGTACGTGGACGGAGCGAATCTCCGGCACGTCATCGAGACTGGCGCGGTAAAGCCCGAGGAAGCGTTGGCCATCGTCCCGCAGATTTGCGAAGCGCTGCAATTCGCCCACGACGCAGGCATCGTCCACCGCGACATAAAGCCGGAGAACATCCTGGTGGACAAGCAGGGCCGTGTGAAGATCGCGGACTTTGGGTTGGCGAAACTGCTCGGCAAAGCCCCGGCCGAAGTCACACTCACCGGCTCGCATCAGGTCATGGGTACGCTGCACTACATGGCTCCCGAACAGATGCAGGGGGCCGGCTCTGTCGATCACCGAGCTGACATCTATTCGCTGGGCGTGGTCTTCTACGAGATGCTGACCGGCCAGTTGCCCATCGGCCGTTTTGAGCTGCCGTCGAGGAAGGTGCAGGTGGACGTTCGTCTGGACGAGGTGGTGCTCCGGTCTTTGGAATCCGAACCGGATCGTCGCTACCAGCAAGTCAGCGAAGTGAAGACGGAGGTGGAGGCGATCACGTCGGACGGCCTCGCGCTTACACCGCCCGCTGTCGTTTCCGACAGCGTCTTATTCCGTCGGATGACGGTTCTCAACCTGATCCTCAGCAGCCTTTGGGCCGCGATCCTGGTTTCCTTTCAGTGGGGCTACATCGCGGACGCTGATTGGTATTTCAAGAAAGAGCTTCCCTATAGTGCCTTGGTTGGATGGTTTTTGGGGTTGTCACTCCCCCTGGCGGTTTCGCTGGCTTGGTGGTGGTACGTGCTGGCCAAGCGACCGAGTACGCCGCGTAGTCTTTCGGACTTTCTCCGTTTGGCGCAAACCCCTGATCGGCGGATGCGACGAGTCTGGAAACCGGCTCTTGCTTACGCGGGCCTCTTTGCGCTTGCGATGGTCATCGCTTGGCCCTATGGCGACGCAGCTCAGGCGGTCTGCCAGATTTCCGGCATTATTCTGCTACCATACGTTTGCATGGCCGTTCTGAGGTGGGCCTACGCGGAGCGGTTTCGGCCTGAGAAACCACAGCAGGGCGAGCACGCAGAGAAACTCGATAGCCCTGCTGATTCGCCACCGCGTTTTTCGCGCAAGGCGATCATTGGCTTCTGCTGGGCGCCTTTCTTCTTCGCGGCCTTGTTGTCACTCATCACAACGTCCGAACGGGTGGAAAGGGAACGGGGCTCACCAGTGCTTCCTCACAATGGTGTGGCCGTTGAAGAGACCGTGCAGACGGTCGACGATTCCAGACCCTCATCCGACCGCGCAGAGTTCTCCGGTCCAACATGGTGGCAGTGGGCGCTGATCGGCACCGTATTGCTGCTGGGCCTGACCGCTCCGTTTGGTACGACGGTTCTCGGCGTCGTGTCGATCAACGACATCCGCCATTCACGGGGACGTTTGACGGGTCTGCCTCTGGCACTGGCCGATAGTCTACTGTACCCGCTGCTCTTGCTGGACGCGTTGATCGTTGGTCTTTTTTGGTTGCTTTGTGTCGTTGGCTACGAGATCTTCGGGCCTGGGACGCCGATGAATGAACGTGCCGTTTGGCTATGCGTTGGAATTACTGCCCTGCTCAGCATACCGACATGTGCCTACATCGACTTTGGAATTGTCCGTGCTGCCTGGCGAAAGGCGTCCGGACAATCGAAGTCAACGAAGCAAGCCAGCGGATTCGCCCCCAGTTCAGAGCGATGAACTTGCTAAGCACTTGAGCAAGAACATCGCTGCGGAGCTCTGCCGAGTGGGTTCATGACAACTAAGAAGGTGCTCAGTTCCCGCCAACCTGAACCAACTCGAAGATATTGGATCAGGTACTTCTGCAGCGTCTTGATGCACTCCCCTTGGCTGAGCCTGCCTACTTGCCCGACATCCCGACGGAAGCTTCGGCACGAATTCGACCCTTCAAATGTTGTAAGTCCCGTCTGGTTGGTACAATGCGCCGAAGAGTCGTGCAAATTCGACCGTAGAATCAGAAGTTCGGCAAAACGGAGGATCGAATGGATACATGCACTCGGTGCTTGCCGCGTCGTGCTTGTCTCGTCTTGGCCGCACTTGTTGCGGGCTGCTTATCGGGGCAATCGGGACGGGAAAAGGGAGTTCGAGAAGCAACCGCGGCGATCGCCGCCAAGCAATTCAAGCTGAAGGAATATCCGCCTCTGCCGTACCCGCCCGGCCACCAGGAGTACGTCAAGTTGTTACGCGAGCGGTGTGGCGTAGATTACGAAGTGCCGAAACTACCGTCGGGCCTTTCGGAAGATGTCTTCATCCAAGAGGTGCGAGGGTGGAATGACACTATGAAGGCGGAGATTAGACGGCAGTTCGGTGAGGGTATATTCGGCGAGTTGGACGAGGAGGCTCGAAAGCGGTGGGAGGCCCAAGTCAACCCCAAGAGTAAGGAATGACGCCGAACAAACGGACGCAATTGATGAGCCGGCATTCTATCCTGACGGCCAACGCGTTCTGTGGGAAATCGAAACAGCGCAGGGCGAGAAGATGAAAGTGAGTATTGATGGTGCGAAATACGACCTTTCCAAAGGTTCTTTGTTTCTGATGAAGACCAAAGGCGGAGAAACGCAAGTGCGACAGCTTCGCACTGACGTTCCCGACGCCGGTCCCGGATTAGAATCGTTTGAAGCTTTTGCAGAGAGCGACCCAGATGTACGGAAGTTCGTAGACGAAGCTTCTAATCCAAGATGAAACGCGACAAGGAGCGCCACTCTCGCGTCTTCCCGTGATCATTGCAGGCTGATCACATAGCATCGAGGTTCCCAATGTTGACATCCACTCGAATGATTGCCATCCCGCTCGTGTTGGTTGCATTCCTCGCGATACCCGGTTGCGGCCCGAGAAAGGTTGCAGGCATTGCTTCCGGCGGACCGGGGGTGTGGACGATTGTTGCCGAAGATCCGATACCCGGAATCCACGACGGAACCGCATCCGTAATCACCCTCAGGTTTGGGCCGCCGACCGGCGTAACGGTTGCCGTGTGGGGCGATGTTTCATCGAGCATCGGCAACGGAGCAACTCGTGACGACCACGCCTTCTGGGAAGGGACCTTCTTTACGTCGGATGGACGCCGCGTCGAATATCGCTGCGAAACAGACAATGGAACTGTCGCTAAGGTCACCATTGATGGCACCGTTTACGACTCCACCAAAGGATCGCTATTCCTGATCTCTACGCAATCCGAAAAGACACAGGTTAAACAACTGGTCGCTGATGTCCGCAACTTTCCCAGAGAAGCAGAGGCAATCAAAGACTATGCGCTTGGTAATCCGGAAATTGCCTCGTTCTTCAAGGATGCCAAGAACAAGAAGCCCGTCGAAGAAGAACACTAAACGTGGTCCGGCCTTATCCCAGAAAGTGAGGAGAGCACATGATGCGAGGTTGCATTCGAGTTCTTTGCGGCGCGCTCGTCGCTGCCGCCGTTGTCGGGTGTGAATTGAAGCCGGCCAGCACACCACCGGGGCCGCCGGCACCCAAGGTTACATTTGAGCCGGCCAAACCCGAAAAGAGCGTGCCCGCTGCTACCGCAGGTGAGCCCGAAGAGAATCTTGTCGAGGCCGGCCGACAACAACTTAAGGAGAACAAGTACCAACCAATGCCCGTCTACTCACGGGCCGGCACCCTGGGGATCATTCGGCTGGTCGAAGCCGATGTCTGTACACTTGGGGACGCCGTTGTGGTTCTCGAAGACAAAGACATCACCGATAGTCGTTTGAAACTGGAGGATGGCGAGGTCTTCTTCAACGTGGACAAGACCGGACCGGTGAAAGTGGGAGACTTTGAATTGAAGAAAGGCGAATGTGTACTGTTCAGCAACGGGCAATTCAGCAAGCTCGACATCGTTGTGTCCGTCAAATGACGCCCTGATCCGCCGACGATGAAGCGACTCTGGTCATCGTGTTGGTCACGGCAGGGGCGGGCCGCCGAGTTTGTCCAGTTGTTGCTTGCGTTCGAGCCAGTCTTCGGCGTTCAGAGCGCGGAGCGTCAGGCCTGGAAGTTGCGTGCCCGTGACGACCTCGGGCCAGAGGGCCAGGCGTTCCAGCTCGCCTTCGGCGACGGGTGGCACGCGCCAGAGGCGGGCGGTTTTGTCCGAGCTAGCCGTCAGGACGGTTTTGCCGTCGGAGCTGAACGCCACGGTGCCGACGGGGCCGTCGTGCTTCAGAGGAGGACCGATCGGCTTCTGCGTGGCTGCATCCCAGAGTCGGGCCGTATGATCGTGGCTGCCGGTCAGCAGGAGTGTTCCGTCAGGACTGATCGCGACGGCATCGACCGAGCCCCGGTGCTGAACAGAACCGGCTTTCCCCGTGACCGTGTCTCGGAACCGGGCGGTATTGTCCTCGCCATGCCCGGTCAGCCTGCGGTTGCCGTCGCCACTGACCGCCTCAAGGGCGCCGCCGTCTACTTCCGCGGGCGGGCCGACGGGTTTGCCGGTGGCCAGGTCCCAAACCTGGACCAGGCCTTCCAGATCGTGGCCCGTCAACGTCTTGCCGTCCGCGGCAAAGACAAGCCTCTCGCCGCCTTGGCCCCAGCGAGCAGGCCTGTCCACTTTCTGTACGAGAGGCTGGCCCACGGGCTGGCGGGTGGCCACATCCCAAAGGTGAATCGCCGATACGTAGTGGCTCAGGTCGTAGTCCCAGAATTCGCCCAACATGGCAAAGGTCTTGCCGTCCGGGCTGAATGCGACCTTCAGGGGACGCTCCTGATGCGGTTGGCGCGGAAAAGGATCGCCCAGGGGCTCGCCCGTCGCCGCATCCCAGAGACGGACCTCGCTACTGGGTGGCGGGTCGTTTCGCTTCCTGTTCTCGTAGTCGCTGTAGCTGGCGGTGCCAACCATGCTTCCGTCCGGACTGAAAGCTGCGGCCGTGACCGGGTGGTCGTGCGGGAGAATGATCTCGGTGGGTTGGATGCTCTCCGGCAGGTCCCACAGGCGGATGTCCCTGCCGCGGCCGGCCGTCGCCGCGGTCTTGCCATCGGGGCTGAAAGCCACGGCCTGGACATAGTGATCGTGACGGAGGGGTAAACCGATCAGCTTGTGAGTGGCCACGTCCCAGAGGCGCGCCGTGTAGTCCCAGCCGCCGGTCAGCAGGTGTGTTCCATCAGGACTGATCGCGACGACGACAATGATGCCATCCGGATGCATAAGGGGATCGCCCAAAGGCTTGCCCGTGTCCGTATCCCAGAGCCGCGCGGTCCCGCTGGAGCAGCCGGTCAACAGAGTTTTCCCGTCGGGGCTAAAGGCTACGGCCTTGACCCAGGACTCATGCGGGAGGGGATCGCAAATTGGCTTGCCGGTGGTTGCATTCCAGAGCCGTGCAGTCTTGTCCCGACTTGCCGTCGCCACGACCTTTCCGTCCGGGCTGATGGCCACGTCCTCGATCCAGTCCTTGTGGAGCTTCCGGGAGCCGTCGTTCTCACGGAAGGCCGGGCCAATCGGATTGCCGGTGGCCACACCCCAAAGCTGGACGGTCCCGCCCCAGCAGCCGGCCATCAGGGTCTTCCCGTCTGGGCTGAAGGCGGTTTTGCGGGCGTTTCCGTTACTACCGTACTGGGGAAGGTCCTCCTCGCGGAGCCGGAGCTGCCGGATGGGCTTGCCGGTAGCCGTGTCCCAGAGTACGGCGGCGACATCCTGGTCGTTGCTGCCCACGGCGAACATCTTGCCGTCCGGGCTGAAGCCTTCCGAATGCTGATGGCCGTTGTGGCGAATGGGTCCGCCAATCGGCTTCCCCGTGGCCGGGTCCCAGAGCTGGACCACCTCGTTTGCGGCTGCCGTCAGCAATATCTTGCCATCGGTGCTGAAGGCGATCGCTGTAATGTCTGTACCAGCCTGATGGTCCCACACCATTCGGAGTCGAGCGCCGGGGGCGTGCCAGGCGCCCAGGCCCGCCCGGACGGCCCGTTGCAGGTCCGCGGCGCCTCGCGGTGCGGTCTGGAGACTGCGCACGAACCAGAACATGCCGCGGGCGACGTCCCCCTCTTCGCACAGCGACTGCCCCTTGTCCAAGTGGCTCTCCGCCAGCGTGCGGCGGTTGTAATCGGCGACTCGCGACTGGTAGATGGCGAAAGAAACGGCCAGCACGACCGTGGCCAGGATTGCCGTAGCAGCCAGTGCGCCGGCTGCGGCCAAGGCCGGTTTGCGCCGGCACCAGCGCCAGGCGCGGGCGGCGGCGCTGATGGGCCGTGCCTTGATCGGTTTGCCATCCAAGAAACGTTGCAGCTCATCCACCAGGTCTTGAGCCGACGCATAGCGACGCTGCGGATCCTTCTCCAGGCACTTCAGGCAGATCGTTT